>JAAUXU010053161.1_pt1 | contig 14170 bp, 12 predicted proteins | sample 7278151 | NCBI WGS metagenome assembly JAAUXU01 (sample SAMN14350113, study PRJNA611818) | marine sediment metagenome | isolation source: surface marine sediment (1.8m) | place: French Polynesia: Moorea | collected 2018-08 | reverse complement strand
ATTGTTTTGCTTCGAAGTAGGACCTCAAAAAGCATAAAACATCAATCTCACATGTATTGTGAGAGATTCTTTTCTGGGTCATAATATCAGCTTATCATAAAAAGCAGCTGACCGCTCCACTCTTGGTGGACGAACGTTCATTGAGGCATTCTTTAACATACAAAGTCTTGATGAGTTTCCTCATTGATGCACTTGGCCTTTGTCACTGATGACTTCATAAATCCATGGACGAAACCACGGGAGGGTTCAGGGCTCTTTGTACCAAAACAGTATTCGATATCTTCAATATGGAAAATCGCGTTGGAGTAGTCATTTCGAGTATTCGAGTGAGGAGGAGCATTCGTTGCAAGCACTAGTGACTTTTTGCACATTCATGATGAAAACTCAGTCAGCCTCCTTGAAATGTCTCGACAATGTGACTCCTACTGAACGCTTTTGCTTCCAGAAAATTGGCTATTCTGTTCGTCTCATTAACTTTTCACCTGAGAACGCGCGAAACACAAACTGTAATACGAGCTGCTGTACATTATTCAGTGCGAACTGGAGAAAAAAAGGGTTGGAGGGGGCGGAGGAAACATCTGTTGAAAGATTTACGGCTCTCCCCATTTGCGCGATACCCTTTTCTTTTCTTATTTTCTGTGCCTCTGGCCATTTCAAACGAGGCTGCGCAGGTCTTGGGGACGCGTTCAAGCTTAGACATCTGGGCCACGTGGCAGACGACTGCGGCCTTGGCCAAGTTGTCACGCCGACTTCTTCTCAGGAAGTTCACTTTGCAGAAAAGCCTGCATATTTGTAGACATTCTGTGACTCAGTGCTCGAGCTGGAGGCAGTCTTATGATCCTGGAAAGTGGACTTGGCATAAGCAAAAATAGGCTTTTTCGTCATATTTTCCAGCCTCGTCCAATACGTAAGCTATGCATATGTTGTCCGTTCGCAGCTTCTTTTAGGCCTTCTGCATGTGTTCTAACACGTTGTCCAGCAGAGGAGTCATTCTATACCTAGCTACCAGTGTCACTCATGGCCTGGTGTCAAATACCATAGACCCCCCCTTTCCTTTGTTTCTCGTTCTGAATAAAAAAGAGACCAAGTTCAACATGTCCTGGAAGATGTTTTGCATGGTGGCATTCTTTTCATGTCACTTCCCTTCGATGATCATAACCTTAGGCTGTAACATCACATTATGTGGCTTAATTCTTAGTCACGTATGCTCCGCGGGGAGATGAGCGTGTACAGAAGTTAATGGAACTTCTTGTCGTTGAGTCACTTGGGAGTCCAGGTGACGTTTGAGGTCTCTTCAGGCGGTCGAAAGTTGGTCTCCTGGCTGGAGGAATCACCTCCTCCACTCGTCCCAGGGCGTGCCTGTTGTTGGCGCCATCGCCAATGCTGCTGCCGCCGACCCCGCCGCCATCGTCGTCGTCTTCGCCACCAACAGCCCCGGAGTCATCGCCTCGCAAGCAACAAAGTCAAACGACGCGGGAGGGAGGAAAGAATATTCCCAGGAACTGGCAGTGGCGGACGAGGTCTCGGACGAAGTGAAGAAGCTGAAGCAGGTCGAGGTGGAGTGCCCGTGCCGACACTCATGGGGCTGACCACCTTCTGACGAAGTCAGTGATGCGGCACAACGACCTGGAGGACAGGTTCGACTGCGACGAGACTGGCCCATCCCCAACAGCGATCACACGATCAAAGGTCACAGCCTCGTTGGAGGTCCACAGACTGCGCAACACAGTGATTGCTCTGCTGCATCATGAACGGGACTGAGGAGAGGAAGCTCTTCTTAATCAGCTCATTGTCTCCCCCACGAGCAAACATCACCCCACTGCTCAGAACAGCTTATTGATAGAGATGCCGACGTGGAACGAGAAGCTGGGCAGCCCCAATTGCCACATCATCACCCTCCACGGCAACTGTCCCGCCATCTCAAGCTGCACTTGTCTCACATCGAGTTCCTCTTCGTACCGGCCAACCCCACCGGCGTGCTGAAGCTGCTCCACCACGGCATCATTACGGCCTGGAAGGCCATCTCCAGGAAGAGGCCGCGCCATTGCCGTTCTTGATGTCAACAACTCGTTGGCTGCTGAAGATGCCGCCAATAAGACATACTTGCTGAACGCCCTGCACATGGACTAGGACAAGGTGAAGTCATTCCTGGACTGCCGCCGTGCCGTGAATGACGACGAGGAGTTTGACGCCTTTGTCTCGATGGACGTTGACCTGGAGGCCATGGACGAGTTGGCCAAAGCCGACCTTCTGGCCAGTACCGAAGGAGAGGCTGCAGAAAGCGTCTTCTTCTGAAAAAGAAACCGTTTTCTGGCGAAACGACAACAATTCCGACCAAGACTTTGCCATATTTCACAGGGTGAGCCAAAAATGTGACACTCTTTCTAGATGGTTGCCACGCCACGATTACTCGCCCTACGACCCCGGTTGAAGCACGCATGAGAAGCCCAAGATCTCGAGATTTGCAGATTTCCAGGTGTCCGGGTGTCCAACGAGGCAGCCAAAAAAAACGGGAAAAAAGCCCCTAAAATCAGCAAGAACGGGACCAAATTCCTGTCTCTCCGGGCCCTTCGCTTCTTCTGCGTTCTTGCTCGATGTCCCCCAGGAATTTTCTGCTCTTTTACACATCCACTTTGTCACACACCTTTTCAGCTGTGACCATGATAACTTAAACCCTTCAAGTTCGATCGCCAAAAATTGTTGGGCAATTCTACCGGTTTCCGGGTCTGCCCAGACCCGGGTGCCCACCCGGACGTCTTGACCTTTTCTTCCAACTTTTCCTCGTATGATGATGTCACTGGCATAATTGCGAAATACGAGAAGTACGGGCTTCATCCAGGTAAGATGTGTTCCAGCAGTTGCTCTTCAAGCATCTCCTCCTTTCTCCACCATTCGTAAGCAGCTCCCAAAACAGTGACTCGCTCAAAACAGTCAGTTATCACCTTTTTTGGCAACTGTGACGTATCCATGAGAGGTATTTCCCTCCCGGATGAACGAAGGGAAGCTCGTGAGGAAAGGAAAAAGTGCCAAATCACTGCGGGGTCGGGTTGTTGGCATTGTTGGCACAGAGTACAGACCAATGAGAGTACAGCCAATGAAAGTTCTTCCTGCTCCTTGGCGTTGCTCGAACTAATCCCTTTTAATTGTGCTTCCACACGCACTTGTGCACTTTCTCCTAAAGCATAGTCCATAGCGTCGTCAATGGACACTTCTGGGGACAAAAATTTGATGAGGGAGTCACAGAATCAATGGACGTCGGAATTTGAGGTGAAGAATCTTAACATTTTAGTTTCTTTTCATCCTCCCTTGCATTTTGTCACCTTTTCTCCCAAATTCTTCGAAAATTCACCCACTGTGGTAGGTTTTCTTGAGTTTTCAATTTTCATCATCAAATTTTTGTCCCTTAAGGAGATAATTTGGGTTCTCAACTTAAATTGTTGGAGGTTTTCACCTGAAACTCCGAGCTTTAGTCATCAGGACAGGTGGAAAGTCGACACCGTGAGAGGGGGAAAAACCCAATGACGTCGAAATTGTTTCTATTGAGACATTTTTCCCCAAGTAGGTGAACCAAAAAGGAAATGAAGATTCTGTCTGCTTGTCCACTCAGACATGAGCGCTGGCACCCCTGTCAATTAAGGATCTATGGAAATGATCACCACACCATAGTTGTAGTACGTTGAGCACTCCACAAGGGTACGCAAACAGTTTTATGAAATTACTGCCATTAAGAGACATATTGACCCTTCATTATTGACTCACCTAAAACCACTAATGACGCACATCCAGTTATGGGAAGAAAACGAAAGCCTGTCTCATGTCACTGATGTCTTCAAATCTGGAACCACCTTCAGCAAAGCATGTTCTTTTAGGGAAATATATCATCAGTATAAGTTATGAGCACACTTAAGACCACACTACTTTGGCATCTAGAGAGAAAAGAGCAAAACAAAAGTGGTCCCATCTCCACTATGGCTACAAGTTTTTGCCATCATTGATTGGTACTAAAACTTACAAACTCACTAAAAAACTAGCAATGGAATCTCAGAAGTATCTGTATCTATCTCAGAAGCATTAGGTAACTCAAACTCAAGGTACTCAAGTAATCTCCCAAAATGGTACACTTGATATGTCACCAACATTTAAGAAGTTCATAAATGTACTCAAGACCCTGACAAACTTGGTGTTTGCACGTGACTCTCTCAGATGATCAGTTCAGCGTTCTGGTGTCAGCTGCTTCAACGTGAAGTTAGCGAAGAAGCTGTGACTCCGACAATGAGTAGATGTTTTTCTGCCAATGAAAAACAAGTTACCTTTCACTACTCCATGTTGAGAAAGTCAGTTGCTGCCCAAAGGATCTGCCATCGCATGAGCAAGGGAGTCATCGACAGATTTCGGTCCGACGGTCTATCAAAGTCATCTCACCTGAGCCTCAACATTGTCCAACACACACCCAAGTGTTATACTCATATAGAAGCATATGTTTGAGTTCAATTTCGCTCTTGGATCCTCCCTGACTCTTCCGCCACAGTGAGTGAGATATTCCAAAACTTTGTCCACCACCTTTGTGGTGGTCAAAACAGGACAGAAAGAAAGAGAGCAAAAGAAAGGCAATCTCAGTTGACCTCCAACATCGATAGATAGGCACTCCTGTATTAATATTTCTCCCGGCCTTTGGAGGAAAAATAGTCCTACTACAATGGGAATTCCTCTGTTCTTTCCAGCCTTCTCTTCTTTCCTCTTGCATTGTACGACTGAATGGTTAAAAGAGACAAGAAGGAAAACTCTCTTCTTGTTACATTCCCTCACAGTTGGAGTTAATCCGGACCTTTCTTCAAAATGGTCGTCTGGAAAATGGACACTTCTCGTCCAAACCTTCATTTTTTTCAGGATGTTTCTTCTCCTTGCTGTGAAATCCCCTCTCCTCCCTTTCTCTATTGCCCCACCACTCTGGGTTTGCTACATGGCGAAAAAAGCTCAAAAGCTAAGCTGCAAAAACTGCAGAAATTCATTGTCTGTGCGATTGTCAGCTTTTCTGATGATTTGACACTTTGGCATCTTCTTTCCAGTTGTGGCTTCCGGACGTAGAGGTGCTGAACCTGAAGATGTTCCAGGCCCTGGACGTGCTGTCCAAGCTTCAGGGCCTCTGGGTGTCTCAGCATTCCAACATCCTGTACGTGTTGGCCACGAGAGTCACCTTCATCTGCGCCATGAGCTTCGACGCCTTTCCGCTGGACGTACAAACGTGCCTACTGCAGGTGTGGGATTGAACCCCCCCCCCCCCCCGCGCACGCCTTTCTTTCAACTCCCCCCACATTAAAATCAGGGGCAAGTAGAGATTGAAGTTAGGAAGAAGTTAGAGACGGTGACATTTGACTCCAAAACCACTGCAAAAGTCGGGGCCAAATGATCAGTAGCCGCTGCTGAGGCGCTCAGGCACGCCAAGTCCACCATGCATGACGTGTCCAGGGTGGCCGCAGGGAGGCCCCACAAGGCCAGAGACAAGGGAAACGTCGTCTCAAGAGCGCAAAATCGGGGACTTCTCTCGACCACCCTTCTTCCTCCTACAGCGTGAGTGATAAACATGTCACAACGTGAGAACTGCACATTCATTTTAGGCTCCACGTTACCTCAAGACAGGAACATAGCATCCATCGTATGTGCTACATCATTCGACGTCACTTACAACTCACGTATGCATAAGAAAAGAGTAGCAAAAAAGGAGATGTGATAATGGGAAGAACTAATGTAACATAAGGTTCTTCTTTACCTTGATTTCGTCATCGTGAGGAACTCGTCCATGGTGGACAAGGTCAGCACGAGCTTCTCGAGCTCCTCTTTAAACTGACAAAACTTCGTGAAATTAAAGTTCGAGCTCATTTATTTTACTGCTGAGGGACAAAATCTGACGTTCTAAGCTTGACTTATTAACTCGAGTTTGACAAAGAAAAAAATGGCCTCTTTGAATCGGAGCCCCTAGAATCAAAGTGCTGATACCAGTGAGTCTTGCCGAATACAGTGAGTCTTGCTTTTACTGATGACATTTAGGTTGCGCAGAAAGTGGGTAAAACCCGCACAATGTGTGTGATGCATACAATGCGTTGCAGTTGTGCACTCAGACGTGGGTTCGGCAAAGAAATCATACCCGACAGTGAAGTTTTATCTATCAATGGCAACCCTTAAAGTCGTCTCAAGCCTCTTCACGACCGGGCAGTGTGTACCAAAAATACCGCTTCAGTGTACAATTTGATGATGTGGTTGTGGAAGAAAAAAGTGTTATTGATGGCCTCTCTCATCTTAAAGTTGGGCTCTTCAGCATGTTTACCTCCAACAACTAAGTACTTTTCTACTTGTCCGGCCCAGGTAGACGTGACTCTCCTCCGGGGCCCCGAAAATGCTGCACTGACCTTAATATTTCTGGCACTTCTTTCAGCAATTCCTTGTAACTTTACGACGGTTGCACACTTGTCTCAAGTTCTCCATGTGTGATTCCCATGGACTTGACCACACTTTCTGGAGAAGAAGGCTGAGGCCAAAACCTCCCGCACTATCAGCCTTATGCATTAGAGGCAGCCTTGAAGACCGCACCGGATAACCTGTCCAGAAAAGTGTTCTCTCTCGGTCTCAACCCTGTCACTTCACCTGGTAGGGTTATTTTGGCCTTCACCCGGACCTCCGACCTGCGTCCTCTGAGAGGACGGGGTAACCGGAGTCGACTGTACGTCGAAATTGACGTGGTGAGACGAATAGTTCTGGAGATATGAGCGTTTCACTGTGTTCTGAGACAAATGGGTCACCCTGTACCCGTGGGCTTCTCGTAGAAGGGTCAGACACGAGGTGAGGTCGACCAGACCCAGAGTGGGGATGTGTGTGTGTGTGTGTGTGTCAAAATCCTGAAGTCACGATTGAAAACACGCATTTCCCTACGAAATTTATACGAGGTCAGGAGTCCCCATAGCAAGGTCAAAATATTCTGACCCTAGTGAAAAAACTTGGAGTTCTGCTGAAGAACATTTTTTTTATTTGACAACGAAAAAAAGGCGACCAAGAAAGAAGAAGAGTCCAGAAGTGCTTCAGAAGCCTGTAAACATACGATTCTTGCTTCGGTGGAGCTCTGAGACTCTGAGAGAAAGACGTGGAAAGAGCTCTAAACAACAATATCAGACTGTCAACTGTGGGCAAATTCGTCAGAAAGAATTGTGAAGGCTCTAACAAACCCTTTCGATTTAAAGCTTTCTGATGCATAAAGTGTGTTGTAAAGGTTGGAAACTGAGCAATTTTGATGAGGAAGGTTAATTTTGGGTTGTTTCATTTGTCATTGCTAATATTCCTAGCAATTTCTTCTTCAAAATTCGGCAAATTCTCTCTGCCAGTTGCACTTTTTTTTCTAGATTTTTCAGTTTTCATTTCAGAAGTCTTCGGTTCTAGAAATAATCTCGTTACGCTCATCACTCACTCTTCCCGCTCTCGACTTTTTACTTCATAAAATAGAGCATTTTTCTCAGTTGAAGACTTCAAACTCTCCTCGCAGTCATCAAATTACCTGCAGAAAGTTTAAATTACCCACCAAAAATTGGATTTTTGTAACCCAGAGAACATTTTTGTCAGAATCTCGATTTATGCAGGTGTCACTTTCCTGACATTCATTTGTTTTGACGAAGAGAGAAGTGCAGCCAAAAATATATGAGAGTACGTAATTGAAGTCCCATGTTAGTATGAGTCATTCAGTCATAAGAATGTATCGGTGACATTCATCGACCTCTAAGGTGATGGCAATAGCTGGAGGCCATGTAGTAAGTACCATGTGTTTTTAGTCGTATTAGTTATAAGGATAGATCGCTAACATTCGTCGAAACCTAGGCCGGATCCGTGATCGCCAGAGTAACATGGTACCAGAACCAAGAAAATGTGCTTTGAACAGTACCTTCAACCTGGGACTCCGAGGTCCACTAACTAAGGACCTGAACGTTGCTTTCAATGAATGGCCAGATTTTTTCTCTCTCCCCCCCCTCCCACTGCATCAGTGTGAGTCTTAAGTTCTTACTCTGCTTGTCCTCCATTAGATTAGTATCACTAATAGCACAACACAAGGATTAAGGAAAGCTCTTGTGACAGTCGGTCTGTCTTTTTATGTCCTCGTTTCGTGACAGGAAGACCAAAAGAAGAGAGCAGAGCAAGTGAAGACTTTTTAAAGTCCCAAATGAAGAGTGAGAGCCTTCGCTTTCTGGATGGGAAGAGGCAACGCTTCTGGAGCCTCCCACGCTACACTGAATTTTCTGTTTTCAAAGTCAGACCTGTCAGAGCTCATATGAGGAAAGGAGAGGGAGAGTCTAGAAAAGACAATGAAACTTGCCTCTCTTTGTGTACAGGGTGTGGACGACGAAATGGGCCTCTGCCTGTAAAGGCCCTTTATGGCCTTGGAGAGACAGAGAGACAGAGAGAGAAAAAAAAAGATGTGAAATGGTCTTGCCACCGCACACGAGGTTGTGTGAGGCTTCATAAGTGCAGGACCTGTGCAAACAGGCCTGACGTGGTCAGGCCGCAGTCGAGCCTCGTACGCCGTGTCCAAGTTCCAGAGATCCCAAAGACGAGTTCAGAGCAACACCGCGTTTTCACTGATGTCACCAGGCCCATTCTTGCTAATTTCGGATGGGATTTCTGCCCCGTTGCTTATGTTAGAGGCATTGTTTATAGTAGGGGCAGGAGCAACGACTCGTGCTTTTCTCCTTCTTTTGAATCCTTTATTATGATATCATTACATATTATGACTCAACTCAAACCTGAGCCTACTCAAGCCCAGGGGCTCACTTGCGTCGGGCTGGTGCCCATGACTCTGTACACAACAATTTTCCTTCTCTTTTCAGCCAAATACGGTAGCGGGTTAAAAGTCTATGCAGATATTATACGTTTCTTACAGTAGAGAAGTCGCTCATATTAGGGGCAGAGCTCCAAGAGGCAGGGTTACTTATGCTCGAGCAAAGATATGAGAGAAATATATTATCCTAGGGCTCGTATTAGGCTAGTTTGTAAATGGGGACTTTGTTTTTGGGGTGGGTGGGTGGAAAATTGGTGTTAGACTCTTCTTTAGTTGGTAAAAGTCTCAATTTGGAATGTACCCTCAATTCAAAGTTTTATAAAACGCTGTTCGAGGTCAGTGTAGCGCACACTTCTTTTTTTTCTAACATAACAATAGACTGGCTGGAACTACAGAGGTGATTTAGCCTCGTGTGGAAAGCTAAGAACCTCCTCTAAAACTGAACTGATATGCACTTTTGCTCGAGGACCACTCAATTTTCCACAATGTGGGATCAAAGTCATGTTATGTAGCCGAGTTCACTGCTCCAAAGGTTGACTGTGTTATGAACAAATAAGTGGTCCTAGAGCTAAAGCACATATAGTTGAGCTTTAGAAGAGCTTCTCAGCTTTCCGTAAAGGGGTGAATCATTGGTGTAGGTCACTCCAATCAAAAGTTATGGCTGAAGAAAGAAGGGTCTACAAACAACACTTACTACATCCAGATTGTCACACACCTCTGAGTTAAAAGTGCAGGTAGTAAATGGTCCTTAAAAAGAAACGGTTTTAGTAACACCTTGATATTTTGGCCAAAAAAGCGGCCCCAAATTATCACTTTCCGAAGAAAGTAAGTTTTCGAACAAGCCCAGCTTGTATGTTTTCATTGCTGTTCAATATATACTGACATTTTGATCGATTTGGCAAAAAAATTCTCTTCTTCTGCCCTCCACAGTTGTGTGGAGAAAAAAAAACGCTTAAAAGAGACACTTGTTACGATCTCCCTTCTCTCAGGTTGGCAGCTTCAACTTCGACAATCGCAAGATGGTCTTCGACAGCTACCTGCTGCCCAGCATGCCCAACCACACCAAGTCCATCCTGGACTACGACGTCGCCATCTCGGAGCTCAGACCCGAAGCTACGTTCTTCGTGCCGGCAGAAACAGGTGATGACGACTTCGTCCCCAAATAAATCTGCAAATAGTTCCTCATGTCACGTTCAAGTCGGAATAAGAATGATGCACCAGAGTGAAGGACTTTCCTTGGCTCCGGTGTCTTCCTGCAATGCATGTTTGCTCGGCGTCTTCGCCACCTGCAGCTTGCAGAGTCATTTATTATTTGGATTCTCCTCGCTCTCTAGGGAGAACTAAGCCAAACATAGCTTGTCTTAGCAGTGAATTCCTTAAACCAGCAGCACTGAGCAAGTATCTACAAGGCTTTATTAGTGCACACTATCACTGCAACGTTAGAGGAATGATACTGACTGCAAATGTTTCATATGGTGCAGTTTCATTCAACACAATAGACAGATTTTTATACCTTCGAGAGAGGCATGGGGGAAAAGATGAGTAATCTTTATGCTTATTGGCAGATTATTCTTTCAGAGATCAGGGTTGCCACTGTGTTGTGTTTTCCGCGTTTGCGCCATGAATTGCATCTCTGTGTGCATGCAGGCAAACAAAAGAGACCCGAACAAGACATTACAACGCAGCCACCTTTGAAGCAACATCAAGGAGTATTTGAATGCCGAAAGCTACGGTTTTTTTTCTTCTCAATGAAAAAAGAGTTTGAATTTGCATGTGGAAAGCAGTGAGCGAACGAAAATACGAGCCCAAATGCACACCAGAATCGATCGGGGCTGTCTCAGAGACAAAAGACGTGAGTTAACGCCCTGAACATGTGTGGAAAGTTCCTTTTTTCGAAAGTTTCTCTTGCTGACCAAAGTGAGGATTTCCTTCGTGTTGGCAATGAATTTCGACGAGCAGAACTCCAACTCCGGGGTCCCAGTCCAGTTCAAGTAATTCTTACACGTCATGGCAATTGACAGGCTGAAGGTCTCCTTGGCCGACGTGTGGACCGAGTCGGCCTTGGACTCGGTGCAAGACGTCCCCTGGGAGGGAAGAAGGGGGCTCGATGAAGAGCGGTTATCAAGGCCAAAGGTGGCCTTGATTGATTAATTTACTTCTTTTTTCGCTATTTTTGCTCTCGGCTGCACATTTTGTACAGCACGGTGATGAAACTCACTTAGCCGGGAAAGGTCAGTAAAGGCTATCCCAGAACCGCAATCTAAGACTTTGGCGTGTAAATGAAAGGATTTTTTGTCGGCCTTACGCACTATTTGAGTCGCGCAAAAATCAATGTTGTTCAGTCAGAAAAAATACTTCAGAATGGAACAAGCTTATATGAATCAAGCGGCTGTAACAATCAAAATTATTATCCCCACATCAAACAACCCTTCTACGTAGCAATATTCCTTCTCCTATACCAATCAACTTTCCAGCTCTTATGCATATCTGAATCAATATTTTCTCCCGCCAGGTCAAAAAGATAGGCAAATTCAGATTGGTTTATGCTTCTTTTGTCATGCTGCTCAAGAAACTCATGATCTTGGCGCCAAAGCAACAGAGTCTCTCATTCTCAGCACAGGAAAGCCTTCTTGCTGGCCTATGATTGGGGCAAAAAAACCTTTTTCTTTTTGCTGTTACTGTTTTTTCGCCCAAACTGCCTCTATGAATCAAAAATGTCAGTCCCAGCTTGATTCAGATACGCGTGTTCCGCTGTTCTGACGACGAGACGTAAGAAGATCATTGCTGATTTGCGTTGGGTCTGGAGAAAATGATCCAGTGATCGGTATATCCGTTCTACGGTACAATGACAAGGTAAAAAAGGGAATGTATTTGAATCATCCATTTGCTGAAAATCACTGTCTTGCAGCACGCAGAAAGAGACGTAAAAACTAGACCGAGGCCGATAAATGTAACCTTTAGCTTTACAAGCGTAACTGTCCAGGTCTGAATCTGCTTTCAAGATGACATTCGTGCCCATCCAGGAGGGAGTGTTCGTAATTACATGTGAAGAACACCTGGACGTCAGCATTTCATTAAAGTGTCTGACGAAGCAACTGCATTTGGTTAGAAAAGTCATTGTGTTTTATATTTCCACCAATTCACCCAACCCTGAATTCTCAACTAACGAGCTCAGCGAGCACCTTGACCAGAAGTTCAATTTACCCTTGGGAATCAATCTTTGCTTGGCAGCCACTTGGCCAAAGGTTTCTCGCTGTCTGAAAGTTTCATTGTCAGGACTCCAAAGACGATCCAGTATTGTTGTGTCAGGTCAGAGCAGCAATTTCAAAATCTCACCATTATTCGCATAAGTCTACTCTTCAGAGAGAATCCGCTTCCGTGAAAAATTTCCCGATAAATCGGTCTTCCTTTACTGAGCGCGTTTGCAAATTATTTTTAGAATTTGGGGGCAGGAACGCAACGTCCAGGATGGAGAACTGAGGCAAGGCGTAAGAGACCAGGGTCAAGGAAGGTTAACTTTTGGCGATATCAGTTGCTGTCACCAGGTTAGCAAAAGTTGGCCCTCATAGTTAGGTTAGGTCAAAATGTCGAGTTAGCTGGTCACAAGTGTGGTGGATCTCAAGACTTCAGCAGATGAGGAACGTCCATGTGCCTAGCAACAGCAGCAACATGCTGGAAGAGTACGTCTGGACACAGAGATCACGCATTTACCCCCTCCCCAGATGAACTGAATGGTGATATTTTTTTCTCGAGTGACTTCTCGTCATTATGAAGCAATAAGTTGCTCAGGCCAGACTTAGTTCAAATGCTCCACTGGAGCACCGTACGAGTCTGCCCCAAGTCTGAAGTGTTTGGTGTGCTTTATCAGGCAACTACAGCGTCACCGGCTTCGAGATGACCCTCACCAGGCGCATGTCCCACTACATGATCACGTACTACCTGCCGTCGTCGCTCTTCGTCGTCGTCTCGTGGACGTCCTTCCTCATCCCCAGTGAGGACATTCAAGGTCGGATGGCTCTGCTCGTCACCCTGTTCCTCGTACTGGTAAGAAATCAGTCATCCCTGTCTCTCAGTGTGCGTGTATGTGTTGATTTCTCTCTCTCTCAGTGTACGTGCGGGTATTTCTCTCTTTCTGTGTGTGCGTGTGCGTGTGTGTGTGGGTGGGTGCACGGGCCTACGTGCTGTGCTCGTAATCATATCCTTGAGAACTGAGAAAGTCACGAACATGACTCTGCCAGATCCAATAATGGGATATGTACGTACACGTACGAGTACAAAGGAAGCTGAAAAAAATCCTCGGAGGTGAACCTTAGCGCATCAATGTTCAGGTTGCCAAATGTGAATGAAATTTGGCCACTGTCATCAAGCCAGTTGTCCTCGTGATGGGTCCGACCATCACGAGTCACCAGTACTTGACTCACCATCACCAGTACTTGACTTGAGTCAAGTACCTTGGCCGAGGTACTTGACTCAAGTCTGCTAGTCCTGCTACGAGGAGAGCAGCACCTTCCTGCCAGTGGAGGCGAATGCGTCCAAGACGTGGACGTTGGCGTGGACTTGACCAAGTGCTGCTTACGTCATCACGTGCATTGGCGCAGGTGTGGGCGATCTACAGCGGTACCCAGGAGCATCTGTCATCGTCACGGGACCACCACAGCAGTGCGTTCTGCTCATGTCTGAGAACTGTGGGTTTCTTCGGACAGTCCTTCTTGACCTAACCAGACCTGACCTTTTGGTGACTGATTGGTGACGTATTGATCTTGGTGACTCGAAAATGTTTGCTTTTTATCTTTTTTCAAGCGCCTGATACAGACTGGCAGAGTGCGAAGTGCTCGAGCCCACTTCTTGTGATTTGTTAGGGGCTTTTTAGGACAGCTGGAGCAGAACAGCATAGATGGATAATCTCAGTGAAGCTGACGGGGGTTTAGGCAGAATATGATGATTATTTTGTGAGTCTCTCATGCTTGGAGATGCTGATGAGTCATTCTGCTCCCTCAAAATTCGTTTTTTGTGTCTACAGAGGCTTTTGAGCTTGTCGAGTTGGTTCTTTGAACGACTTTCAGACCTCGACTTTCATTCAAAAGTTGTTTCTTGGTGGTCACAGCAGCACGATGTTCTCGTGTGCGTCATTTCGCTTTCCGGCCTCGGGCGTCCTCCACATGAAAACAGTTTCATCAGGTCGGGATAGTCTCGCCCTCGGCTTCCGGTTATGGTGTGAGGGCTTTGGAGTCCCCAGGGCAGAAGTCCGATTGACAGGGGAAAGCAGTGGGTCAAACAATGAAGAACAGAGAAAATGTGGAATATTTGTCAAAGAAATCAAGACCTTGGGATGTTCTAGCTCTTGAGAACTCTGCTGGT
>JAAUXU010130814.1_pt1 | contig 14172 bp, 15 predicted proteins | sample 7278151 | NCBI WGS metagenome assembly JAAUXU01 (sample SAMN14350113, study PRJNA611818) | marine sediment metagenome | isolation source: surface marine sediment (1.8m) | place: French Polynesia: Moorea | collected 2018-08 | reverse complement strand
GCAAAGTAGAAGAAGAAGGCAAAGTAGAAGAAGAAGGCAAAGTAGAAGAAGAAGGCAAAGTAGAAGAAGAAGGCAAAGTAGAAGAAGAAGGCAAAGTAGAAGAAGAGGAAGAAAAAGGAGGAGGGGAAGGAGAAGGAAGGCTCAGTTTGATTGAATATCAGGGAGTAGCAGAAATGCATGCAAGGGCCTGGCCTACTTCGAGGAGAACGTGCGCTCGTGCAAGGAAGGCCTTTTTCGAGCGCGCTCGCGCTTAGACAGAGAAACCAACGAACTGATGAATGAAGATCTGGAGAGTGAGAGAAAGCGCGAAGAGACGATTTTTTACAACAGCAGATTTTTGTAAGTCCTTTCATTCTGCAGTACTTCTTAAGCTGTTCACGGAGAATGAGGGAAAAATCACTCTAAATTTGCATGTCTTGCATTTCCTTTTACGGAACAGAGCGCAAGGGCTCCATACCAAGGGACCAACGTCAGTAGATCATGCGAGTACAGAAAATTTCTTTTCTTGTACGAATAATTTCTCTTGAGTAGAGCGCGGAGTACCTTTTTGCTATACACTGCATCCAAAAAAGGCTCTCATAGTACGTATATAAGTGGACAACATGAAACATCACAAGTGCAAGGCAAAACAATGACAAAACCAAAGGGATGTATAATGGAAAATGCTATCTGTTTCTGCGTTTTTTTCTTATTCACAATGTAGGTTATAGTGCGAAGCTAAGAAGAAGGAACAGGAGCAAGATGACGAAGAACAAGAGGACAACATCCACCAGTTGTTTGTCCTAGTGGAGGAGGCCAGGATTTGGAACTCACACACGCTATATAAGCGTGCTTTCACGGTGTGAATGCATGCACGTCTCCATAAACACACACCAGCACCTGCACATTGGCGATACCAAAAGTCTTCCAGGGTGAATAAGTACACGGAAGCAGTCAGTGACTCAGCCGGCCCTTTTAATCTCTGGACAGCCTGATTTCAGCCTAAAAACCATTCTGCACGTATGAGTAAAGTGCTGAAAAAGTTTAACTGAATTCCCTGCCGCATTCCTCCTGTGAGGCTGTTTCTGCCCCAAAAATGCATGGTCGCACATGCTGGCACAGCCGCCTAATGGTATAAAACCAAATGCTTAAGTGCCTGGAGAAGGGAAACGTGCGTCTGCCTTTCTTTAATCGAACAACCAAGGAGGAGGAAGCCACGCAGAAGCCGATAGTGCAAACTTGGCAGAGCATTACTGCGCATACCGTACATTGACACGCGTGAGCGTCGGCAATATCGAGTGGACGGATGCGAGGTTATAATAGCAAACTGTACGAGCCAAGACAAGAGTAAGAGCACATTATGCTTGCGTGTGCGCACGCGTATGTGAGCGTATGTATGTGTGTGTTGTGTGTTGGGGGATGCACGTCAAATACAAGTACGTAACTACTTGTAAGCAGCTCAAGAAGTCTGGGAATGTCAAGGCAACTGGCGAGATGTCAGAGACTACAGAGAAGGAGAAAGAAATTTCCACCAAGATACTTACCATCTCCGTCGGATCCTATATGTATCCCACCGCGAGCAAGAAATGATTGAAAGAGAGAGGAGAGAAAATGGATAGAGCATTGGAGTGTGAACATTTGTGCATATGCACCAACGAGGTAGTTATGCACTCACCATGAACAGCTGCAGCAGCAGCACCAGCAGAAGCAGCACGGTTTCGTGGAGGTGGAGCGGGCCGCGATCGCCTGCCCGCGACCGTTGGGCCCGTTGGAGATCGGAGTTGTGGTGGGGGCTACAGCGGCGGCGGCGGCTGCCGCGCTCTTGCTGAATGCGTCAGCGGCCAAGACTAGGGAGCCGCCGCTGTGTTTGTTACCGCCGCTGTCGCCCTTCAGCCGGGCCAGAGCCGAGGAAGACCCGCCGCTGCCGCCGCTGCCGCCGCCGCCACTACCGCTCATGCGACGGTCATTGTGATCATTGCACGAGGATGCGGCACTGGAAAAAGGAAAGAGCAGGAGATGGTGAATGATTGGAGCTCTTATGGCGTAGCAGGTTGGTACCAACTGGTGATGCAACCATGCAAAGTGCACTTGACCATTAGTCTTGTAAGTTCAGTCCCCAAAACTGCAACACTCGTCCTCTTCCGCACATTCTGTCCGTCCCCAGCCACTGTCCGCGCTGACCTCGTCGTCCTCATTAGGAGGACATGGCGAGCGCCAGGCTTCGTTAATAGTCTCACCAGAAGGCGAAGGCCCTCGCCTCATTGGACACGCACATGCAATCATTGTCTCATTGCCTCACAGTGATGATGATTGTGTTACTCACGCCGAAACGCTGATGTCCGAGGCCTCCTGCTGCCGCTCCCGCTGTTGCTGTTGTTTCGTCGTCTTGGCGGTTGTCCGCTTCTCGCGATTCAACTGCACCGTGTACGACTTCGATTTGTTGCGCTGCACGTGCAAGGTGCAACTGCTAGAGTTGGAGATCACTAGCGTGCACTCGGCAGAGGACGTGGAAGAAGACTGGAGCGTTGGCGGCGGCGGCGGCGCCGATGGTGATGGCGGCGGCTGGTACTTGGGGGAGGCGCAAGGCGGAGGGATGGTGCTCTTCTCCGGAGGAACAGGCATCGGAATCTGCAGGGGCGGAGGGAAGCAAAGTATGAAGACAGTTGCCGAGGCCCCTTATTACAGCCAATACTAATAACGATAACAACGTTAAAATTAGCAGAAGCCTGAAGCGCATCACTTTTCAAATTTGATGACTCGACATCACTGCTGGAAATGCTTTTCCCACTACGGGCAAATTTGGCAGTTGCTGTTCCGTTAATGCTGATTACATAAGTCATGCATACGAATTAAGCATGTGTGCGTACTACATCTGTAGCGGCTTTGCAACTGCATCCATCCCAATGCACAAGTGACTCAAGTACTGGGACGTACAGAGAACACACGTGATATGACACATAACCTGCTCGAGCCCCATGTGCGTAAAGGACCAACAACACTAGAATGCACTTATTGCAGATCTATTGCATGTTGCGGATCAGACATTTCGCTGGAAAAAAACCGTCAAGGACCATTTTTCAAGACCCTGACTTATCGACTCACCTCATTATCGGAGCCTTTTACTGGCTGAGAGACTCATGGTGGGTGTTCGTGTAGCTCTAGCGTGTCTTCATTATCATTTTTCCTTATCACTAGTCGATGGAACCACACCCGCTTGAACACTCTCTCAGTTCTTGAGCACCATAGTTTGGACGAGAGAACACAAATGAGACATCACTGGACGAGGGGAGATTTACACAATTGCGTTTCTTTCCTATATCACACTAGGACTGTTGATCTTTTAGCTGTCACCTGTGGCGAGCGGGAGGGCCTTCAGCTGCCTCAGGGCATCACGCACGGGCGTCAAGGACAGACCGCAAGCTCATAATTTGGATGAAATAAGTACCTAATTTAAAGGATTCCCTCACCGACCGTGGGTCTGGGGTTACGAATCTTTCTTCCCCGATACACGAATGCACATACACACACTGACACGCAGAGAGTGCAAGAAAAACGAGTGTTGTTACGTGTGAGAGCTCACAGCTCTTGTGCGTGAGGGAAAACGCGGACCGCCGTGGGGGGAAAACACGCAGAGAGCAGGAGCAGCAGCGATTGCGGCTGCGGCGGCTGCGGCTGTTGTCGCCTTTTGCCGCGGCAGCCGGCCGCGGCCACGGCCACGGGGAACGGCGAGCGAGCGAGCTAGCAGGCGATAGAGACGGTGAGAGAGGGAGAGAGCGAGAGAGCTAGGGCGGAGAAAGACTTGGGAGAAAGAGAGAGCTGAAAAGAAATGAGGTTCCTGCTCTCGCTCTCTCTCTCTGTTAGTCCAAAAGGTGGGCACTCACACACACACACACACGTGTACACACACTCTCATGCAGTACAGTGAGTACACGCACGAGACTTGCTACCGCCACCGACTGAGAAGCGCATGCATAATCGTGACTTTTTAGCGTTCAGCAACTACCACATACTCAGGGCACAACCGTACTTAGCAGACGCTGACAAGCCAAGATCGCCGTCAATGCTATTTCCTCATTTGTACCATGACTTTAGTTAGCATGTTTGATAATAACAAGGGGGGATTCCTCGCGCCATCATCTCCCCCCCCCTTTCCAACAAGTGGGAGATTTGGGGTAAATTGGAAACGACTCGTTGCGTCGGGGCCGCAGTCGCAGGAGAGATAAGTGACCGCGTCCATGTTTCCATATGTACACTGAACAGTACTGCGTGACGGTAGACTGTGTTCAGTGCTGTGCTGCACTGTAATGTAGCGATAGGTGTGCGTACCGTATCTGCATGAACTTCTATATTGTGCGCTGGATACTACTGTATTCTACCTTGCGTGAGTGCACTGCGTATGGCACATGCTGACTCACAGGAGGTACACTACAGTTCTCCGTATGAGTGAACGAGTATGTATCACGCACGCGCACGTACACACACTGTAGAGAGCTTTAAACACTTGACGTTTCTCTTACTCGGCAAAAAATATTCAACAGCATTTCGTTGCTTGACTAAGTTCTGTTGGACTGAGCTATTTAAGTAACAACTGGTAGCGTAAGACTCAACTTCTCTTGAAATGTTGTCTTTGGCAGTTGACTGCCTTTCATGGCTTTTTTTTCTTTGCTCAGGACGACGTCAGACGTCGTACGTGCTTGCTGTCCGTCTGAGAACGCATTGTGAGGCGGGCGTGAAATGAGAGATCCGGCTCTTACTGTCAGTGACACCACAAAGAAAAGCCTTTGCGTCAAACAACTCTCCACATACCATTTGGCGTCATCCCAACCACGATGACAATGCCGTTTTGGCGAGGGCAGCGCCAGGCCTGACGCCAGAGGGCGGAGGCCCAGAAAAACGACTCATCAGAGTACATCATACATCATGCATAATGAAACCCACATGCATTCATTGAAAACACTTTGGCGAGAAGGGGTTGGGTGTGGGACAAGCCCCGTCGGCCGGCTCATGCGCATGCGCGTCTCAGTCATTCACAATCGACGACCTAATGAACTGCGGCTGCTGCTGCTGCTGCCTCCGCTGCTCGGCGGCCGCCATGTGTACGTAGTATGATGATAAGTTTTGCTATCTGGCTCTCTCCTCACGAGTGACACTTGTTCAAAGCAGTCGCTTCCCCCTCCCTCCCATAAGCTGCCGTTGCTTTGTACACGTATATGCGTATAACATAAGAGTGAGCGCTCACTTGCATTGTCACACACGTGGGACTGCTCAACTATGCCACATCATCGTCAGGACTGTTGTTAGAGTAGTTGTTTGCGATGGTGTGGACGAAGACCATGACCAGGACATCAGGGCTCCTAGCTTTGACGTTGCTGTTGCTGGTAATACCGCGGGCAGAGGCCCAAGATCCCAACCAGGTGCCTGCAGAGGTCCCACCAAACGTACATCAACAACCACAAGCAGGTGAGAGACACTTGTCTTCGTGCGAGTACTGACTTTCGCGCAGACCTCAATCCGACGTTACTTTCAACAGTTGTTGTCATCGATTCTAAAGTAACTTCTTCCTGTCAATGAACTCTAGATGGGGACGGCATTCAGTTTCATGATCCCTCCGAGTTCAGGGCGGCCAACGAGGCCGGTACACAGCGGACGCAACACGTGGGCAGAGGAAAGCACTCGCACACACTGGGAGGAGGCAAGGGTGCCTCAATCGACATCCAGCATGAGAAGGAGTAAGCAATGATTGAAATAGTCCCTCGTCGCAAGAGCATAATTTCCTTCACCTGTCACAGACACATGAAAATGCACATGAAAGAGGAATACGTCAACATGGACGACTTAAACGAGGGCCAGTTTACAGCAATGTACTTCCAAACATTTGATCTCGACAGGAGCGGGCAAATAGATGGGCTGGAAATGCTCAAGGCCATGCTGAAGATGAACAGTAAGTGCACCTGTCGCCATAACTTACATTTTCTCTACTTCATAACTCGTCCTACTTACGCCGTACACACAACCAAGAAAAATCCCCCAACATTTACACAATGTTCTGATTACGTATATTTTGAGTACGCAATTTCTGGAGCTTGTTCATGTGACTTACCTCTCTGGCTAACCACCACCTGACATACTGTATAACCCGCTTTTGATCTTGTAGGAGAACATGACGAACACAACCCTGACCCTGCTGTGCCGGACATAGACACTGTAGTAGCTGGCCTGGATGAACAAATCAAGTTCTACGATGCAAATGACGACGGTTTCATTACCTACGTGGAGTTCAAGTCAAGCATGGATAAATCCGTTGGAGGTCATTGAAAGCAATGCCTGACCATATGATGCGCTCAATTATGTACCAACGAAAGCTGTTTTTATTTTTGAGAATAATTCTATGTAATATACACACAGGGCACATGAGATGCACTAGGTATAATTGTGTACAGGCCCCAATCAGAGTTCATCAGGAAAACAGGGGACCAAAAGGGTAAAATCAAAATGCAGAGTAATGTATTGCGCTAGGTTTGTGCCACAACAGCTTTCTCTTTTCTCTTGACATCACCCTTCTCCTCCTGGAAGGCAGAGCAATGCAATTGGTTCTTCTTCCAACAAAGGAACAACACCTTCATCATCAATGTGGAGGCTTTTCTTCTTTAAAATAACCCTAATAAATGGGAGGAACACTGAAATGAGACAACATCACCTCTACAAGAATCCAGCAAAATTTCTCACCACTTCTCAGATGCTCCATCGTCATCCTCAGACACCCTGAATCCTTCATCAAAGACATCTTGTTGACCACCGGAGGCTACGTAGGCACCCATGCCCTCAAAGGTCAGCCAATCTCCCACATCCAAGAGATGCACTGGCAGTGTGAAGACGCCTAGGTGGTCTGCTGAGCCATCGCTTGGCCCAAGCAGCACACATTTGGACCAACTCTTGCTAAGTTGGACCAACTCTTGTTGATTGAAGTAACAGTCATTCAGTGGGTACGGGTTCAGGTGTGCATTAGGCAGGTGTAAGAGCTGGGAGAAGCAGCCATACACACCCTCATTGAGGACAAGCGTGAACTTGTCCTCACTGCTCTGCTTGTCCAAGATTCTGGTGGCGAGAATGAAGGCTTCACCAGTCAGTGCAGCATTGGCACGAGCAGTCAGAAGAGGAGGACAAGAGCCAAAGTGTTTGAGGACCATAGCATTAATAGCATCACCCCGCTGGAAAACAAGCGCACACACAATTACTCATGCCGATTTTTTCTCAATGCAGATTACTGCATTTACCTCCTTTGACGGCTGCTCCATCAGCCCCAGGTCCAGCATGGTCAAGTTGTCGTGTCCTGCAGCTTCTGCCTCATCAAAGGCCCGTCTGGCCACATCGGTGGCCTCCACAACGTCAACAGCATCGTGAGCGTCATCAGCGGATCGAACAGAGATGCCACACATGGAGAGGCCAAGGTCTTTGGCCTTGGACAAGAGCTCTGCCAAACTGGAGTTCCCTTGGCCAGGATAAACCATCAGCAGAAGGCTGCAGTATGGACAGGTTCATTGCATAACTCTATATTGTCATACGTTCTCTCTGAGACATGACAGAAAGGTCTCATTTGGCCGACATCTCTTTACAATGGGGTGAGACCAAACGTATGCAAATATGACGAGAAATTGTATGATGAAAGCACCGGTGATCACGAGACTTCTGGATAAGAAATGAATTTCTGAAAGACTATTTCCCATCAAAAATGAAACTTTTACCAAAACAGCCCCAGACCATATTTATCTTCAAAATGTCACCTTAAATGCTTGTTTCCCTCATTTGAAGTCAGCACAGTCAAGCTTGGGCATGGTGAAGTTTCTCATCAACAGCCTCTAGCTAATTCTATCAACATATTTACCGTAACCGGCGTTGTTTTCTTCACGATGTCCGAATCCCGAGCAGCGCAATCTTTATCTGTCTATATTTTAACGTTGTTCCCCAGATTCTTTTCTAACCTACGCTGTTTAGCACGATAGCCCAGGTCACCTTTTTTGCTGTTGCAAAAATAAAAGAAAAACGACAAGGGGGGGGGAATTTTTGGCTGCTTCCGTGTTTTTATGGATGTTTGTTTACCCACTGACAGCAAAGTTTCATGTTGAAGGAACAATTAAGGAATACGTGGAATATTTTTTTTATAGTAGAACTTACTTTTCTGAAGTTCGACTGAGCAGAAAGATGCTTTTGCTTTCCATGCACATGAGGAAATATATGTTCCCCTAAAAGTCCGTAAAATTGGTCTCAAAAATGACCAACCTTTTCTGACAAAATTTCCCCTTAAAAGGTCTGAAATGACAAAGCTTTCACCTTTTTTCCCAGACTCCAGTGATCACATAAGCCTTTGTTAAAAAAAAAGCTCTGTCGAGTTAACTTACTCAGCATTTGGTGCTATCTGCTTGATCCTGGCAAGATCTGCCTCAGTCTGGAATGCCACCTTGGTCACTCCCAGCTTTGTGGCCAGCTTGAGCTGCGAACCAACGATCATCGGTGGCGCAAAGATCAACTCCGAGGTGTCAAGTCCAGCTTCAAGGGCAGTCGAGATCTCGCTGCTGTTGCGACAAAAAAAGGAGCGACAGCCAAGCTCAGACAGGGTGCAAAGAATCGTGGGCAGACAGTTGCAGAACACATCTGAAGAAGAAGCAGAAGTGCAAGGTAGTTCAACAGAAGCTTTCCAAAAAGTCAAGGTCTTTAATATAGGAGGCAGCTTGGCGAGCAACCCCTTCAAAGTAGTGGCTCTAAATATCCCAATATGAGGGAAAGAATCAATAATTTTGGATCACATGATAATCTGCATAAACTGCATTCGATATTGGACGTGTGCTTCATCCTCACCAAAAGCTGGCTGGACTGGTGACATCCACTCGCACCAGCTGTCCATGCCCTGCCGCACCTTGACGAGGTCGCACACCATGAAGGATTCGCTCTGCTGACCAGAGTAGGCAATCTGGCGGAGGAGACCACGATCTCCGTCATCATTGTAGAAATCTTGTTTGGAAGTATTGTCGCTCCCTGCAGATTCTGCTTGAGCAAACACCCTCAATTGCTCCTCACTCTGAAGTCTCATAGCGTTGGCAGAGGAAACTCGTGGGGAAGACTTGGATCCAATGAAGGGAAGTGATGAAATGGGCGAACCTGAGGAAGAAGCCACACATTCTAGAAGACAAACATTTTAGAGAAGAATCCTTCCAACTCACTAAGACTATGGCGGCTGATATGGGAAGGTGAGGAGAGCAAGGTCTCAGCTGGGTGCAATGTCAGGTCCAGTCACGATCCAGACCTTCTCCCTGTCCTCACAGATCCAGGATGGCTTGGCCGGAGCCCCGGAATTCGCCTCCAGGACAGACAGTCCTGAAGAGCGACCCTGGTAGAGAGAGCGAGAGGAAAAACATGTCTTTGGAGCATTGATGACTGGCATATACTCCGTGTACCTGACAAGCCTTCACCCCCCGAAGAGAGGTCCCGGTAAGCTGGGGGCCTTTGGGCGGAATTTTGGCAGTACACCCGAAGAATCCAGTAAGGCTCCCGGACGGTTCGGATCCGGGGGCAAAAAAAGTGTGGAAAAAAGGCTCAAAACTGACGACTCCACGGCCTCGGCCTCGGCCCTTCTCTTCTCTCCCAATCACCCTTTCGCACTCTGCTGACTTCTGGACTGGGCTGAGTGAAAGGACAAGAACGGACAGCAGCTTTCTGCCCTCTGGGCCGTAGTGCAGGCCTAGCTGAGGAAGGGAGAGAGAGATCGAGGTAGGCCTACATCCAGGGCCCACGTGAAAAAGAAGCAGCAGCAGCAGCAGCAGCCGATGCTCGCTCTCCCGCACGAATCAAGCCAGAGTCGTCAGTTTCGTCGTGCGTCATCGGTGGAAAAAAAAGAAACACGTCAAGAAACTGACCCCAAGCTCGCCAATTGGCACCGGACCTGCTCAATCAGGCCTCAAATGCCCAGATTTCTCCGCCTAATTTTGCTTTTCAACCCGATCATCGGAAGGGGTAAACGTCTCCGGCCTGCAGACGTCATGGTGGATATAATGATGCCAACATTTTCCCTAAAAAGAAGCAAGAAGCTTCTGGAGAGGTCAATGTCCAGCTTCCAATGTGTCGTCCTTTGTGGTGTTTCCAAGGCAATCTTCACTGCTCAGCTCGAAGATTGCACCACCCATGTGCACGTGCCGCAGGACCCGTCACGACTGCGACGCGTCCTGTCTCGCCGTTTGTTCTCTGGGACTAGAGATGTCTCTGTTGTCGCAGCCGACGTCGTGGGCCTCTCAGTTGTCAGCTCGGCGCGCCATCTGACGTCAACTCTCTGACTCGCATTCTTCTACAGTGCGTATTCTATTGTAGTGGTTCGTGCAGACTGCAGGGTTGAGGTGAAATTAGAAATTCTACTCGACTCTTTCCGTCAAATTCCCAGCCATGGTTCAAAGCTGTAGCTCGTACAAGCTCTAGGCATAATGAGAGCGATACTTTGAGCTCATACATGTGTGTAAGACCGAGAGAGAAAGAAGGAGAAAATTGTTCTTATGTACGAAAATGTTCACACGTGAGACACTCGAGGAAACGCTGCCTCGGAAAACCACTATGCCGACTTTGTCAACATTGACTAAACGCAAGGTAAAAAAAAATAAAACAGTCGAGAAGACGCTTTTCCTGGTTCGCAACAACACAGGCAACAGCAGCAACAGCAGCAGCTCTCTCTTTGTTCCCATGGAAAACTTCCCCCTCCCTTACACATGTGAAACCTACTTTGTGTCCAAGTTCAAGGGTAGTCGGTCGGATCTCTCTAGCTGCTGCTGCTGTCGCCGCCGCCGTCGCCGCCGCCGTCGTCGTCGTCGTCGTCGTCGTCGTCGACGCCGCTGCTGCTGTTGCTGCTTGCGTGCACCTTTGAGAACTCTCCGCTGCTTGGGTTTACCGAGAGCTTGGCTGAGTTCCTTCTCTAGCTGCTTTGTCCGCCTATGACCCACTTTCCACTCTGTGTTCCTAACCTAACTGGAGATTTCTTTCCAAACAGAGCTCCGGATAGAGCTGTAGTCGTCGTCGTTGTCGTTGTAGTGGTATTTGTTGTATGTAAATACGCATGTGCCAAAGTTCGGTGCTAATTTACTGCGTGCGGTGCGCAGGTCTACGGGCTTTACTGTATGTCCGTACTGTACCTACCTGCGTTTACCTCTATCTGGTAGGAAAATTGCGAACTGACACGGCATTTTTTGCTGCCCGCCTGCATACATGCTCAGAACTAACACCTGTCTGAGATGAGGAAGATTTCCTTTGTTCTTCTCCTCGTCCGCAGTACATCAACTTCATTTTTACCGATGCGCAATGGGTTATTTATGGGGCTTCAGCAGCTCCCGCCCAAGCCCAAACGAATTTCTCCCGATCCTTTTTTGAGCGTGATTATCTGTGCCGCGACTAAATATGCGTGCGCGGCTGCTTCCTCATCTTCTGTTCATTAATTTTGCCTGGCTGTCACCGCAGCCCCTCGTCATTTGTCAGCGCAGTCCAAATGAATTATAATTGACCCTGGCCCGGCGAAGCCACTGCTAAGACATCCCCGACAAGTGAGGCACGTTTGTACTTCTGTCCGTCCGTCCGGGCTCGTAAGGCCGCAAAAGCAAGAAGAGCTTGGGCCGACCCTCACAAATGAGTTCGGAGCTCTCTTCTTCTTCCTCTCCTCTCCCAGGAACTTGCACCTGCCCCTGCCTCGCACGGTGCTCGCCGCTCTCTCCCTCGCCCTCGCTCCGCACAACCTCAATCACACACGTTTGGGTCGAGCTCCAGCGAACGAACGAGCGAGCGCCGCACTCACGCACACACTTAGCTCGTCGCCCCCTTCTTTGGCCGCTGTACTCTATGTGTGTAAGAGGGGGGGGATGCACAAGCGTTGCTTTCTGACGCAACAACGGTCCCGCCGCCACCTCCGCGGCCGTGGCCATGGCCGCTGGCGTCGCCACCGCGGCAACTGTGCTTGAGCAGCCGCTGCCTTTGTTGTATAGGACGCCGGTGCTCCGAGGCCCCCAAACATCTGACGTTGAAGTATTATATAACGCGGCACGCGCTCACTCGCGCGCTCACTCACACGCTCACCCGCGCGCTCGCTCTCTCCTTCAACCGGCAGTACAAGGGGGGAGAGGGGAGCGTGAGGGACGTGGGGAAGGAGAGAGGAGAAAACTCCCCCCTCATCCTATGGCCGGGCTTTTGTATGCAGGCAACGACGAAAGAACGAACGAACGAGCGACGTCGCTTCTCTCGCTCTCTCCTCTTGTCTGGCCGAGCAAACCCACAATCCATCTGTAGTTCTGGTACCAGTCGAGTTAGCGAGTAAACGATAACGCTTCCTGCATGTCTCACTAGATGGCAGTGACCAAATATGCGACTTCACTGCCTTCCAGCACTCTCACCATAACGTGGAGGGACTCGGAGCTGGGCAAAAAGCTCGGGGAGCTGGGCGTGTGGGACGGAAGAGGACGAACCTGCCGAGACTTTTTTTTGATACAGCGAGAGGGGGAAAAGGCCCACTTTTACCTGAGGCCCCTTTCCACCCTTCTTCCTCCCCCCCCCTCACTTCCGACCAATTTGATGGTGACCATGGAGAGCGTGTAAAAAATTTGTGTACATTTCAGCATGTTGACCCCGTTCCCAGGACCGGCAGCGCCACCTGTGGAGCACCAGCCAATCTGTCTCCTCCACCTCGAACTTGTCCCCGTGCGCCAGCTCAGTCGTGCTCAACTGTACAACTGTTCTCCTGTGCTGTGTTCTTCTACTGTACTGGTGTGTGCACGCACGCAAGGGCCGCACATATCCGGTATCTAACGCATGCTTTTTGGTGGGTAAGTTCTCACATGCAGTGAGCAACGCGGCTTCTCTCTTCTGTTGTGCATTGTGTGCACTCACAGCTCGAGAGAGAGAGAGAGAGCTGAGGTCTCTGTTGCTGTAGCTTCGCCGCCGCGGTCGTCGTCGTCACCGCCGCAGTCGTCGTTCTCGTCGTCGTCGCCGTCGTCGCCGCCGTTGCTGCTGCTGCAGTGCCACCAGGTGGTAAAACGTTGCTGCTGCTGCTGCTAGCGTCGACGCTCGCAGCCACCGGGGAATGTCTCAGCGTTTGCCCGTCGGACGAAGTCGAGCTCATACAGCAGCGACAGGGAATCCTCCTCCTCGTCGTCGCCGTCGTCACCGTCGTCGTCGTCGTCGTAGTCCTCCTCCTCCTTCTGTCGATCGGAGTAGTAATGTCAGTCAGTCTCGTCTTGGTAGAGCGTGCGCAGCAAAGCGAGAGAGAGCGAGAGCGAGAGCGAGCGAGACAGAGAGAGAGTGCACCGTTACACACACGCAGCGTGCGCGCGCGTCTTCTCACGTGTAGCGAAAAGAGAAATCTAGCTTCGTCTTCTTCTTCTTCTTCTTCTTCTTCTTCTTCTTCTTCTTCTTCTTCTCCTTCTTCTTCTTCTTCTTCTTCTTCTACTCCTACTCCTACTCCTACTTCTTCTTCAGTTCGGCCGCTGAGCCCGGAAAGTGAACAAGAGGTGACGGCTGGAGGCGTTTTTTCGTAACGTCAAAAGTTGTGTGCGTGTTGTTGTTCTTCTTCCTGGCAAAGAGAGACATGAGGAAGGCCTCATTGAACGCGTGATCAGAGCCGCAATTTTTCACCGAAAATTTTGGAGCTGAAGAGAAAAAGGAAAAGCAGTCAAACAAAAATGACGGACAAAGGCTCGTCGCAAGTCCGGCAGGAACACAAACCTACTTCAAACTCTGGCGAGGCCAAGACTTCCAGCAGCAGCAGCAATCATCATCCGCAGCAGTTTTCTCCCCACCAAAGACCCGAGTCGATCTCGGTGACGGTGGCGCCGTTCACGGGAGGGCCCTTCTCGTTGAGCGTGAGCAGGTCAGACTCGGTCGACGACCTCAAGAAGGCCGTGGCCAAGAAGCTCAAGGTGCTCAAGGATAGAATCTGCCTGCTGTACAGAGAAAGGTATGTAGGTCAAGACATAGCGAGGGCCGGAAAAGGACCTCCTCAGTAGCTTTTTTTCTTATTTCTGCTTCTTCTTCCTCTTCTTCTCTGTCAGACAACTCTCTGAGGGGACGCTGGAGGACAACTTTCTGGTGGACGGAAGCAGGGTGACTCTATTACCCAGGGCCGAGACGGGACTGCTGGTAAGCAAGTGCTGTATTATGTGTGTGATATCTGTGCAAGAG
>JAAUXU010016710.1_pt1 | contig 14177 bp, 16 predicted proteins | sample 7278151 | NCBI WGS metagenome assembly JAAUXU01 (sample SAMN14350113, study PRJNA611818) | marine sediment metagenome | isolation source: surface marine sediment (1.8m) | place: French Polynesia: Moorea | collected 2018-08 | reverse complement strand
GGCATGGCCTCCCTCCAGGTGGCCTCCTTTTGAGCATTCTAGCACCAAAATGGGCAGCCTTTTCATTGATCCAGTGTACTCAACATTGTGTCCCAGGATCACATCTACTTATTCCACATCAAATTTTCACTCCAACATGCTTCAGTACAGCGCTTCAGGTCTCGTCATGCTTGACGCATTTACTTACGGCAAGGACTGTAAGTGCAATCTTGGGTTTCATTAAATGAGCAAAGGCAACCTGAGGGAGTGATCGCAGGGTGCAAAAGGATGCTAGCGGAAGAGACTTGCTTGTTTTTGTACAGCCTTGCTTGTTTGAAGCAGGCTTGGCAGAAGCGGTGTAGGCAGTAAGAGAGAATTGGAACTTTGACAACTACAAAGTCTGCAACAATGTCAACCTTCAGCTTATTCTCATAGAGTACCAAGGATTTTATCAGGTGTGACCATTGAACAGGTGACTGATGCATAGCTGAAAGTAACTATCTCAAGGACACAATGTCGAGCAGAAACAACAAAGTCATGACTCTTTCAATGTCTGTTAGAAGTTGTCACTACCCAAACACCTCCCAACAAGCGAAGAGACCAAAGAATTTGCTGCCAGGCTAACCGGAGACTTCTTTCCTGTCTCAGCCGTAGGTGGTGGTTGTGAAGTTATTGTCGGCCACAAAGAAGTGAATCAAACTCTGACTGAAATAACCAAAACTGAAGGTGAACATGCCAGCTTTTTGACGTACTGGGGCCTCTCACCATCCAACACCAACAATTGTTTCTTGTTGGCTTGGCACGGGAAAGATGCTGCTGGCTAAGACTGCCGAAGCAGCCGTGCGAATTAGTATTTGCCTTGCTGTCATGCAAATCTGGAGTGACAGGGCTCAATGGCACTGGAGATGAAGATACTGGTACACTCAGGCATTGTGTAAGTAGCACTAGTGATGCTAAAAGGAAGACTGTGCAGACTTGAAAGAAGTTGTCTCAGTAGGATGGTGTGGAATGTTGGTGCAATGCCGTCCCGTCGGTGTACCTACATCTAGGCCATTTGAAAATTCATAAAAATGACCTGCATTTTATTCGTGGTCTGGCAGCAAGCCACAGGTCTCTGTCCCCTTATATTTAAACATTTTAGAGGGTCATGATGACGTGCTGGAACATTTGGAAAACATGAGCAATATTGCTTTGGTTGCGGGCACTGTGTTTCTGACTGTATTTCTATTTATGAATTACGAATTTGACTTCATCAAAGCTTTTTCTAAAACATAGACCAAACTGCTTAAAGGGGACTAGAACATATGTAAAGTGACCTCGCAGTGGTGCGATCTGGCCAGCTGGGTCAGCCTGGCTGACTAGCCTGCCTGCCAAATGTGATTTTAAACTTGCCTCTGCCAAATCCTTGCAAACTGGCTTGCAGGGTTGCCAACTTGAGACTAGATCTGAGCTTTTACCAAAGATTTTTGCAATAATCGCACTTCTTCCAGCTAGGTCACGTCCTAATTGATTAGTCCACACTCATAGCCTTGCCTTGCCTATGTCTATAGCACAAACGGGTACATGAGTTACTAACATTGTTGTAGACAAAGTACAAAAGTTGTTTACTTTTTCCCCTTTGTGTGCTACTAATGTAAGCCCTTTTACTACCAGGTGCAGATCTGAGTTTAATGGACGCACAGCCTCATCGAGGTCAAGTTAGATTGTAGTTGTGGCAGTTACAGGCTTCACATGGACCTTGGGCGAGGCCTCTCCAAGATGACTGACTTTCCAACGAAGTCAGAACACATCAAAATTGCTCAGGACAGCTTTTAGTCGATCGAGCAGAACTTAACAAAGTCTTACCAGGTACTTCCTTTTGGGTGAATTGACCAAAAGCTGGTCAGGGTTCGATCTGACTAGAGCCCACCAAGAGGCCAAGAGGTCGCTCTTCAGGAAATGCGAGGACAGGAACGAATCAAAGAAAGCTTTCAAAAACCCAGGAAACGATGAGAAATTAACGAGAGAGGATCTTTTGGAAGCGAGAAACCAAGGCCCGTCAGGTCTACTCAGGATGCATGGGAGAGCAAATACGACAAGTGGAAAAGGGGTCACCCCTTGGCCCTAAACACATTATTAATAATTCACCTACTCCATCCAATTACTGTTTACTCGTACAGTGTTCGTGTCCGCTTACCTCTCCCTCGAGATTTCCGTTGATGTCAAGCAGAACAGCAAAGTTTGTGAGGTGATCGCATTCGCAAGTACTGGAGAAGCCATCACTTGAGATCACCAAGCATCCACTGGTAGACCAAGTGTTCAGGGACAAATCCCAGAAGCCGCAAGTTACATCTGCAACACAAATCAGAATTGGTGAAAGAAAATGATCAAGGGGACTTTTTTGCTGTTGTAGGAGTCATCGACATTTTGAAAACAGATTTTTTGTACTGTATTTGCCTTTAGGCTGTATTACGTCATTCTTGAGAAATGAGAAGTGGTCATTTGATGCTCATGCCCTACATAATGTCACAGCGCACATTTGAGAATATGCTTCTCATGATGCCGTCACTGGCTTCTTCAGCCTGGAAGAACTTTCGTGCTTTGTCTTCCCATGTGTAAGTATATCACCTTAGCGGAAACTTGATACACTCACGCAATACCTGATATGTTATATTGAGCCTCGGTGTACTCGTAGGCAAACGTTAGGACAACTTTGACCCCGCTTGTCTTGGTGAGCGTGCGCCTTTGGTCGTCGTACAAGGTGGCGCCTAAGACAACTGAGTTCACCACGTCGGAAGTGGGACCGGAAACGGCAGCATCGCTACAGAGACAAAGGAAACATTTAGGTGAAAGCAGGTGGTCACACAACCTCTTTCATGAGTTGGAGAAATGTCTCAGTTGATCACCAGTCACTCTTTTCTGCGAGAATGCAGCCTATTGTGGCATAACTCTGAAAGCTGATGCTGTTGACGGCTTGACCGTCGGGGTCCTCGTCGTCATAGGCGTTGATGATGATGGAAGAAGCGCCATCGTAGTAAGCCTGCTCCTGTCTCGTGTCGACGTCGTTAAGAACTTGCAACTTCAGTACTTAAAATAAAGTATAAATAAAAACATACTAATACATTCATTAATGATCAAAGCACTCACCATTATTAGGAGACGAGAATTCGTGCAATGGTGACATGGAGTATTGCATGAGGCTGTCCGCCAACTCGTCTACATTAGCCTGAATATCTGTCAGTCTTCTGCTCTTTTCCTCACCTTTGATGCCCTATAAGTAAATGTGTGAAACTATTGGTATCCGCGGACCGGTTAGTTATATTATGAAAAAACTGAAGTATATTCATATGCTAAGATCTGCGGATTCTCTCTCCAAAATCTCAATCCAAAGACACTAAGATTCAGATGAATGAGAGCTTCGAGATAGTGAAACTAAAAGTCCATCCAATCCAAACCAAAAGTAGCTTACTGACTTCTGCAGGAGAAGATTGGTCAGTCAGCCTGAAGAATTCGGTTGTAATCGATCAAAGTATCTAGGAAAAGTGAAAAATAGGTGAACAAATGTGCCAGGATTTTGTTCCAAACGACTCTTGCTAGTGTAACTGCTTTTAAGCACAGACGAAACATTAGGTTCAGTTGAGACTAATTGAAGTTAGTTTAGACAAGTTGAAGCAGATCTTGGACCTAAGAGGCCGCACTTTTTCTACAGTGAAACCGTGCATTTAATGCCGAACTTTTTAAAAGTACGCCGTTGGACCCAAATCTGTTGATAACTTCTTTCCTATTCTAGAGTTTCATGTGATGCCAGATTCTTTTGGACAACTGACCTTCTCAACCAGGCGTTCAGTAACAAAAGGTGACTTGTTTTCCGTTGTGGACGAACACATTTTTAATTATCTCATTGTCAGTCACTGGTTCTTCTGTACGGTAACTTCATGTCAAGACAGCTGATGCCAGAATGTTTAAAATGTATCAACAGATCATCTGATAGACTCACATGTCAACACCAGTCCAATGGTCGTGAGTATCATAGTCATTTGTAAATATATCTGACGCCACTGAAGAGTCTGCTGCGAATCCCGAATTCCGGATACTTCGGAGATTCCAACTTGTGGTCTGCAGCCACCACTGTTCAAAATGTAAAATGTACTATCTACAGATTTTGGTCCGACTGTGTAGTTTCCTTAGAAAACATTAGTTTAAAAGTGAATTTTAAATGCCACATTTGACTCCTGCTTAATTCAAAACTCTCATTTTGTCTTCTGCGCTTATTTGAGGGGAAAAAAAATCTTGTCTTGCGACCATCTCTATTTCATTGAAGGATGTGATGAGTGATTTGTCCCATTCTTTTGCCTTCTGTGCCAAGAGAGTTCTTTTGCTCAAGTTTAGTCATAGACACAGGCTTCTTTTCCATCGATCGCTGCTTATGATGGTCGATTAGTGACCCTACGGGCAGATTCCATGAGAAGCTCGCTGTATTAAAAGTACCTGCCAAGGAATAGGCCTTGCCAACAGATCATCGAGGAGCTGGATGGTTTCATCAGTAAAGCTTGTGGAGTATTGCTCTTGCTGTGACGGAAGTAATTCAGCGAGGCGTTGATTCTGGACCTGAGCAATTTGGGCATAAAAATGTCTTAAGACACGTCTGTAAAATTAGCAGTGACACACATGTTTTCAATGTGTGTCACATTAGTTTAAGAGATAACATGAATTCTGAGACCTCTAACGCCTTATCCACGACGCTGATGACAGAATCGATGTCTCCCGGTGCCAATTCCTCCTGTTGGTTAATTTCTTCATGAACATCGCCAACTACATTAGCAGGAACGGAGTCTGGCATGTCGAGCTCGTTGAGAGCATCGGTTACGTCGATGGTGGTGCAGTCAGTCAGATCTGGGTTGCCCACCCACTCGCCGTCGTATCCGCACAGCCAAGTAATGTTACCTGATTGGTCTTTTGGACAAGGCTGTACAGAGGAAGATATAAGTGATTTTGTCTTTCTCATCATATCTCGTGGATATTTGCCTTGTAGCTCGTCTCTCCTGGAGTTCCCGTGACATCAGCCCAGTTGAATTCTTCGTAATCCCACTGATCGTCGTCCGGGACCGGTTGGCACTCCTCAGCGGTTGGGATCATCGGCGCCAGCTGAGTTCGTGGGGTCTTGGAAGGAGCCAACGCACACAGTCCACGTCGCGGCCTTAAAGCATAAGCAGGTGTCCAGCAGCGAAAACCACTCGTTACTACGTACAACGTACTGCGAATCGCCCACGCCTAATTCTCCAGGAAAGCAGAGATCATTGGAAGTAAAGTAGGAATTCTCTATGAAAGCTGAATCTGCGAAGCTGATGGCGCATCGAGGACCGCCAACGCAGCTTTCAGTGCTGGCTATCCACACCTAGATTAGAGAAACACATACGTCACATTGTACGGTAGAGTTTCTGCACTTCTACCGCATGCTTTTGTTGTCTAAGGAGGTGAACGTACAGAAGTAGATATTTTACCCGTGTGCGTACGATGTACGTGCGTAAACTTCAATTGACTTGCCATCTATAGCATACGTACCACTAAAACTACCATACGCGCAGAAGAGCGTCATATCAACCCTACGGTGTTGGTGAAGTCTATGTACTCTACACCATGCATGCAGTAATAGTACATTACTCGTGGCTGTACGCGACTAGATGAACCTGTGTTGTACATATGTGCATTGGATATGTGTACACACCTAAACTAATTAGGCTGTCATCTACACTTTATGTACCCAAATGTATTCTTGTACGTGACAGAATACCGATATCACACCGGCAACTTCTGTCCCCCCTTCACGTCTATACCTAATTCATGACCTTTTCACTACCACCAGAAACATCCTGTACTGTACCAGGTACAGTACTACATCCACAATGCTGTATACAGTTGAACTCACTGGCTCCCCTTCGGACGATAGATCAAGAAATTGCACCGTCCACCCATTGAACTTGAACTCGACAAATGTGAGACTCTGTTCGCAGTTGAAACCTTCACTAAGTTCACACATTAAAACCAAAGCATTTTTCATAGTTAAATACCTCCTCCTCTGTATTGCTGAAAATGGGCCACGAGCACTCCGGTGATTCTTGATCCAGAGGGAAAGCCAACTCTCCTCCCCAACTCCAGCACTTCCGTCTAGCCTCTCGCCAACTCATTGCTGAGTCAGTCAACTTATAACAAGTATTGCCTGGTGAAATAACAGGCTCTGCATTTAAATACTCATCTGGCGTAGCTAAACTTAGAGCACTTACTCCTCCTGTAGTCGACTGTCATTGGACAGGCCACTTCGTTAGTGCCAAGCTCCTCTGTGTGGAAGCGATGCTCGAAAATGGTTTGGTCAACTTGGGCCAGACAGGAGTGATCGTCGACTGTGTCGGAGGAGGCTTGACCACTTGCACCGAAGGTGAACTCGCAAACCACCAGGAAGGAGGAGGAACACGGTACATGACGCAGAACGGCACGTTCCGGCTGGAAAGGGTGCAACATTCGTCTCTCAACATCAAATCGGTCAGCGCTTTAGTATGCTTAAGTTAAAATAACCACGTACTCTGTACGCACAGAATACGAGTCAGAAATTGTCAACGGGGGGAATCTAAAAGGAGTCAAGAGCAGCTTAAAAGAATTGACAGTGGAGTGGCAGAGACAAGGGGGCCTGAGAAGATATTACCAACATTGGAATAGATGAAACTGTTGTCAATATGTCTGTTTTTCTGTGTCTGCTTTATAAGGCTTGACCAATGGACGAAAATTTTTGGAGTTTTGTTGAGTCCATTTAAGGGTTGTCATGTGATGCCAAACAGTGGAGATGAAATTAAATGGTTGAAAGAAAAAGAAATTGAGCCTCCTCCCTAAGCATAGTACGCAGAAAGAAATTAAAAAATTGTGTAGCCTAGTATGTGTATTGCATCGCACATAATCCTACAGTAGAGTCAAGGTCGCAATGAGTGCAATGTACAGAACGTATCAGTTTGATTTGCAGATACACAAAGGGACAGTTTCTGGCCACGCACATGAAGTTGTGAGTTTTGACTTTCTGTCTGATTGACTTTGGGTTAGAGATACATAAACACGACAAGAATGAATGTCCACGTCAACAGTGACATATCTTATTGAAACAATGTATGTAAACCTGTAATCCTGTATACTTTGTTCTTAAGGGTCATATGCTTGTTGTCCTTGTGAACTGAACTGTAACCCTGGATATCCACCCTGGTTAGTTAACATGAAAGTTGCCCTGGTGAGGGATGTGGTCTATACAGGCATATAGGCTGGCATAGAGAGTTACTGAGACGGTATGTGCACTGCCTACAAACCACAGCACTGGTTTTATATATAAGATACATCATTGTTCACCTATGCATCATTGTCATCAGGTCTGAATGTCTCCAAACATCTCACAACTTCATGTTGGTCCCCAGAAATCGTCTCTTGACGTGTTTGCGCATCACTGCACTGCAAAATCAGCGGGTCACCCACGGTATAAAGAAAGAGTGCGATTCAACCGCACCTTGTGTCTGCGCAGTCGCCGTTGAGACAATTCTTGCGTTCGAGGGCGCAATTTTCAAAGGGCTTTTGCGGCGCCACTCACAGTTTGCTCCTTCCTTCGATCCCCCCTCATGCCAGCCAGACTCACCCACACGTGTACGTACTGAAGCATGTACAGTCGGACCTCAATTTCACAAGTCATCGATCAGAAGAGGAAACTTGTACAAAAAGTGGCAATACTAAACACGAGACGTCGTCGACACAAATGTCTTCAAAACTGTGCTGTTGAGATTGATTTACTTACAACGACTGAAGAAGAGATGGATCTTTTCAAAATTACTGATTCTGCGTTGTTATAGAAGCAGAATTTGTCAAGTTAAATTGGTCAGACTTTTACATACAATTTTTCAGATACTAATGCGTGCTAAGTTACACAACATCGAAGTTCTCCAACATGTGGACTTACAGTGGTGGTGGCAACCTAGAGGTTCGACCATACCTACACATGTATCTGTATGCACTACATTGCCTGCATAGGACGTCTCACCGTCGACTTTTCAAGCATGATGAGGCAATCTCCCGAAGAATCCTCCTCCAATTCCATCTCAAAGTCTGTGCTATCCTGGGCTTCTGTCAGGCTCGCCAGCATCCAGAAGGCTCTTTCCTCGTCCACGTTACAAGGAGTTGTCATTTCAGATAGGAGATTCCTAAGTTGCGTCTTGGTTGTGGGAGAGGCCACACGTGCGCCACCAACACTGTCAGCGCAAGCTCTTTGGGCTTCTCCAAAGTTGCCTATCTGTTCAGGAGGAGCCAAAGCCGTTGTATTTAGCTCCGAAATCTTTGACTTAAAATGTGACCAGTTCATTTCCACCTATAATTCACCTTTCGATTGGGCCTAAAAAAGTTCTTTGCGCCGTCCCCAATGTCTGTGATCATGCTGTGGCTGAAAGTGCACTCCTGCTTGCCTTGGCACCAGTAAATAACAGCGGCCAGAGTGTTCGAGGCTACGCAGTACTGCTCCTCGTTGGCGGCGAACAACTCGGACGGGCATCTGGTCGCAGAGGTGCTCGAGAGCTCGCCAGCGAAGGGACGCCCGAACACTGCGTGGTCAATGAACAACACCTGCAACAGTCCATGGTTCACATTAGTAACATGCCTCCCACGTACGCACTACGTACGTCCGCAAATTCTCATGATGTCACCACTCGCACCTGGCCACTGAGTGGTGGCGTGGAGATGGTGGTGACAGCCTCCTCATGGCTCTGCACGCAGTACGTGAAGCCGTCCTCCCCGGTGGACAGCGTGCAGTTCTCGCCACCATATCCGTCGGGGCATTGGCAAGAATAATAGTAGACAGGGGAATCTTCTGCCTTGGCAACATGAGCATCAACACAAAAGGCTCTGGCACTGACATTACAATCCTTGATAAGATCCATGCACGGATACTTGAACAGTGTGCAGGCTTCGTCCGTCCAGTAATATTGGGCCCCCTCTGATTCATAATCCTCCCGCGTCAAGAAGCCTTTGGCGCTTCTCCAGAGGTCTTCGTCCTCAGGGTCTATGAGGTGTCCTCGACCGGATGCGTCCCTGCAGAAGTCTCTGGCCCGCTCTTGCTCAGTCAAATTTCGAGAAAACCTGAACGCTTCATCTCCGAAAGCTTGGATCGGTGAAGGAGAAGCCACCATGACCAGACAATTGGCTCCTAGCGCGCAGTTGTTTACTGAGCAGGGCACGTAATTTCCCGACGAAGCTTGGAAAGAGGGAACCAAAGATCATCGATGAGCTTTAACCCCAGCGGGGCCAACCTTTTGGAGAACCTCAACCACCAATGGTGCGTGAGTGTCTCACTGAATACTTTTATGCTGTGATAGACTGACGTAAGCTCAGAATACCACCAAATAGTGGTAGTTAAAAATGCCACTGGTCTTTGCTTCGATACTTTACCTCACTTCCAATGCACCAGGGCGCCGTTTGAAAAATTCTGATGCTCACATCATACTTTCAGCTATCCTGTCTGTTGAAGGTTAACTCATACGATACATGTGACCAGGACGCAACTTTCATGAAGTTAGTTTGCTATCCCTCGTGCTTGTAATATATAGAAAAAGTTAATTCGATGTCTGGGTGGATCAATATGTTCCATGACTTTTCATAGCAATTAGGTAGCTGCTACCTAATGACAAGAAGCCACCAAATATGCCTTGCTTCAGAGTGTTTTTAAGGCCACGCAAGGCCCTAAAAAGTGCGGCCAAGTGAATCAGTCACACACCGACTACACTGCTTGGTTAGCGCTAGGAGAGCGCTGCTCAATGGGCATAATCGCTCATGAGTAGAGCAAGACCGCGATAATTCAGTCAACGTTGCCTCGACGAAAGCAACAAAAAAAACCAAGTGAAATGGCTCGGACTCCCATGTTTGGTGCCCAAAAGGAAGCACTTGGTTGTTTCGGTTGGTCAAATATATAAAATCTTTTATCGAGCGTCTTCGTCATGTTCTCCTCTGTTATGTACTGTAATGTATTTTTTGTGTGTAACTCTGGATGTTATGTGCCAGATCCATACTCACCCAGTCCCAGAAAGGTCGAGATGAGCAGCAGTGGGAAAGGTCTCATCTTTTGTGGGATGAAAGGATTTTCAAGGAACGTCAATTCTCCTCTATTTTATCCTCATCTTGACTGATGCTGACGCTACTGCTGTTACACTCCTCTTCGTCCCACCTAGGCAGATGTAACAACTTTTGAGTCAGCGTTATCAACGCTCAAACAAACAGCTAGCACTTTTTTTTTGCCATAGGTGACGTCCCAGCAGCTCGCATTTCTAGCTCAGTTCAAGATGCCTCCAGTGCAAGTGTAGCTGTGAAAGCTGTTCACGTCTTCGTGGGGCCCAAAAGTCGATGAGAACGACTGGGCAACATCACTTTCCTCCACTTGACGTCGTGCATTTCATCATTGCTCATAACTGGGTGATAAGACAAAGGAGCCCATGAACGACACTAATCTCCGATGTTATTTATGACCTACATAATCCGTCCACAATTTGAGCTCCAGACCCACGGTTCAATTGTAAGATCCTCCTTTTTTTCTGTCTCGTCTGTGAAGTGTACGCGAGCACCGGGGGAAAACGTAGGGCCATTTTTCCCCGACAGGACTGCTATGACTTCCTTTGAGAAGGAATATACGACTACGAAATTTCACTTGATTTTCCCCCTCCTAATGGTGATGAGAGGTGGCGACCTTTTTATGCCGGCCTCATTATTCAGGTCCGTCTTAGGGTTTGCCTGAAAGCTCCAAAAGTTGACTTGAAGAAGATGGAAAAAGTGGACTTGAGGTGCAACGAAGCGAGTCAACGTGTGACGCATGGGGAAATTTGAGCAGAAATGTTCAAAATTGTGGTTGTGTAAACCAGCCTCCGTATGAGTAACGCGTTATGCAACAAGTCTCCGTTACCCTTAGTTATTTTCCTGCCAATCAGCCTCATCTTGCTGTGGGGGCAAATCTTGGAGAAAAATCATGCAAATTACTTGCAAATCACTCTTTTTCAACAACTCTCTCCCACAAACACACAAACGACTCTCGGAACACTCGCGATCACGCACACGTGCTGCACATCTCTTCCAGACGAAGACTTGGCGGCGACTGAGAGGAAGAGGGAAAAAATCGGGAGCAGCAAACAAGGTTTTTGCTTCGTCGTTTGCGTGTTCTTTGTGCGTCTGTTCACATGTAGTAGTACTGGGACGACGTGTGCATGACAGGTGAGGGGGGGATAGGATAGGGTACGGTCATATCTCTTCACAGGGTGGGGCAAGGGAAGGATCCCTCCCTCCTGGTCCTCCCCTTCGGTAGTGAAAGGTACTCGCTGTCCTTCAGACTTTTCTGCACTATGAAGATGTGCACTTGGAACTCTCCCTCGTAGTCTTTATTAGGTTTGTGGTAAATTTTTGGCTCTCCCAGGACCCCTGCTCAAGTGCAGAGCAAGAGACTCTTCTCCAGCGTAACCAACACGAGGGAGACCAATGACTCCGGCAGCATTTCTTCATAGCTTGAGAAAAAAGAAAATTGAAAATGAGGCCAATGGACTCTGGACAAGAGTTTTCCTTGAGCTCAAGCGTGCGTCCTCGTGCTCGCGACTATTATTTAGATACGAAAAGAGAGAGTGTTTAACGTGCAATTTATTGCGTACACCGTCATCTTATTCGAGCCTCATGGTGCATGTACAGTGGTTTTTTTTGCCTTGTTTAACACATCACGTCTTAATCGCTCAGATACACGTGCCTTCTCCGCCTTAAAAAAAAAGAGAGAGATAGGTGGAAATTGAAGGTGGCAGAACCCCTCATCAATCTTCGTCTGGTTGGAAGGCACTCCCTGGATGCCAACTGTACTGGATATTCTCACTGTCAGTTCAACAGTCGACTGTTTTGCTTCATTTTTGTACTACAACTGGAGAGAAAAAAGAAGCTGAATTGTTGGAACAACGATGACATCATGACCTATTTGATGACGAAGGCTTTCGTAAGCGAGTGATTGAATTCTCGCACACTCCAAAGAAATTTACCGCGGTGTCTTTATTGTACGTGTACTGACTCGTACGCACCATGAGACGTATGAGTCAGAGAGAGTGCGACGACAACTCGTCAGTTTTGTCCTTCGGGCACATCTCCCTCGGACTTTCGATGCTCCCATCAGACATCTTTATGTCTCACACTGTACGCTCGGTGAGTTGCACATAAGAACACACCGCAGAAAACTAGCGAAAATCTCCGATGTGTTCACGTCCGTGTTTACGTGCAGTAACACATTGAAATCGTAGTAAAATACATAAGAGAGGCTTTTTAACAGACTCTTAGCAGTAAAAGAAAAAAAAGTGAGACCATCGATTTCCGATTTCAAACCGAAGGAACCGAAGGAACCAAAGAAACCGAAGGAAATTTCAACCACAAAAGAATCTATTGGTCGAACGCACGCATAAAGCCCACGACAGGGGTGAAGAGGAAAGAGTTGTTCGAAGTGTTCCAGTTGTCTCTCCTCTTGATTATTGATTGTGCTTCGCTTCCAACACCGTAAAAACCACATGTCTTCATAGCGAGCGTGCGCTCGTGTGAAAAAGAGGCAGGTAATACGGTCGTGATGGAAGATTCTTCGTGTCAGAAATTGAGCAGATCAGCAGATTTTTTGAGGAAGCTCGTGTGGGGAACGAGAAGAAGAAGAGGAGCAAGAAGAACCCGAAGAAGAAGAACATGAAGAAGGAGCAGCAGAAGAAAGACAAGTAGAAGAAGAACATCCGATCGTCGTTTCACTCCATTTCCTCTCCCTCCCTCCCTAAAGTCCACAATTTGCGGCTTCCCTCTCGCATAATCTCATTTGGCGTTTTTATCACCGCCATTTTTTTTGCCAGGAGCAAAAAAAAACCAAAGAAATGAGTCAGGCGGGTCCGTGTAGAAGCCACAGTACGTTCCCCATTTTTTAGGACGTCTTACTTACCCTCTATATCCTATCCTACTTTTTGCTCCCGAGACAGTGACAAAAACCCTCGGGGTCAAGGTTTTTCGGGGCTTCTGTCTGACGCGCGCGCGGGTTTTTCTCGTGCCTTTTCGTGCTTTTACAGCAACCCATTTTGATCATGTTCCTCTTCCTTACGTGGTTTATTTCTACGTGCGTGCGTGCTTGCTTAGCAGATCTGGAGCGTCGCATGCGCGGGGTTTCACCACGAAAATTAAACTCCTGGAGCCAGCACAAACACATCTTGCCTTCTCCAGAGGCAGACCGGCATGCGGGAGTCCTCGTGCATCAGGATGCGCACGCAGGAGGCACTGGGGGTGACGGAAATGTCAAGAAAATCGAGAGTTAATTGCATACAAGCACGCACTCACGCACGCATGCACACGGGGGTCGTCGAAACAAAGGTCTGCGTCTGTGACTTCAGGAGTATGAAGAGGATTCCATTAGCAACGGCGTTCAAGTCTCCAGTTCCTTTCACATGTAGCGTCCTAATTAGTCTCTCCTGAGTGAGATGAATTGTTTTTTGCGCACTTTTTTACTCTTTGCACGCTCTTCAAAGCCACAAAAAGCCTGATGGAGGCGTCGTACAAGCTCGCGTAGGCGCGCATTCCAAAGCCCCTCAACCTGGAAGTGGAAGACAGGAAGGTGTGGAAGAAAGAAAAGTCAACCAGTGTCCATCTATGAGTGGACAAACTTTTCTTAGCCATAAATTCAAGCTTAGCCTGTAACTTCATACTACAGCACTTTTTGGAGAGGGAAGAGGCAAATCTATTCATATTGTAGGTCTGACTGATTCTGCCTTGTGCCGGTACAAATCAAAGATTTCAACCAACTGACATGGGTAACAACATTCTCAACCGATTGTTAGATGTAGCAAATCGTGAGGTCTTGGATTGATTGCCTCTGAGTCGGTGATTACAACTGAACTAAGTGCTGTAATAACATCGAAAGCAACGTGAAGTATCAATTTGCTTTGACACAGGGGTGTAGGGGATTATCCTAAACAGGGGAATATCCTTTTGACGTAATATTTCTAGTGAAATGGTGGAGTCACTATATCGCTCACTATATACAGTGCAGTGCAAAAGTGAACGCACACCTGCTTGAAAGACAAAAAATCGCATTTTGAGGTCACTTTTTTAGTAGTGAAATGCAATTTTTTTTGCTAGGAGAAGGGCTCAGCTCCCCCTTCCTCCCCTCTGGGGGTAGG
>JAAUXU010007900.1_pt1 | contig 14181 bp, 9 predicted proteins | sample 7278151 | NCBI WGS metagenome assembly JAAUXU01 (sample SAMN14350113, study PRJNA611818) | marine sediment metagenome | isolation source: surface marine sediment (1.8m) | place: French Polynesia: Moorea | collected 2018-08 | reverse complement strand
GTTTGTGTGTGATGTCAGTATGTGGATCTCCAATCGTCAGGTTGAGTTCTCAGATACAAACATTAGCCAGAATGACTTGTTATTGTTGACGCGGTCCGGAGCGAGCGCCCGGGCACGCCCGAAGTCGTTATATACACGTATCTCTAGTCAAAGTGAGCTGCCCGGTGTCGTCTTGACTTACTCAAAGGTGTCTGCGAATGAGCAGCGCCATTTATCTGCTCGGCGCGCATGCCTGAGTCTTGACACACCTTTTGTGTCGTTTCACAGACTTTGCTGTCACCACCTTATCGATAAGTCGACTCCGAGCAGTCAGCTGAAGACATCTCGAACGCGCTGCTCGCAATGGCTGTGGCGGATGAACCAATTGCAAAGACACAAAGTTGAGGAATATCGTCAATGCAAAAGACACCCTCAAAGTTTACGCCAGGAGATTCCTACAGGCAGTCAAAGAGCTGCTGGGCTTATCGGCAAATCTCGCCGTCAGCAGGCGCGTCACAGCCTTAGGTACATTCCAACGCGCGGAAGTTGTTTAAAGCAGCTTTCCTTAACGTAACTATAACTTCTCTTAGTTACACTTTCACCCATCCACCCACTCAAGGGAGAAATCGTCGCACAGCAGCGGCGAACGACAACAAGACGTCGGACAAATGTCGTCAAGCGTGCATTTATCCTAAAAATGGAGTCCTCCAAAGGCAAAGAATGAGAGAGCAGACAAAGTTCTATAGAAATGAACGTTAGCCCAGGGGGAAAAGGTGCCAATACTTGTCGCTGATGTTGCCTCATCCCCACTGATCGATCCAGGGGTGGCAACTTCAGGCTTTTTTTTTCTTTACATGAGCACAAAGGAAATGGAGTTCGCGTAAAGAAAAGAATTCTCTCCGCTGGCTAAAAGAATTTTCAGGCTTTCTTTAGAAATTTTTCTCCCACAGCAGAAGAAAATTTTAAAATCAACATTTGCCGTTTAAAGCTGGTTAAGACAAACACTTACTCAGCACTGGGGATGGTTGTTGAGCCAAAAACCAAGCAAACACAGAACAGAGTTACTTGACTCCATTCGAGTATACGAGGCGAGACTGAACCCATTGAGAAGTGCCAAATGGCACTGAAAAATGCCAAAGTCTTTCTTTGTTTTGAACAAAAAATGCTTATTTCTACGCCGCCACCTTTTTTTTAGTGGTTGGGCATACGTCGAAAGCAGCGCATTTAGTGAATCTGGCATGCTGGACATATTTTCCTGGCCAGAGTCCGGCAACTGTCTAATTTCTTCCTCACCAAGTGAAGAATGAGGCCGATGCCATCTCAGGACGTCTGTCGTCTTTCAGACACTGGTTTTTTTAAGGACCACATTTTACATTTGGGGTTTTCTCTTCTCATAAAGTTGGCGACGCTGAAATAGGTGACAAGGTTTGACTAATCCACCAGCTCTAACCTGGAAATACACAGTTATCCATCAAATTATACCCGGACTTTGGTCTAGATGACTTCTTGTTTTCAAAGGAAATTCATCAAAAATTTCTTGAGCTCGTGAAATCCGAATTTCTCTAGAAAATCCCAACACTTTGTTGTTCATGAGCGCCCGCGGAGGAAACATTCATTCTTTTTTTCCACATTGCATTAGTCACTTCATTGAGGCGCCTGAAGACTCCTCCGATTAGCTGAGAGCTTTGATTCTGCCTAGTGCTACCGTATGTACGTACAGTGTGGCCCAACGTATAAGTGCGATCTACTTCTAAGGCTGGAAAATCTATACTTATAACCATCTAAATGATTAGCTCATATTCTCGGAACGTCAATGTGCTCCCATTGGTATGAAGCATAAAATGTCAAGTCTTTAAGTACGATCTTCATGAGTAATTTCCACTACGACGCTCGAGCACTAGTGAAAACCGGGGCAAAATCGTCCTAGGGGCTCGCTAAGAATGGACCAAGATTGTGATGGCACTAAATAAATTGGGCCCCACTGTATTATGGCTCGGCTTCATAAATGCTTACATAACACCAGCGTGACATAAGTATGCGTGTGCACTCACACACACGCACCAGCTTCTCTGACGAACTGAGCATAGATAAAACTGTTTGATATCTGCGACAGTCGACGCCCCGCACAACGTTATCTCGGCCCAGGAGCGATCGGGACCGCCAGAACGTTGCCGTTCACCCAGGAGGAAGTGATTGAAAAAGTGTTGGACAACGATGAGAAGTCTATTATTGTCCTCGTTGGCCTTTTTCCTCACTATCTGCTTCACCAGCGGCAGCGATGAGTTCACCATCGTGTCCCGCTATCCCCCCTCGTCCGAGGACGCCGAGGTCGCGGAGCACATGGTGAAAAAAGGCTCGCCTCTGGAGCTCAGCTGCAAGGCGAGCAAGAAGTTCAACCTGTGTCGTTGGGGCCGCCCGGGGTCTCAGTCTTCTTGTGGAATCTTCAGCACCGACGACACCAAGAATTGCGACCGAACAGGGTGAGGAAGAAGATCAATATTAGGCCCACTCCACGTACAAGGACGTGTGTGACAGCACAGTGCAAATTTGCCCATCTCGAGCAGGTCCATGTCTCACTGGAGGGTTGAGCGAAAAGATGCACAAACTTGCATCATGACCATCGACTCCGTGGAGGAGGAGGAGGTCGGGGAGTGGAACTGCGAGCTGCAGAGCTACCCGAACAAGGGAGGACAGTACGAGAGTGCGCAGGAATACACGAACGTTGTAAGTAGGGTTAAAAAATGAGCGTCGTTTGCGTAGGTTCTTTGGCAAGAGGAAAAAAAATAATAGAATTATCTCTAATCAGTGAGAAAAAGTCTTTTTCCGTTTGTTTTCCCTCTACAGAGCTGATTCATTGAGGCCCTATTTGTGGTCAAAAGATCACTTGTTTGACAAGGAATAGGCTGTCCCTGTCATGCTTTTTTAACTCTGATGCTCTCGTCATCATAACTGCGCTGATTGTTCTTCAAATAAATAATCCTGCACTCGCTTATGTTCAGGATTTGATTCTACTTTTGCTTACAATAGGTGCTGGCTCATGCTCCCCGGGTAGAACTTCGCGGTCCCAGTGAGCTCGTGGTCTTTGAGGGTAAGCGAGCGGCCTTCACCTGTCACGCAGCAGGAAAACCTCTTCCTCACACTCTACTGTGGACCATTGGCAGGAGACCCATAGACGATCTGCAGGTGGATGAAGAGGAGCAAGATGGCGATGTCGTTTCGCAAGTCGTCTCAGCCACGGTCTCGCGATCGGACTGGGACGGCAAGACACTGATGTGCACCGCAGTCACCGACGACGACGAAGGAAACACCATTGAGGCAGACGACGACCGCACCATCAGGGTGGAAAAGCTCAGGAGCTTGTCCAGGGCTGCCGAGCCGGCGCTGGCCAGAAGCGCCGGCGAGTTTATGATATCCGAGCGCCACCCGGCGGGCCTGAGAGATGAAGCCCCTGCCTCGCTCGTGGCACCGGAGATGGAAGTGACCTACTGGTGCGAGAGCAGCCTGCCCTGGCACGTGTGCCGATGGAAGCGACCGGATTCCACCGATCCTTGCGGTATCTTCAGCGACGACGTCGACGGGAAGTCTTGCAGCGCCGTGTGGAAGAGCTCCAGCGGTTGGCGCGTGCGGAAGGAGGGAGACCTGCGCTGCTCGGTCACCGGGATTGTCAGCCACATGGACGAGGGGGAGTGGAACTGTGAGCTGCAATCCAAGCCTCTGCTAGACGAGCATAACGTATACGAGTCCGACCAGCAGTATTTCCGATTGGAGACGGTGCGCGCCGCAGTCGTTGACGTGGACCTCCCCCCGGAGATTGATGCTGCCGAAGGAGATGAAGTGGAGCTCACAGTGCAGGTGAAGGACGCATATCCACTGCCAGAAATCACCTGGCGAATCAATGCGGAAGAGCTCAAACCGGAGCTTGTGAGTCGAACGCCTGCCCAGACGGACTCTGAGGGCAGGATGTCATTCTCGCAAACTGTGCGCTACTCGGCGCGGCCTCAGGACAGCGGGAAGAAGCTCATCTTGACCGTGACGCAGATAGACGCCGAGGGCCACGCTGTCGAGGAGGTGAGAGAGTCGTTCTTGAGCGTCCGCGCTGCGCCCATGCCAGAGCCCAAGCAGAGCATGAGCACCGGCATCATCGCTGCCATCGTCGCAGTCGCTTGCCTCATCCTCCTGGCCGTCATCTTGCTCTTCGTGGCTTTCCGTACGGGAAAGCTTTGTTTCACGCAGCCGGCTCCGGTGTACGTGATCGATGAGAGCAAGCCCGAGCAAGGCCACATTGACATTCAGACCGACCCGGTGGCTGTCAGCGATTCAGGCAACAACGCCACATTTGGGCCGGCGAAACCCAACCGGCTGTGGCAGGAGAAAGACTTGAAGCAGGGCTTCAACGAGGACTCGGTGCTTCTTCCCCAATCAGTCCAGCAGCCCAGCACGTACGCCCCCGACGAGACAAAGGCGTACAACGACGAAGGCATTGGAAGCGTGGCCGGGTCACTGCAGAGTCTCAACACTGACGCAGATGACAAGGACTGGAAGGATACTTTACAGGTGCGTGTGGTTCATTATGACTCGCGCGCGCTGCAGTGTTTTTATGGCACAGTAGGCCAATCACGTTGCTTATAGTGCGCACTGTAGCAAGTACTGCACCGGGTGTTTCTTCATGTCTAAAGCGTCACTAAATTCTACTCAGAAATGTCACGTATAATTTTGCTCTTGCGCGCCAGGTGCTGGGACCAAAGTTCGAGAAGCTGGCTGGCTACGTCCGTGGAAACGATGAGGACGACGAAGAGCAGGAAGACGAGGACGATGCTTTGGACCAAGTGGTGCTTGGTGGCGGGCTGGTCGATGATGAGGAAGAAGAGCCCGAAGTTCAGAGGGGGGAAAAAGAAAAGAGAAGAAATTCCTCTTACTACAAAGAAGATGGAGAGGTGTAGAAGTATTAAGATGGATGAGAGCGAGTCTATTAGCGCATAGTTAGAGTACGTGTGTGTGTGTGTGTGTGTGTGCGGGTGTGTGCATGGGTGTGGGTGAGTGCGTGTGAATGTGTGTGTGTGTGTGTGTGGGTTGGTGTGTGCATGCGCGCTCTTACGCGTACGAGGGCCTCATGCAGATGGGAGGAAACATCATGAAGATGGCGCTCTGACTTAGAAAGCATCGCAAGCTCATGCACTGAAGAGGACGAATACGCCATCTATAAATAGCTTTCTCCTGTGATTTCTTTTTCGGGTCTTCCTAATCTCACAAGCCGCTTATACGTACTGAACTTTCATAAATCATGACAGTACTGAAAGTTAAATAATAGTACGGTATGTCTCTACCGTACACAATATCACCATATGCAGGGTGTAACGGGTAAATTTAGACTGACTATCGATGCTTCTAGCTCCGGACAGTGGCAATACTTAGGAAACAGATTTCGTACGCAGATACTTTAGATTGCTGAACAACTTTTATTTATTGTGAGTGCTACCAGCTTCAGCCACTTTTTTTTCACACTGTAGTAGAGGAATGCCTGAACAACTCTGGCAGCCCATGCAAAGTCTGCTCTGACCGTGGCCCTGACGGCCTGTGTGAAGAACTGCTGACCTCCAAGCTTGCTCCATGACGCCAATTCTTCTCAGATACCAGCTAACTGACTAGTCAAGGCTCTTCACTTGTCCAAATTCACCTGTTACACATCAGATTGCACGTACGTTTCATATATAAGTTTGTCCTACAATTTCTTGCCCAATTTTTTTCACAGGGGTACACATTGGACAGTGGTTCCTTGAAGTCGAACAGACTGAGCTAATAACATACAACCCTTTCTCCCCTGCTTCAGCCGCAATTCAGCTTGGGGAAGTGAAGGGAGTGAAATTTTATCAGAGCCTCCCCCATCCCCTTTGCAGTAACAACTCACGCGCTACCTACTTGCTTATTCTTTTATTCTGTCGTCTTAGCTCTCCCCCCTACATCACGTCCCAGTCGTCGTACAAGGGACGTACGTTGTACTCTTCACCCATGCTGGGCTACATCACGTGCTCAGACAGTGTAGGAGAGCATGAGGAAAACAGCCAAGCAAACAGAAGATACCTCTTCTTGGGGTGGGTGGGAGGACGAAACATATTGAGGGGGAAGAGCTGGAGGTCCTCGCTGACGTGACTGTCTTTAAGTGAAAATAAATTATTTTTTTATTCAGCTCAAATGCATATTTGATCGCATCCCTCCCATGGGGCGCAACTACTCCCCAAGCGCCTTCACGTGCGAGGGGGACTGCGAGAAGTCGACCTCTGAATACGTCTTGTCCAACTGAACGGCTTACAGTGATCGTGACGAATTGCCCGCTGAGTTATTTGTCTAGGAAGCACTCGTACCACTGGGTCTGTCTGTCTGGGCCGTCAAGAACGCGGCCATCACGTATGAGCTCGGGCGAAGCATTCGCTCACCCGCAAAAAGGAGGAGGCGAGGGTGTTGCTGTCAAATTTGTTCTGTGTCTCGTACGTGTGTGTGTAATTCTCCCGCAACGAGTGGAATGGATCTTTAAGACAGTCGTGGAGGAGCAAATCTTTGACTGGAGGGGGGGGGCAGAAAAAGGCAATGACGGATCTGCAGTGTGAGTCGAAAAAAGTCCTCGCTCGTAGCTTCAGTACCTTTGCTCTGATGCTTCTTTGCACAAACGTCAAATTCTCCAACCTGGCCACCCCCAGACTCACCTAACCCTTTGCTCTTGCTTCCTTGGCCAAGGACGCATACTCGGGTGATCTCCATTTTGTTGCTCACACTGTAGGTTCTCCCTCTTGCTGTCAGCCCTAGGGTCAGACCGACCGACTAGGCCTTAGGCCTATTTGTCGGAAGGATTTTCTTAAGATATCTGCTGCAAAAAAGTTTTGACATCTTTCAGGCATTTTAGTAGTTGTCTCCTCTCAAAAGCACTGAGCATGCACAAGCGGAAAACGATAGAAATGCCGATTGCACTGCACTCACGCATATTTGCATGCATCATTTCGCAAAAAAGTGCGCTTGTGCGGAATTGCATCGGAGTGCGACGCCACGCACAGATGAGCAAAGTCACGCCTCGTCCTCCTCGGGTGTAGAGGGACAAAAGTCAGAGTATCATGACCTTTGCTGCGTCTGCTTGACTGGACCACGACTGAGACTGATGAAAACGAAGAAGCATCAGCAACTCCAGTGCGGTGCACTCAGTGATGCAAATTGCTACCAATGAGGTGGGTGCAACACGTCCTTTAATTATGCTCCTGGGCCTCATCAATCGCCGAGGCCATCAAGGAGGATCTCGGCTCATCGAGTGGTGGGATGTTGTGGGAACGCATAAATTACGATGAAGCAACGCTGCCTCCCTCGACTGCAGCCAGAAGAGATGGTGGCGTTGCTGTGCTACTGCTCTGGCTCCGACGTCATCTGGGGCAGGATGGATATGCTCGTCCATACATATGCATTGACGCGCATTACGTGCTCATGTTGCGCAGCTGGAGACAGAGCAGACGCACGCCAATAGGCAGGGGGGTCTGTGGTGAGAGGGATGCTTCCATACGAGTGCTGGAAGTGCCACGTGTCCTGCACAGCAGACACTGTACAGCGAAGGTCGACCAAGACGTCCGCGTTCGGCGCCAACGCCGCTTAATCCCCTACCTGAGAGGTGTCTTATGGGCTGGAAGAAGCCAGAGTTTTTTCTTCTTCCGGGATGATCTTGTGTCTCGTCCACCACAGTCCATTGTCCTGGATCCAAGTAGGAGCCTCCATAGGCAGGAGGCAGCAGCGCACCTTGCGCGCCCAAAAAGCCCAGTTTCCTCATTTGCTGTTGTTGCTGCAGCTGCTCGCCGATGGGAACAGGCGTAGCGACGAGTCCTTGGGTGCTGATGCCGCTTGGGGTCACCTGAGGGTCCGCGGTGGTCACGCTGCTGGAGAGAACAAGACCGATGCAGCACTTCTTGTTCGTCGCTCTGGTCCAGTCAGAGCAAATGCAAAGCTATAACAGTGTGTGTGCTTTTACTGCTCACTTACCATTTGTGTTCGATGTCGGGAAACTCGAAGGCCGGCGACAACTTGACCTCCCGCTGAGGCGTGGGCGCGCTCACCGCCGGGGTCAGTGGCGAGTGGATGGAGGGTGCAGGGCGGGGTGCTTGGTGCAGATTGGGCGAACTGCAACGAGGTCAACTTAGTGGAGACGTTCTCGCCGCCGACCGTGGCCGTCCTCGACTCACCTGATGGTCCTGGCCTTCGACGCCCTCCGAGTCGAGAGCTGCTTGAACCGGCTGAAGTTGGACGTCGTCACCGGCACGAAGGGGTTCTCGCACCCCGTGGCTTCTTGCTGCGACCTCTTGCGCTCGCGTTCGTTCTCCATCGCGTCTCACACGACCCCCCAAAAACAAAGTGCTCTGTGCAACACGTTTCCTCCACGCTGCGCCCCAACTTTGGCAGCTCATCTTTCATCTCTGTGCAAGACTTCCTTGGGTTGCGTTGATTGGAGGTGCTGCTTTCTCCAAATTCCCCCATCGTTCTGATGCAAAATTGTCGTGATAAAAGGGGTAAAAAAGGGGTCGTTCGAATATCACGAGGAAATGCACGTCAAACGGGCCTCGCCCCGAGGGGAAGCGCCTGCCAAATCCCGGACAGTTGATGTGGGGGGAACAACCAATGCCATCAACATTATTGTCGATCCCTGGAGATGAGGACAGTGAGGCCGAACAAGACATATCTCATGGACCGATTGAGGCTGCTTCAGCTACCAATTGAGGTTGGGGCTCGGCTGCCAAGTGTGCGTTGATACTCTTTGTCGAGTCCCCACCGTGTGAGTCCAAAACAACGGTCCGACAGCTCCCGAGGGATGCTGTGGGTGAGAAGGAGCGAGGCAACCTTTTGATGACTCGCACGGCACCGGAATAAGTACATATGTCATAGGGTCGATTAGACAAGTGGGGAGGACTCACGCAAAAATACAATAAGACGGTGGAACCTTTCGCTAGCACAGCCGCGTAATTTTGCACAGACCTCTTCTGCCAAGGGTTCCCAGTACTGTGTGAGCCAGAAAAAAATCGGACAGAAAATGGAAAGTCCTTTTGTGCTCAACGTCCGATTCGTTACGTTTCGTTGCTTCATATGAGTCGCTTGCAGGCCCGCATGAAGCCACTTTTCCGCCCTGCTGCTGTACTCTCCACTTGACTTTTTTTGGTACAAAAGAAATAGAAGAATTTGTCATAGGAAGAGTTTGTGCAGGCTCTGTATAATACTTGGTCAGATTGGCCTGACTCCAAACGTCGGGCTGCTCTGACCCGTTTGATCCCCATCGCAAGTGCCCTATGTAGCAGCAAGTACAGGGTGCGCCAGTCGCTGTGCTTTATTTGAGCGCCATACGGTAGCGCTTACGTGCATTGCTGGAAAGCAAATTCCGTTCACAGTGAGAACTTTCCAGTGAAAGTACCTTTTCTCGTGAAATTAGGAGAAAAACGAGGACCAGTCAACATTCGAGGAAGTTAGCATGAAATGGACCAATTGGGCTCTCTGTTTAAAAAAAAATCCTGTCACTGAGCGTAGAATGAGGCGGAAAAAATGGAGCGTGTCAGCTTCAAGCGTCATTCCTTTTAGACATTACTTAAAAAAAAGCCACCCTCTACTTTTCACTCGTTTCATCAATTCAAATCGTCGTATTGGCTGCAAAGGGCGTCTCAGCTCCAGTCTTACTTTCTGAAATGAAGCACACAGGGTGACGCAATCTGAGCTGAAGCTCATCTCGGACTTATCCTTCCGACGGGCTTATTACAAAGGCAAATGAGGGAAGTTAATTGTGAAACACCTGGCAGGTCATTGTCGATGACCCCGAAGGAGCTGCCACAGTCTTCCAGGCAGACTTTTGCCCCTTTCCTGCCTGATTTGCGTGCTCCATCCAAGTCGTGTCTTCAGTGATCGAATCCAAGCCCGCTCCAATTGGCAAGACACGTGCTGTGTTCAAGACTTTGAGCAAAGTTAAGCTCTTCAGCGGGATGTTCTTCAAAAGTAGTCTTTCTTTTGCCCGGACGAGTAGAATGGGCATGTCGAAAAGTCATCCCCATGCATATTTGAAACCGTCGGGGAGCTATAATGTAAAAATTTCCTCTTGATCGACTTTAAATGAAGGATCATCTTTTGACGGACAGTCAGGGTGCAGCCCAAAAGATCCCGCAGGATTTCTGGATCACCCAGTATGAATACGTTTCTCGAGTAGCCTCAAAGTCAGTCTAAGGCTGGTATTTTTGTGCACTAATTTTCAATGCCTCAAAGCCTTGAAGGCCTCAATGCTGGCACATCGTATGATAACATGCTATAGAAGCATTGAGGCTCCGAGGCCAAGCCTTAAGGGGCTTTGAGACATTGAAAATTAGGACACAAACGTGCCAGCCTCAGTCCTCCTATGTTCGATCAGTGTGTATAGAGAGAGAGAGCAGCGGAGGCCGTACATGACAGGTGTGACGTCAGGGACGTTCACCTCCGAGCACATCCTGTACACACGAACTCGTTGTCTCTTGTTTTGCTATGACACCCAGTGCGCATGGGACTCACGTGCGCTGGTCCTGTGTCACGGCATCGCCTCCCTCGCATGCAGACAGCGTGGACCACATGTCATGGATGAACCTCGTTGGAGCAACGATTTGACCTTATTTTTTGACCTTTCTTCCACGCTTGCGTATACGCAAAGGGGGGGGGGTGAAGGGAGGGTTTTCTGGAGCGGAGTCAACCACAGCATCAAGACATTAAAAACTCCACTTGAGCATGTTTTATAGCATTGCCACAGCTTTTTTCCTCCTCCAGTTTCTTCCCCCTTCTTAGTTGACGACTCCCACAAACTGTCTGGTTCGGACTTTAAAGCCGAGGACCACGCGTGTGGAGAGGAAATAGTGGACGGAACGGCCCTCTTTGCTCTGGAATGAGTCGCTCCTTGTCTTTCGCACTTTTTTTTCGCAAACGTCTGCTTTTCGGGAGGAGAATTGTGCGGTACTTTCGAACTTTATGGTACCGGTGGGACAGCGGGAAATACGGCGAACTTTTTCCGAGCACTCATGACTCGACGAGCAAGTCTCTGGAACAACAGAAGATTTAAACTTTTTCTTATAGACTTCACGTCGGCGCCGGGGCCGTCCGCATGCTGGACTGCGACTGGACTGTGGGATCCAACCAGCTGTCGGCAAGTAAGTCTCACAGGTTCAGCCGCAACAAAGCAGCGGGGTTTCACACTTTCTATAGGGGGTGGGTGGGTAGGTTAGGGGGTAAAGCTCAGGAGATCAAAGACAAACGCATCCTTCTTGTCTGTGTCAACTCCCTCAGCCTGATATCACTTGTGGACTAGTGAGGGAGTGAGTGCGAATGACTCGTGGGGTGCAACACCCACCTGCTCCAGATTGACTTCTGGTGTGCCTGTTGTGCACCAAGTACTTGTACTTCTGCCTTAATCGAGGACTCGTGCACTACTTTGACTCGTGGACTTCAGCTTGGCTACCCAGTGCAACAGCTGTGGTCTGCACGGGTTACTTGTGCCCCACCTAACCCAACCTGACCAGAGCCTACGTGACCTCCATGGTAGAGACTGAGGCTGCTCCAATAGCTCAGAGGCCAATGATGCACTCAATTCGCCTTCCAAGAAGAGCACAACTTCTCTATTTGGAACAGAAGCAGCTGATTTATGGGAGTATATAAACAGTTCTATTAGGGGCGCACACTAAATTGGTGCACAAAACCGTCAAATGAGGACAACAAGCATATTTCCCTTTTAACTTTTGGACGACCCTCGAATAACGAATGAACAGCAGTAGAGTTTGGAAAGTGATTTATGTCTGTCTTCGTAAGTCTGTTGGCATAAGGTTATAAGTGTTTTGTTCTAGCATGTAAGTCTGCCTTAGTTAGGCTAGCTAAGCTATATCGTGGCACTCTGGTGTCTGGTGGAGACCAGGACCTCGGCCCTCAACATGGCCAACTCCAGCAGCAAAACCACACAGTACTGGAACTTGCCGAAGGACGGGAATGACGATGTGGTCACAACAAGAAAGCAGAAACGTCGAACGTTTAATCGGGCCCTTAGCACGATCCGCTTGCCCCTCACTCTGCTCCTCACCCACACTCACATGTTCTCCCTCCTGGACCGCGACTGTGCGATATTCCAAAGTAATAGATATCGCGATATCCGATATCGATACAATATTCGTGGAACTGCTTTTTCATTCTTTGATATCGAGTCAAGATGATGCCTTTGCTCATACTTTGAGAGATGTTTGATTTAGGGATTGGTATTTTCACGAGGTCCCATCCAAATTCCATGGGCTGCCGGCAGTTTCTGCGTGATATCGCCCCAAAATCACCTAGGGTTTTTACACTGAGAGACGTGATATTTGGCAAGTATCGCGATATTCGAGGTCGATGCCACCGACCGCACAGCCTTACGGCACGGTTCGGTACCTGAGGCAGGCGCGTTGGCCACTGAATTACTCGTGAGTTGGTCTGCATGATGGGATGAACGCAACATTTACTACAACAAACTGTCAAAGTTTCCACAGCCTTTCCCACACTTGCTTGCTTCACTTTTTGCCAACGTCTTCTGCACATTCGCTGGAAGACAAGAAATATTCAAATATTGTACGCTGAATCTTTTTGGAGAATTCTTCGAAGGTTGAGTGATCAATCGATGGAATCGTTGGTGTCGTCCATTCTGAGCAGTGCAGAGAAACCGGGCTGACACAGGTCAGAGGACCAATTGCTGAACACAGGAATTCGGGGATAAAATCGAAGCCAAAACATTTTCTTGGCTGACTTTTTTTTCGCGAAATCGGAGCTGAAATATGTGTTGCAGATAAAGAACCATTTGAGTGGCAAATCTGTTGCGAATGCGACAGCCAAATCGATCAGCTCGAGAAATGCGGCATTTTGCTGAGGAGACCCAGAGTTCAATGGCGTTTCTTTAAAAAAGAAAGGTACAAATAGTCCTAAACATTCAAAAAGCTCAGCTGAAAAAGTTTTGCCACGCTCAAGTGTGTCCAAAGAGGCTGCGTTCGGCCTCCAGACTCAAAAGAGGCCCCTGACTGATTTCAACATCTACGTGGACGACACCAAGAGGCTCAGGTGGGAAGGTTTGGAGCAGCCTCAGCTCGCAGTTCCACTTACTTCGTCCCAGCTACTGTTGTCCAGAGGGGATAAATCTGGGCTAGGCGATGGCAAAAAGTCTCTTGGCCAAAAATCTCACCCCCTTCGTGCTCAAGAAGTCCTGGGGGGCCTATAAGGGTGGGTCCCCCAGGGGATAATTCGCTATTTTCTAAAGTCACACTCATTGAAAGTTGATGAAGAGGCTAAGGAGAAAACCTTGCTACCCCATCAGACTGCAGTTGGTCCACACAGACAGGAGCTTCACGGCCGCCAAGGTGGACTTCCTGGAGGCCATGGGCAAGAGTGGTTGCCACTGAATGATGATTTTTTTTAAATGCTGTCCCCTGCTGACAAGAACGACATCAGTGCACTGTTTCCAAACACTTAATTCAAGCGTACCATGCGTAGTAACGAAATAATATGTATGCATTTTTCATACTCCAAGTAGGTACTGGCTCTTCTTTGTTCTTGAGCACATTTCCACTAGGAGTGCTGCTGAGCACCCAGTTTTTCGAAAAATATGCTCTCTACGCCAACGCAGTTCAGAAAATTGAAACACAATAAAAGTTTTATCATGAAATACTGGCCTTCTGAGCAGAAAAGAACTTTTTCCTCAAGACTGTTTCTTAATACCAAACTAATGTGCATTAGTCCATACAAGTGGCTTTGAGTTTACTGCAGCAAGTATGGCTAAAGTAAAACTTTGAAAAAAGTGTATTGATGACTTTCTGTTACAGCATTTGGGTGTGACAATCACACTTACCAGTGTCCTCCATGAAAGTCTGCTCAATGGGAATCTTAATTTCTGGCTGATGAATTCAAAAAGAAATATCAATAAAGGGCCCAACCTGGAGTCAAGGTTGGGCCTGGTTTGCGTCAATCCTGTGCCAACCCTGACCGGTGACCTTCGAAATCTGGGTGCCCCTGACACAGCAACTTGGGGATGACGTCCCTGTGGGAAGCATTTTGGCATGGCACCGTCCGAGAGTCCGAGAGCTCAGCTTTCTGAATGTTGTAGGAAAGAGTCTTTCATCGGGGCTGTCATTTCATAGAAAGGACTTATCACATCACGGGGGGGGGGGGGGCAAGTAATTT
>JAAUXU010055967.1_pt1 | contig 14182 bp, 13 predicted proteins | sample 7278151 | NCBI WGS metagenome assembly JAAUXU01 (sample SAMN14350113, study PRJNA611818) | marine sediment metagenome | isolation source: surface marine sediment (1.8m) | place: French Polynesia: Moorea | collected 2018-08 | reverse complement strand
CACGAAATCAAGGATAGACCTGTACATGCAGCCAGTGAGGGCGTGAGTCTGTGATAAATCCACCATTTCACTCAGGACACTGAATTTTCACTCACTCACTCAGCTGAAGCAGACTGGTGAACAAGTCAGGGGAACTTCCTGCTTACACACTAATGTAGCCCCCATATGTCACACTGAGTCAACTAACAAATGCGTCCGCCGCTGTTGAAGGTCGCCGCAGAGACATTTCACATGTGACTGCGCAGGATGACAAAATTTCTTTCTTGCCTGATCAATCTATTATATCACAAATGTGTGTGTATAGAAAGATACATGCCTTTTGTCTACTAGAATTTGTGTCTGAGAAGGTTTTTCTTTCTGTGAATGACGTCGTGTGTTCAGGCTTAACAAGTGGTCCTCTAAAAGTCAATGTTACATTCGAGAACCTTTGTAGCATCACTGCCTTTTTTTTCAGCCAGGAAGAAATTAACTGATGGAGTTTCCTGTCTTCGTCGAATTGTTTGCACGGATAAGTTACTTAAGTTCGTAATGAGACCTTCGAGTGCTCCTTGCCAAGTAATAAAGCTCAGCAGTTGTTTCTTTTGCCGTTGTTGTTTGATCGTAGGAAGTTCATACTCAGAGTGCAAGACACTCAAGACGAATGTGAAGCCACGTTTACTAGCATTTATGCACTGCATTAAACGTGCACACACAACGGGTACAATTTATATGGTAGCTCTCTGCATGGGGGCTCCTGAAATGCCATAGCCTCGATCTTCATATAACGTACGTACGTTGACTACACGTTTTACTACGTACAGCTCGATGTTCGTGGCGCTCATGCCTTTTTTTTCTTATAGGATCACCAAATGAGATCGCAATCAAGCTGAAGCTCTTGGGCGGTGGTTTATAGCGAAAAGACCGCCGTAGCGAATCCTGCCAGGAGCTCCGGATAAAAAGGAAGAAAAAAAGGGTTTGGACCCCTCATGAATGGCAAAAAAATAATCGCCACCTAAAGAAAGAGGCGTGAAATGAACATGAAGAACGTTGCTCTCACCCTATTTAAAAGATGGCGAAACTGCGGGACTGGAAAAAATGAGCCAGTCATGACGCAAAATTTCAATCAATATATTCTTCTGTGTGGTTGTTTCTCGTTGGCAGGATGCCCGATAAACAAACAGTACTTGTGAACTGCAGAGCTGCAACCTCGACTTTTTATTGTTGTGTCCACGTACGCTGACTTGCACTTAAATGCGATCGCAAAGTTCTTATTCATTCAATCTGTAGCTGCATGGGGACAACTCGGAGTTTTAGTTTAAAAGAAAGGATACTTTTTGAGAAAAATGAGGCCCAACATGTGCTTTTGTGGGGCAAAAAGTTTGGTAATGGCTGCAATAAACAAAAGAAAAATGAATAAAAGGTGCAACGAGCAATGATACTTTGAAATTATTTCGTAGTAATGGTGCAATAAAATTAAAAAAAAGCCCTTAAGAGCAAGTTTTGTTGCCCAAATCGTTAAAAGTTTTAACCAAAAACTTCGGAGATCTGGCCATATCTTCAGACAACGGCGAGAAGACGGACGGACAGACAGATCTGGGATCGCTCATATCGTCTTCGTGACAATAATGGGCGGAAAATGGGCTCGCAAAAGTGGGAATCGGTGCGATTCCTCACGCTCGTGCCTTGGAGGGGCTGTTGAAGCTACCCAAACTAATATTTTGTTAGAGCTAACATTTTGTTGTTAGGAGCGCAGACGAAGTAACTGCCCGAGCATATCAGGTGAGGCGGCCAGCACCTTTGTCAGGACAAGCGTAGCTTCTTTGTCCGCGCCGTTCGTCTTCGGGGGCGTCACACGCACGTCGCATGTGCAGTACAAGCCGCATAATACCGAACTTCCATGCAAATGTATGTGCAAGAATGATGTTATTTAAAGACTATGAAGGCATCGCCTTAGTCAGAGCTTAATTAAGAACTGGGGCCCAATGAGAAGGCACCAACGTTACCCACTCAAATGGGCGGGCTGCTGCTGTTGCTGCGTAGTCGCCACTGGTTACGGTAGCACTTCAGACTGGCTAAAAAAGCTTCATTAGAGCTTGGTACATAAAAAGTGAAATAAAACAGGAGCCTTCTTCTTTATGGGCCTACCGACCGTAAAGCAAAGTAAAGTAAAGTTGAAGTGTTGCAAATGTCACCAAGAAGAGTCACTCTCCCCACTGGCCAAAATAGAAGAGAGTCTTCTCACCAGGATACCGAAACCGGACTTTAGGACCCAGATAGAGGAGAAGGAGGAGGAGGAGGCGATCGTTATAGGCAGTAACGCTGCTGCAGCCCTGCCCATGTGCTGCCACACCTGCGCCTGTCGCCTGTGCGTGTGCCAGCCGGCCCTGATCACTTTCTGATTAGGTTGGGAATGTCCAAGATGACGCACTGGGGAAAATGAGGCCCGACAAGGCAAGACAGATGACCTGAAAAACTGACTGAGCGACTGAGACTGATCGCTGCTTCCGAACCAGTCCAGCCAGGATGAAAGTCTAAAGACGCACATGCTAAATCATGACTTTCAGTGGAAAGCAGCACGATTCACAGCGAAAAGGTTTTGTCCGTCAACAGATAGGTACAGACGCCCTCTGATGTTTGTTTGTTTGTCCGCGTAGGTAGCCAAGAGTCCCCCCTGCGATTTGAAAACTTGCCAAGACTGGACAAGGCGCTACACCACCAACTCGTCCCTACCTGGCCACTCCCTTTGCTCTGCCTGCAAGTGCCTCCCTGTAATTCCTTTGTATTAGCCGTACTAGTCGTATTCTTCTCTGCAACTACAGTGTGTCGATGCAAATTTGGGACAAGAAACACATCTGATTGGAGTCTGGTTTAAAATGTCACATGCTTAGAGCTGCTCATGCACCACATGCACATGATCTTTCTCATGACTCCCTTCAGGGTCTCAGTCCATTACCACAACCTGGTGACGTGACCATGAGAGTGTGGAAACTCATCCAATGAATGATAGATATGAATCTATAGTTTCTCTATGGGTGGGAGGCAGAGCTGCCAATGTGACCTCACCCTTGAAGTCAGTGGCAGAAGTGCAAATTTATCTCAACACACTGTAGCTCATTTATTCGTACATACACTGGCAGGATGCATACACGTACAGTCACTCCGCGCAGATCCTCTTTTGTCTGCCCATTCTACTACTCTCTTTCTCTCTCTCCGCCCGATGAAACTGGGCCGACGCCGCCACTCCGGATTCCTCCAGCATCACTTACGCGACTGCCCAAAATCGTATGTGGAGTGTGTCCAGATCTGCCCGGCGGAGGCACGACTTTGCCGGACTCGTCACCTCAGGGCGGACAGAGCCCATCTTCTCCTCACCTACGGATCGACATCCGGGAGTGCAAAGTGAGGAAGACCTCTTCAACAATGTCTGAAGTAGCCATCTCCTGGCGTTCAAGGGTCATCCTGACATGACGTGAGGAGGAAAGCACAGGAAACTGCATGAATGTGTGACCGACCTCGAACCGCGTACATAACTGTTGTTCTGACTGCTCGTATGAAGTCAGTGCGTTCTACCTACGGTGCCTCCTGCCCCGAAAGACCCCGCGAGTGTGTGTGTGTGTGTGTGTGTGTGTGTGTGTGTGTGTGCATGTGGCAAATGATAGGTGTGCTTTGAGCCGGCTACGAAGTTCTTGAGTAGCATTGGAGTTGCGTGCGGTGTGAACCAATTTTTCGTAATCTCCGTTCGTCACCGTCAAATTTCGATCAGTGGGATGAGCGAAACTTTTGAGAGAGGAAGAAGAGGCTTTTGGGGGACTTTTCTCTCTCCAATCGGACACTCCAGGAGATATGGGGCATCACGCATCAGCGGGACGAATGTTGGCTCATCTCCGACAAATCCAGTGACGTAATTTCCGACAAAAATCTGCTGCTGGCTGGAGAGGAACTTAGAAGAAGCTACGTGCGCTATTACTCTGTTCGTCTTGTTGTTCCTTCAAGGTTGTTTGATTGTGACGACCAACATCGCGTTCGATGAAATGAGCAGAAAAATCGACGCGTTGGAGCAGTTTCTTCAAGTCTCGCGTGTCCCGCACAATATGGTCGTACGGTACAAACGCACGGAGATCGCATGCGCTGTGAACAAAACGCTGCGTGTTGAGAGACGATTGAGAGGGCCTTGCAAAATTCTTAGGGATTTCCTGGATTCTATTTTTCCTGCCTTCTTGTTATTCTGTCTGTTTAGGGGGGAGGGAAGGGTTGAGAGGTCTTCTTTATCCTCGAATGCACGCTCTTTGGTGCGCTCGCGAGAAGAAGGTTGCTCGACCAAGGACACCGACCTGAGGGGGAGGGGGCAGTAAGGATGCGAAATCATCAGATACTAAGCGAAATTTGGGGCCACCCACAAAAGAAAATGTACGCACAAAAGCAGGATGATGAACAAGGACGCATCCCTGTGGCTCTCATGAAGGAATTCGTGAAGCTGATATGGAAAACATCTGGAGTCCCAGTCAATGAGGTCTGACATGTCCCGATGCTTCCTGCAAGTTGCTGAAAACTGTGCAAAGAATGTGCAGGAGTGCTTGCACTCCCCAATCAACGCACTGCATACGACCGTCCACTCCGTTGTTGCCCGCTGCTGCACCTCCTCCAATATGAGCTGCTGCAACCAGAGATACGTGCCTAGATGACACATGCACTTGCATCCGCAAGTTTTCTATACGTAACGGCCATTCACGAACTTGACAGTTTTTGCATAGGTGAAAAAAATAACCCGGAGGCCTGAATTGATTTGTCGAGGGAGGCAGCGGCGGATCAAATCAGAGGGGATATTTGCACCTGCGAAAAACACTGCTGCGTGCATTTCGTGGCAACTACGTACTCGCCGGTGCGATGGACGTGGCACGTCACTATTAAAAGGGAAGGGGGAGGGAAGGGGAACATTAGCAAATTTGAACAAATGAACGTGACTTACGTGCCAAAAGCCTCTCTCCGCTCATATGAGATCGAAGCGAAGAAGAAGAACCCATTTGGCGAATTTTAACCCATGGACCTCTCTGGCCTACGGCTTGATATAAAAAGAATCATTCATCCAATTTCATGGATAATAAATTCAGAAGGGGGGGGGGGGAAGGAGAAGACAATTTTCATTTTGCACTTTCTGCATGAGTGCAGAAATAACTTACATGCACCAGATTATCGAACCGGCACCAGCTGGTCAAGCAACTGTGTGGACTAAACTTTTGTCCCGTGTTGTACTTGGCCATCCATGATGTCAATTGAGCGTTGTGTACTGCGCAAATTTGGTCTTTCCCGAGCTGTGTGAACTCCACATACGTCGGCCACCACAAAAGAAGCCGGCGAGGATGCCTGTCAAGATTGACAGAGTATCGCTCAAAAGGCTTTGCTAAGGCCTCCCCAATGATAACTTGAAAATGGAGTAGCTGATGGGGAGGAGGGGGACTTAATTCCGCCCGTCCTTATAGAGTATGTGGCAGTAATATCAGAAATGTTGCCTCGGGCGTTTTTTTGCCAGCGTCACCTGGATGAAATAAGGGGGTGAGTAAAGTCTGCCATTGTTAACATCCTCTTGACATGACGTGAACCAACTATCTCATAAGAACAATGTGTACAACATGTGGAAAAAAAGAACCAAAGTTGGTATGCCATCCTGCATAAAATCATTTAACTTCCTCACACCAAGACCTTCCAGGCGACATCGAATGAGAGAGCATTTCAATTCTGAAAAACTCAGTTCAAGCTGACCAGATTGAAGGAGGAAAAAGTGACAGGAAGGACAGGAAATCCGTATCACTTCTTGTCCACTTCCGTCCCCTTGCTCACGTTTGACAGGTGGCTTGAGGATCGCGTGGAAAGACAGGGAGAGAGAAAAAAGAATGAAAACAGTGATGACTCAAGGGCTTGGGCAGTCTCAGCCTTCTGAGTTATTCATTCCATGATTTTGCGTTGTGAGGATTTCCCCATTCAAGCACAGGAAAAGACGCTTCCCAGTTAATTTCCTCCTAGGGGGGTCCCGCTACCTGAACGCCGTCCGTCGGAAGTGGCAATGTAGGGATTGATCACTGCTTCCATCCTATTCACTTTTACCAAGTGGTGTGCAACGAAGTTATTGAATACATTCTTATTCACCGCTCTGTTGCCACTCACTCGCGCTCCATAGAGGTAGTGACTGACTGCTCCAGCGCCTATGGAAACGGAGTTATTTGATGAGCTAAATGAGTTAATGAGGGGGAAATTAATGGTTTCGTTTACGAGCTTAACATACCTACCACTACTCCGTGTCACTGACACTGTCATGCATCACCTCATCGGCATGTGTCAAGGAACAGTGCCGACAATTTTGTTCTTACTGACGTTTGCTTGCGGCCCTGCTTTGTTTGCTAACTCTAAAGACTGGAAATGAATTTGACCTGATCCAAAAAATCTTGACACAGGGTCCGTGTCATGCAATAATAAGAACCATTGCTGACAATGTTTGGATGTCTTTTGCGCAGACCTCAGGTAGCAACAGGTGCAGGTACAACGAGTTCCTCCATGCCAGGGCTGACACTCATGGAGTTTGCAAGGCGCTGTGAATGACGGCCTACTTTATGCAGAACAGATATGAAGCATTTTTCACATGACTTCGTCAAAGCTTGAGCGAGGTGGCCAGAGCATGAAGAATGGTCTACGTACGTCATAAACGCACACTATGTCCTGCTTGCCTTGATTTTTTCATGGCGCCGGGCCCAGAATTTCAGAAGAAAGCAGAAAGTGCGGATTTCGCCGAAGCAAACAGTGACGTTGATAATTTTATACTACTACTTGAAATTACCCCTCAGCCTTGTGACCATGACAGCCTGAAGTGAGCACTGTATGCAGGTCCTCTTGAATACTGAACAAGTGAACATGGAGACTCTCATTGTGATGCAGTACTTGATCATTAGTTTCGTTATTCAACGTCCGTTGCTTGACTATTATTCAAATGAGCTTCATATTTCCTCCTCCACTTTTTTTTAGTCACGTTAAGTTGTTGCCACAGTGTTGGTACACACCGATCATCGACTTCACGGGCTGAGGAAGAAGAAGTACGAATACACGTACATACAGAGATATGTAGCAGTCACTAACTTATGGACAGACACCTGAGAAACACGAGATTTTGAAAAGATACCTTCTGCCTCTAGTCTCCCCCTCTAGTCAATAATTCGACAGTGGTACTGCTTAACAGAATTAAGAAGAGTTGATTGGTTTAGAACGAGGAAGATATCCTACTGACGATATCGCTGGCACAATCTCTTCTTGCCCTGCTACTGTACAGCTCTTCTTCCTCAAACAATATCCATCCCCTCAGACACTTCACCTGACGAAGCACTGGCATGTGTAAACCGCTAATAGTCAGAGTCAAAAAAAGGTTTTTTTTGGATACGCGCAACTTTGCATATTCTTCCTCCCTTGCAGTTGAGCCTAAGGGTAGGCAAAGAAGAATGTCTTGACCCCCGTCTTCAAGACGCCCACCTTTGCAGACGGATACAATGCGTGCAAAGACGAAAAGACAAAAAAGGTTCGACTTTTGTGTATCGCTTAACTGTCTCCTTCTAGAGTCTATGAGCCCACCTTAGAATGGACAGAAGAAATTATTACACAACGTTCTGTCAGAGCAAAAAAGGAGGAAAAAGGATGACGAATGAAAGAGAGAAACGAAGAGGACCACAGAGAGGTGATTTCCTCCGCCACAGGCTAAAAAAAGGACAAAAACAGACAACAACAAGTGCACTAATGCTTCTGGGAAGGCCAGGCATAATTAATTAGTGGGACACACGTAAGTACACACTAGGAAGAGGGAGTAAAGGAGAAGAACTTTTAATTCATCTCACAAATCCATTTTTAAAGGGTTTCCTTTCGATTCATCATGCATGCTCGTCAAATTTGAAGTCTGTCCAAGGTCGAGAGAAATATTTCTGCCTCCTGATGTGTGTGTACTGGTGCACTCACCACAGTGGTTTTTTTTTCGTCATGAGAACATGGGATGCAACATGTAGCACACAGAGGAGAGGAAGAGGTCCCAGATTTCGTGGTAAAATCGTTGTCACCGTTCTCCTCGAGAACGAGTCAGAGGCACCCAGGATCACATCCTCGTGAAAATGTGTGTGCGTGTGTGTCTCCTCCTGATCTGTATCGCATCATACTTCACACATCGCTCAATGCGTGTGACAAATACTTACTTATTACAGTGCAGATAGCAGGATGCCATGGCAAGCAAGGGTGCTGTTACGCAGTCACAGCCTTCGTACGTGCAGTACATGCACATGTAGGAAGGAGGACTTACATGTACAGAACCCTGCAAAAGCGCTTGGGAGATGGTTGAACAGCTCGGAGTCTGCACTTTGAGAAGTAGGCAGGTTACTGGTGAGGCAACGACTTGTTGGACTACCACTTCTCCATCACGAAGATCTTAATGACGTCGTTCTTGTTGATAGAAGATGCCACGTCCGTGCACAAGCTTCAGAACTTTTCCACGTTGTGACATTCACAAATCTGAAGCTCTGCCAAAAGATGATGATGCACAAGTTTGGCCCAGTCTACATCGTCCCTAATTTCCCATAGATTATTAAGGAGGGACGTAATCTCAGTGATTTCTGCTATAATGGTGCGGAAGCAGACAAAAGCCTGCGACTACGATGAGATTGAAGACGTGAATTTTCTCAGCCAAGAAGAAGAAGAAGCGAGCAAATAATCCTTAATCAGAGGCTTAACCGTATCCCAGCTTCACGCGAGAGTTATGAAGACAGGAACATCTCGAAGGACAAGATAAAATGAGATCATTGGTTCCTTGCCACAGAGCCTAGAAAATTCGCAAGATGCTTCTGCAGAAAGAAATGAAGTTCTCTCCGCAACAGTGAAGTGAACATTTCACAGCCATAGCGTAAGCAGCTACTAATGAGCGCAAAAAACCCCTGCGACTGCAAATCCATTAGAAAAAAAGCACCTCAGTCATCTCCAGTGCGTGCTACAATCACACGAAGGCTCCCTGCAGGGAGGAGAGATTTTTCGGGAGCCTTCGTACGACGACCGCACTTGTACTAGCACACACGCGGTCTTGTGGCTTCTTCCTTCATTGTGCCACCGCCAAAGTTTCCCCTCATTAGTCATTATCACTGCTGCTTCAGGCATTGCAACATAAGACATCTTCAGCTCCTCCTAAATACCCTAGGAATCTGTGTGTGTGTGTGCCACGCTTTGCGCATGCACGAGTAAGTGAATTACAATAGTGAAGCCATAAACCACCTAACACAACTTGAGAGGAGGGGGGGAAAGGTCGCGCGGAACCCCCCCCCCCCATCCCCCCCCCCAAAGGAGGTCGTGATTATGCAAAATTAGACTCTTAGAAAAGTGCTCGTGCATTGGTAGGGTTGCAGTAGCGTCACTCAGGACCACAGAACAGCAATAATTGGACCCAGACCCTGCAATAATTACACGTCGTTACTAACGTCTCGCTGGTTTCCTCGAGATGGAAAAAAGAGAAAAACCGCTCTCAGTCCAGTCTCGTCTTCGTGGTGTGATTGCTAATCACACCACACAGATGTCAATAAATGAAGCAGAACACGCAAGATGTCATTTTTCCGTGGAGAAGAACCAACTCCCGCTTATTCCTTTCTCCTTTTTTTCACACGAGTGCATTTGTTTTCACTTTTTCTCTTCTCCGTCGGGTTCTCTCCTCTTTGGCCCAGCGAATTCCCCCTGCCAAGAAAGTGTGTTTTGCGCAAAATGCATTTCATTTTCCTCTCCGGGGGCCTCAGTCAGGCCTCCGAAAGTGCGGTCGGTTCAGTGAGTGACGCAGGATGTGGAAAGATAAACTCGACGCTAGTGAAAACACTTAATGCAAATATGCTGGCGGGCTCTCTGTACGCACTTGCATGTATTTGGACCGTGCCAGCAGTCGTGCACTGAGTACAAAGTCTTCCCTGTTTCCCGGCTACTGCCAGAAGTCTCAAACACGTACAGGCTCTTGCAGATCGACCGGGAATTTCTCCGAAGCAGTGGCGAAGTGGTGGACTTTTGACGGCGTTATTTTTCATCACTTTTGCATTGGATCATAAAGCACGTTGATCCATATGGAACCTCAACTCTGATGAAGGCTTCCGGGTTTATCTCCAAGACCCTGTAGTCAGTCCAATCCTGGAAACGTTGCTTTTAGTCTTGCAGACATATCTGACTGACAATTGAGGAACCCATCAAGCGACGTCGGAATGGAGCTGTACGAGTTCAGAAAGAATACAGAAAGTGACTTATTGTTGATGGTCGTAATCGTCCCATATGATGACGTTGCCACCTTTCTTTGTCTCCGGGGTTTGGCAGGGTTGGCAAAACTCACGGTAGGTGTTGGCACCTCTGTATGTCTCACGCACATGCACGAGAGAAGCATGTGGTCGATTAATGCGGGACAGATGACATAATACGGGTGCCCATGAGGTATGAAGCAAAAAAGTCTGATCGAGTTTGGATGAGGGTCGCTGAACGTGCGCCAATAATGGCACGATTGCTCTATTACCCACCCCGCAGGGAGGAGAGTCGGTAGGAGGAAAAAATATTATTCCAAGCTTCTAATGCGTAACAACAACCGCCTAACAACTCGGTGCTTCTTGAGATGGACAAAGAAAGAGGTGTTACTGTACAATCAAGAACGAAGAAGAAGAAGAAGCAAGGCTGACGATGCTAAAATGTTAACCAACATTGGTCGTCGTGGGCAAACTGGAGGAGGGCCTCAACTACGTGAATGCTACGACTCCGTACCATGAGACAGAAGTTGAGGAATGTGGATCAGAAACGTCGTTCGTGTTGTGCCAAGTCCGCAATACGACAAAATCAAGGTGGTTTTGCACAGGGTGGCCAATCACACAAGATAGACAATTATCCGGAACAAATAAATGGAGCTCTTTCCGCTCCTGTCGCTATGCATGAGCCGCACAATGACACGCCAGAGTGTTACTTCTCGATTCAAAATATGCAAGTGAAGAATTTGGCGTCCCTGCACAAACAAACCCGGTCTTATTCTCTATATCCAAGAAAAAAGAATTGGCGGTTCAATTTTCCTGTCATTTCTTTTCCACTCTGCTGGGCGTACGTATGAGCAAATGAGCCAGCGAGTAAACAAACAGACAAACACAATGAACGTCGACACAGCTTGACCTTGGGTGGATCAGATTTTTGCCTGCCCAATATATGCTCGATTATAATCCAGCTCAAAGTCGATGTGACAACAGTGTGTAAGCTCTGCTCGACTGAGTTAACTATGGTCAAGCATTGGTCTTAAGCAGGCCCCTGTCTGCCAGCCTGCCTGTTCTGCTTCCTCCTCGGTATCGCCCAAGCGTAAAATTGGGACAAAACAAGTCCTCCTTCTTGCTGAATGAGCCTTTCCACCACCACCAGCCTGAATTTATACTTTTTTGTTATAAAGTGACGTCTCTTTTCCGTCGCCCAGACTTGTGAGCCTTGAAACCCATTGTAATGCAAGAATGAGCAGCGCAGACACGTGACTAGCAAAATGCGTTGTTGTACGTACGCGTCTTCTCTCTCGCTTACCTTCTTCGTAAAGAAAACGATGCTGAATGGAAGGAAATCTGTTGTGTGTGGCAACAACAACGGGCGGGCTGTTGTCGTCCCAATGCACGCTGATGTCGACGACGTCCGCTTTAGTGTTGGGTAAGATCACACCACAATCATCAAGGCAATATCTGATCGACTGAGGCAAGGGATGTTAGCACTGCAATGGCCACTAGGCTACTGAACTAACTACACTGAGTAGGCCACGAAAAAGAAAAGAGACGACGACGACAAGGAGGAGGAGAATGCGCGGGAGCGCGCACACGTCGGTGGAGCAGCAGGTGCGGACGTCCAGGGAGGCAACGCCAAGGAATGTCGCTCGCTTGCTACTAAAGCGCGTGCGAAGGATATGTGTATATTGATAATCAAGTGTATGAACAAACTTCATGGCAGAAAACCCCCTGGTCTGTTTGGCGGGTGCTCATGATTATTTATTTGGTCTGGGTTTCCTTTGTGGCGAATGAGTTAGGAGTACTGCGTGTGCACTATTACGGCATTGTGTGTGGACGTTAAGGGCACTTATATCGTCAGCATTTTGGAAAAAAAACTTATGAGGTTTGAAAGTGTAGACAAAGTCGGTTCCTACAGAACAAATGTTTTTGCCCCCCCCCCTCGATCCAAAAAAACCCGGGGACAACGTCAGCAAATTTTGGAAGTCACCACGTGTGCAACTGCCAAGAGGTAAGAAAAGTAAAAGACTTCAAACCAAGTCATTAACCTGCATAGCTAAGGGTGTTCTTAAAACACAGAACTTTGGCTGTGATTCTCCACAAATGCTACTGCAGTCTTCCCTTGCCACGCAACATGCTGACGTGTGACCTAATACGTATGTCACGGCTTTCTGTACAGACAGTAAGTGAAAAAGCAGCTGTTTTGTATCATGTCACGGCTATGAATACGATCGAGCAATTGAGGTGAGCGTGACCTGTTTGCTGTTGATGATTAAATGTCTGGCCATTTCGTTCACGCGAGTCATGCGTTGCTTCTACCACACGAATAAGTGCGGCGCCGCGCTGAAAATGGCCGCCGTGAGCAGGAAAGACAGCGTCAGGAGCAGGTAGAGACATACGCGGTCCAGCACCATGGCGGCAAACTTCCACTCGTTCTCCGATATGGAGGCAGATTCCTGGACGACGACGAAGAAATAGCACATGCTAGCATGAGTGTCCAAACATTATTTAGTAGTGGTCTGCGTACATCGTCCCTGATCTTGTCGGTGATGACTCTGATGTCTGCGAGGATGGCCTTCAGCTCTGCCTCCAAATGGTCCGGCTTTCTGGTCGCAGACGATGAAGATTGGTCTTCCTCTGGAGATGCTTGAGAGAGAAGGAAGAGAATGGATTGTTGTTGTTGCTGCCGTTGTTGCTGTTGCCAGTGCCAAAGGTCAGTGGAGCCGAAGTCATCTTGACGGTTGAGGACGTTTCTCAGTAGAGACTTGGATGCCTTGTCAGTTTGTTCCAGCTTCCTCATCTAAAAAGATGACCCCCGAATGTCACATGGAATGAGTTTCATCCTCACATGTGGAGTCCTCACCTTGTTTTGCAGCTTGATGGATGTCTTGGTGATCTTGTGCCCGGGCCTTGACATGCCCAAGGCCCAAGGGATCCACTCAAGAAACAGTCCTCGCACCCACCAGGGCATGTCGTTATTCGAACACAGACGGTGGTGATAATTTAAGATCATAATGGTGCAAGCCTTAAACGTGATGTAAAGGTAGTGACTCATTTATAATAACAGAAAATGGACCGTGATGTTCACTTCAATCAATTTTTGCTTACAACTGAGATCGCCACCATGATCATGATGCACGAGAAGTAAATTCCAATCAGCGGGGTCTCTGATGATTGTGGCATCATGCTAGAGACCATCTCCATGTAGAACGTGAGCGCCATCAGGATTGTGATCTCCAGAGTCAGCTTCTCTCCGGACTCTGGCGGGAAGTAAAAGCCTAAAATTGCCAACGAAGCTGAAGAAGAAAAATCACATTATGTACATGCTAATAAATGATGTGAAATTTGTACATTAGAAGCCGCGCACCAATGAGCATGCAGGGCATGATGAGATTGAAGAAGTAATACAGTGTCCTCCTGCGCATCTTGAGCTCGAACGTCAGGTCCACGTACACCGCCTCACAGCACTCATAGCTGACCTCATTTCTTTGTCCGGGAAAGGAAGTCACATCCCATTCCTAAAAATTGTACAGTCAGGTTCCGATTTTACATTCGCCATTCCCATCTGAGGGGGCCCAAGATTTGTACTGTAGCAGGATGCGCATTGGACAATTGAGAGGAGGCTTTGGATGACTTGAAGCGTTGCGATTAAAACAAAAAAACAATCAATCGACATCACTGTTTGTTACTTTTGGCGTTAATTTGGTGGGATTTCTGTACCGATTCCTGGTCTGAGTGTACAATGCAACCTCGTTCCCAGAATGAGGACTTTCTGTTGTGTTTGCTCGTCGAGAGTGAGTGTGTGTCAAATGGGGAGCTGGGGAGGGGTGGCGGCAGTACAGGGGCCCCCAGAAATGTTTTAGCCAACTTCACCAAGTTTTACGTCTGAAAAAGCCAAGTTTCAAGCCAATTCGATGTGCCTCCCCCTCCAATTTTCT
>JAAUXU010067763.1_pt1 | contig 14183 bp, 9 predicted proteins | sample 7278151 | NCBI WGS metagenome assembly JAAUXU01 (sample SAMN14350113, study PRJNA611818) | marine sediment metagenome | isolation source: surface marine sediment (1.8m) | place: French Polynesia: Moorea | collected 2018-08 | reverse complement strand
CAATACATGCTATGTTTATAGCAGCAGGTATGTGGGTATGCACTTTTTTCTCGTTCGGTTGCACCGTCTTCGTATGGCACACTTTTGCTACTGAGGAACCGAAACGGTTCCACCCTCCCTCTCTTCCTCCCCCCCCCCGTCTGATCCTTACCATTCCCCCTCCTTAGGATACGGGATTTTCTCTCTCTCTCTCGCGGGCCTGTCTGCCTGCGATCGGACGAGAAGGAGGAGAAGGGAGGAGCGAACGGCGTTTGGCTTGGCAGGATGCGGGTGGGAACGAAAGGGAGAGAAAACGGGACGACGATGGACCAAGGCGGATTTCGGACAATGGAGGCAACGGCTCTTCCTTACCCCTCCAAAAGCTCCATCGCACTGAATCATTCCTGTCGTTCGCCTTCGGAAAGAAATTAGATTTCACTTTCTAAAATGTGTACTATAACAGTACCCGCATAATTATTTGATCATAATTGATGCGAAAAAAGAATTTCTCAATAAGTTCCCACGCTCAAGCTAAAAAGGAAGTGTCGGCATGCAGTGGGCGTGGCAACGTCTCCCATTCATGTTGATGTGAAGATTTCGTGCTGTGCGTATTTGTAGAAGCTAAGGGAAAGAACTCGACAATTTCTCCCCGTGAGAGAAACCAAATCCAATTAGCAGCGACCAATCACATAAAGTGTAGGGAAAATGTGGGACACAGGAGAGATATTATTCAGCAACAGCGATTTCTCGACAGTTGCCGAGAGATGTGAAAGAAAACACGATGAAAAGCATCAGATCTTAGTGTAAGAAGAGAAATTTCGGGACGTGATTTAGGAAAAGCCATATGTCACTCTCCTCCTCATCTCAGGATAGACTACTGCTATGAGGCGAGAATTGACTGACTTTCTCTCTCCATAAGTTGACGACAGTTGTCGCTTTCGATGCCCTTTTCAAAAATCACGGCGGCGACGACGGCGATAATTCAATTTTCCTTCCCCCCACTTTTTTCTCTAGAATAGTGGGGGGAAATCGACGTGAGAGATATTTTCCTCCTTTTTTTGGAGGCGCTGGAGCTTATTCTCCCATGGCACACTTTTGCGCCTCTTAACATCGACGTCGTCATCGTTTTGGAGTGAAAATCCGTCTCAAGATGGAGGTGGTGATTTCTCCTTTTTTCCTCATGATGAGAAAAACCAAGATGTTATATGTTGCCGTGTGAAGTCTCTATTTTCTACTGTATGTTGTACGTACATCTATCTTTGGGATGTAGTTTGGACAGAAGTTGGAAAAGGGGTCGATAAATCACTCTTTCCGTGGGAGAAAGAAGACGACGACACCGGAAAATTGAGAATGATGAGAGACAACACGAAATAGCTGCCCTCGCTGAGATAAACGACTCGATATGCTATTCACTTTTGACCAAGAAAACTGCAAGAAAAGAGTTTGAGGCCCTGAATTGATTACACACAACGCAAGTCTCGCGGCCTACGTCTTGGAATTCGTGCCGGTGACTTTGCACACAAACGAGGGTGTGCCAAGTCTTTCCTTTCAATTGTTTTGGGAAGGAAGCAGCAACACAAGAGAAGAGCTGAGCACTGTCACCAATGAACTGTTTTTTGCATGCATCACTTACCTTGTGTTGCACCGAAACCAACAAACGAAGTGGCGTCAAGAAAAACTCACCTGAAAAAGAGAAAAGACTCAATTTATCTTTTTAAAGATGTTTTTAATTCATTATGAGCTTCAGAGCCCACATACTAGAGTTTACGTCTATTACATACGAACGTGTTACTAAACTAAAACTCTAACTCATCTATGGGGACAATTGTGCCAATGATAATACAATATAGCGCCCTTTGTTTCTCTCACTACCTTGGTACACCGCGTCTAGCACCCCCATGAACATCCCCTCCGAAGACATGATCCTTCCCCTCCTCCTCCTGCCTGTGCCGTTGGCAGCCATGGTGATGACAGAGTTGAGGAAGAAGACGGCGGCGGCGATGGCGCCAAGCATCACCAGCAGCTCAAGGTCGAACAGGTTGTCCAGGCCCCAGGGCAGTCCTAAGCCAAGGCCGCCGCCGCCGCCGCCGAAGCCGCCGCCGTTCCTGGCCGCTGCTGCCGCTGCGGCCATCTGCATCTGCTGCACCTGGAACCTCAGTACGGCCTGCTGCGCCTGCATCTGCTGTATCTGCTGTGAAGGCGAGGCCGACCACAGCCCACCGTTCCCTCCGGCAGAGTAGGATCCGTACATGCCGGGGTTGCCCGCTCCGCTGTACGGAGGCGGGTAGTAGTACCGCGGATAACCCCCGCTTCCGAATGTGCCGTAGTTCCTCCTGTCGCTGCTACCGCCGTAGTAGTCTCCCCCGTAGTACCCGTCGTAGCTCCTTCCACTCCCTCCGCTATTGCTGCCGTACTCCTCCATGGCTGGCGGCCTCCTCCTCCTGCTCCTTGGCCGAGACGATGGTCTCCTCCTCCTCCTCTCCCTCTCCTCCTCCTCTTCGTCGTAGTACCAGCTCCTGCTCCTCTTCGGAAGGTAGAAATCCTCCTCGTCCTCCTTCTTATCACTTTTGCCAACGTCGTTGTTGAGCACCACGATGGGAAGGTAAGAGTTACCACTGCTGCTACCACCGTCGCCGGACTTGCTGTTGCTGCTGTCCACTGCGTACCTCCTCTTCCCTATCTTCTTCTTCCACCTTCTCCTCCTCCTCCTGGCGGCCAGGCTCATGCCACCCCAGGCATCGTAGTCGTCATACTCGTCGTAGTCCTCGTAGTCGTCGTACCTGTACCTCCTCCTCCTCCTCCTCCTGGTCTTTGACTTCTTCTTGCTTTTGCTCTTCTTCTTCTTCTTGCTCTTCCCGCTTGATGACGACGCCACGTACAGCTTGGGCTCCTCCCCTACCCCGTCGTCCTCAATGAGCACCCTCACCAGCGCCAACTCCCTCTCGTCGTCCTCACCCAAGGGGACAGTCCCGATGTGCTCCAGCTGCTCGAAGGCTGATTGGCTGATGGTTGGGGCGGCCTCGTCGCTGCTGCTGCTGCGCTTGCTCCTGCTGCTGCTGTTGCTGCTGCTTCCGGAAGTCTTCTGCTTATTCTCTTGTTCAGCAGTCATGCCATCGCCGCTGCCCCCGTCCAACGGCGGCAGCAAGAAGCATTTCTCATTTGGCGGCGCTCGATCGAAATTGGGACACTTCTTCTTCAGACTTTTCTATCACATGTGTTGGAACAATGTGCCCACGTCTATTCTCTCTCCCTTTTTGCCTTTTCTGCTCGTCCTATTTAATTCGACGGACGTCGGTATAGATTGAGCGCCAGAATTAACAGTTAATTGTTTCTCAAAAAGCACTTTGCAAAAACACAATCCCGCTGTGACTACAAACTATTATAGCACTCTTGAGCACTATGGGCGGTCTTGTGTTCGAACACAACAAGCAAAAGAAGCTTTTCTTGTTGAAGAACAAGGGCCGGATTGTAACCGTTCCACTGTACTGTTCTCCGGTTAGGCACTCGCCAAATTGAGTGAGTGCTAAATAAGTGCACAATCACGCACTTAAACACTGATCCAAGACTATGATAAGCCTCCGATCAGCTGCTTGTTCACCAACGACGTCCACCTCATTTGTGCCAACGAGTTGTTTCTAGCGTGGTAAGTGGTGGGAGATTTTGAGGGAAAATTCTCTCCGACTTTTTCCTCCCCTCCTCTCCTTTGACAGGGAAAGGTGTGTGCGTGTGTGGAGCTCTCCCGTAGAAAAAGCGGACACGAGAGCGCTCTCTCACACACGCTCCAAGGAAAGGGGGAGAAGAAGGATCAGGCAACGTTATGTCGTCGTTACCGTTTTCCCGCTTCCCTGAGTAGCTGAGGAGGCAACAACGAGGATGAGTGGAAGGAACCAAAGGAGGGGAGGAAGGAGGAAGAGGAACAGTTCCTTATAAGTTTCTACTACGCAAAAGGAAACACAAAAGCATGGGTGGGGCCTCGGGGGGGTCGCTTGAAAAGTAAAAGTGGAACCGGAAAACGTAGCGTGTCCTTTTGATTGTTGGTGTTGCCAGACCATATGGCCGGTCAACATGTTTGATCACACTGAACGTTTCTCCTCCATTAATTACCATGATCATTAATATCACAAGAGCAGAGACATCATGTGGCGTTTCCATTAAAAAAAGGTGCTGAGGATAATTGCAGGCAAAAAGTGAAAGTTATCCCTCCTCCCTTTGTTTCCCGCTATTAAAAACCAACATTCCATTGTCCTTTTCCTCCACCCTCCATGCAACGCTGGTCAACGTGGGAATAAAAATAGATGGGAAGCACAGTTATGTGCTCGGGACACGGAAAAAGCCTTTTCACTTTCCCTTTTCGTGAGAGAAACCGGTCAGTTTACGGTATGAATACTTTTCGCTACAGTTCCGTTTTGATGCCCCGCCGCTGCTGTTGGTCCAGTTACCCAATTTCTCCCGATTTCTTTCGCGACTGCTGTGACAAAAAAAGCGAGAATTGAGTTATCATCTGTTGTCCAATCTGGTAGCGCACCATGTAGAGATGGAGGGAAATTTCTTCTTTTTCCTCCCTCGTCACCTAATGTAATCTTTGCCCAGGGGAGGTGCCCACCACCCACATGTGCCAGCCTTTGGTGTGTGAGTAAGCAGGATAAGAGAGAAAGAGGAACCGACTAACTGTTCATCTTCTCGAGATTTCTCTCCCTCTGTTTCCTTATCCTTTCTGCGTTTCCATATCCCTTTCTCCTTCCTCTAAACGCTTCTGCCGCCAATGGAGGAAAAGAAGGAAGGGGGGAGTTTATAACGGTGCTGAAGCGCGACGCAGCGAGAGGAGGAAGAGGAGGAGGGAAAATAGGGCACGGTCCAGCAAACGTCAGAGGAAGTATCTGGAGGCTACTCGGAGCAAAAGAAGAGAGGTTCTGCGATTTCGTTTTGGTGTTGGACCACTTGCTCTGGAAAGCTTAGGAAGATGTGCATGGGGGATGAGGCTTTTCCCTTTTCACATGAGAGCAGCGCGTTGGAATCTCCAAATCTTCTTTCTGTTTTCGCGAACGCTTCTCACAGTCACTCTGAAAACCCCGGCAGACAATAAACACGCATGGGCAAGCGATGAGGACTCTGGTACATGATTTACCATATATTTTTTTTTGCAGACGACGACGATTTCATTGCTCACCTATCATTATTGCGTCCAACGCCCATCCCCCGAGTCCTCCTCCCCCGCCTTGACCGAAGCTCCTCCTCCTCTTCCTCCCCTGCGCCGTGATGGACTGGTAGAGGAAGAAGGCGGCGGCGGCGAAGATGCCGAGGAAGATCAGAGAGAAGGTCTCGTAGTCGATCTCCAGGCCGCCGAACACGTCGTCAGCAAGGCTGCTCTCGTGGTAACCTGATAAAAATTCAAATATAAACAGTATAAATTTCATAAACTTGATCTATTCGGGAAATTGTCATACCTGATGACTTTTTGTTTTTGCTGACGTAGTACACAACATTGTCCTCCTTGTCGTCGTCACCATACCCTCCTCCTCCTTTCAATTTCCCCCCGACCAAGTCGATGTTCCCCCCTCCTGTCAGGCCGTACCCGCCCTCCCCCAGGCCCAGTCCTCCGAAGCCAGATGATCCGTAGTCCGATCCCCCCAGCCCTGAGGTGCCCCCGATCGAGTATCCTCCACCGCCGCCTTTCCCGCCGTGGCCGTCATCTAGCGCGGCAGTGAAGCCAAGCTGCTTCAGTGCCGAGCGGTCGAAACCAGTCAGTTCCTTCAAACGGAAAAAAAATGAACACTTGATCTTATAGGTGAAAGAGAGTATTGAATTTCTTACCTGGTTCAGAGCCAATATCCTCCTGTCTCCCTTCTTCTTGTTCTTCCCCTTCTTCTTCTTCTTCCCCCCTTTCCTCTTGCCGGTCTTCATAGCCCTGAGCAGCTCCTTCCTCCTCCTCCTGAGCCTGGCCAGTCGACCCGCCGCCGTCTTCTTCAGGTCAGCAACTTGGGCGGACATCGACTCCGCAACGTCTTCGTCCTCTTCCTCCACTTCGTAGGACCTGCTCTCCTCCTGTGACAGCTGATCATCCTGCTGCTGCCTCTGCTGCTGCTTCTGCTGATGTTGTTGTTGTTGCTGCTGCTGATGCTGTAGCCCACTATCGTAATAATCGTAGACAGAATAACCTCCGCCGACAGGCCCTGCTCCTCCGTCTTCTTTATAGTCGTCCGCGTTTCTGCTTTTGTAGTAGCTGTTGCTGTAGTCCTGGTAGTCGTACTGCTGCCCCGACCTTCTGGTGGCTACTTGCGCAGGTTGCTCCGGGGGGAAGTAATTATCGCCTTCGACATAATTCCGCTCTGAGGAGTAACGAAGTTCGCCACCGGTAGCAAACGTCGTTGATGGCGTGGACCAAGAGGAGGAGGGAGGCTGCGTGGTAGCCTCTGCTGTCGGGAAGGTTTCTCCACCGTAATCGTATGAGAGGCCTCCTCCGAAACCGCCGTAAGATGACCTCCCCGCTGCCTGGCTCTCGTAGCTGCTTAGCTGCGGCGGCGGCGGCCTCCGCTGGCGGACACTCTGGCGGCCGCCCTCCTCGGTCAACTGCTGGATCAGCTGCGCCCTCTGTTGGTACAGCAGATGCAGCCTCCGCTCAGCGCTGGAGGCCCCCTCTTCTTCAACATAATGTTCATCCTCGTGTTGATGCTGTTGCCGTTTCTGTTGGTACTTCCTGTGTTTTTGTTGCTCCTGCTGCTGCTCCTGCTTCCGCTGTTTGCTCCTTTGCAGCTTCTCCTTCTTCTCCCTCAGCTCCTCCAGCTTCTTCACCTTCTGCTCTTCCTCCTCCTGCTCCCTCTGCAGCTTCCTCTTGTGCTCCTCCAACAGCTCCTGCCTCCTCGCCTGCTGCAGCAGCAGTTTCTTCTTGAGCCTCTGCCGCAGCCGCTTCAGCCTCCTCCTCTGCGCCAGCCTCTGTCTCTGGGTCTCGGTATCAGCAGCCATGATCGTGTCCTCCATGTTTTCCAACCCCTCGTCTCCGTAATCGTACACTAAAAATTGATCCTCCTTGGGCATGATCAGAGCCTCTGCCTTTGGCGGCTGCGATTCCTCCACCACTACCTCTTCCTCTTCCTCAGCAACACTGCTCATAATGATCCCTTTTGTTATCGTTCTTCTCTGCAATTTTTCCGCCAATTTCCTTTATGCACAGTTACTCAGTTTTCCTTCTTTTCCTTCCTTTTGCGCAAAATCACTTTCGATATAACCGCAATAGGTGGGAGGAGTAAATGTACGTAGTCGCGTGCTGCCTCCTCCTCGCTCCCACCGGGCAGCTAACTCCTTCCAATTGTCAGAAGACTTTGCAACGGTGCTTTTCCCTTAGGATAGAACGCTGATGTTGCCTCCTCCTCCTTCTTTTGAAGCAGGAGAAGGGAGTTTTCTAATTTCCTGCAGCATCCTACTTCCCTTCCTTTTTTTCTGTCGCGGAGTGTGCGCGCTTTTCCTCCCGTGCGTTCGAGTCTCCTTTTCTATAAGCTCCGTTGGACGTTTGGACTCAATTTCCGCTTGCAGAGTGTAGGAGGACATTCTTTTCCTTTTCCCCCTCTTTTCTGTCTCTGTTCCGCCTCGGCCCGTGGTGCCTCCTCACTCTTTCATTTCTGTGTCCTGATCTGGACACTTTTCCACACAACTCCTTTTCTCCTACCTAAAAAAAAGAAAAATACCTTTTCCGCTCTCACTTATCAGTTTAAGACAGGGTAAAAACCAATTTACTTGTTTTCAGGCGCGTTTTTGGTAAAAAAACTCAATAGCGTCCTTTTGCTTTCTTTCTATTGGTACAAAACGACACTTTAGAAAACTGGAGAGACACGCGAGATGTTTTTGGTTTTCAATCCTCCCTTTCCCTCATTTTGCGTTTTTTCGCGGGCGATTTATCTAATGGCCAGCTCTTTCACTCTTTCCCCCTCCTGCTGGTCGATTCACTTGGACACACATCGAACGACATCGAAGAGGAGGAGGGACAAGAGTTAGGACAGAACAGATGATTGTTTTTGCTGCGAGGAAAATAACGGTTTTACAATAAATTACTGTAAATATTTGCCGCAACATCACATGACCAAGAGGTTTTTTTTAAAAAAAGTGTATACCATTTTACGCATGTAATATATGGTGTGCTTCCCTTACACGCTAAATTGTTAACAAATACAGTACGCATTTATCTGCTTTCCCTCCCATCAAAGCCCTTGTAGTTGTTTATGTTTTCAAAGTAACTTATGATTTGTTAGCAGGGTATTTTTTTGAAAATTTGGATACTTCTCAATGGGCCGAGCGGAGCAAGGTCAGTCAACGGTATGTAGGGCTGCCCGCACCCAGCTGGATAGTACTATAAAATTATTTGTAGGTTTATGAAATAGTTTGAAAAATGCCTTGTAAAGGTGCCCTTTGAATTTTTTTTCTAAGTATATGTGTTGAGTTCTCTCCCCACTTTCCTCCTCCCTACCCCCCTCCTGAGAGGTGACTTTGTTAAAAGACCTGCGGCATTGACAAGATTGAAGAAAGCGTTAAAAAACTCTTCAAAAGAGAAATAATAAGGAAGCAACACAGATCGCACCCTGAAGAAAATTAAGGGTGGGAAGAAAGAGAGCAGAAAAATAAATTCAGTTGAAAGAGAGAGATCCCACACACATGAGAATTCTGGAAAGGAGGCAACGGATCCCACCCCGAAGAGAAATTATGGTGGGAAAAAGAGTCTACTGAGTACTGACACAACCAAAGATAGGCAATTCAAACCTGTCTTACCCACAACAAGAACAACTCCCACCTTTCTCAGACCTGACGGCTTCGCCGCAGGTAAAAATAGGCGTCAACCCTGTGGCTGTATTTTTTACCATGTACACACTTTGAAAAATTCTTCATAGGGCTAAGGGATTTCTAGGGGGAATCTTTTTTTAGACAAAATTTCCCACGGAAGAAAATTTTGGCAGGGTGGCAACAGACACGAATAATTTTCTCTATCTAGTGGTTTGCTTCTTGTTCATTTTCTTGACTTTAAACTACTGTACACTCACGGTGTACAAGTACAATGTACACTCAATCATCAACATTAGCTGCGAACGTACCATTTTGATGTTTTTTTTCTATTGTAATGTCCCTCCATTCATGAGATGAATGGGATGTCCTCTCTAGCTGTTCTCTCTCCCCATTCGCCCCTTTCTCGAAAAAGATCTCTTCGGAGTTGCGAGAGGAAACCAACAGATCACCCAGCACGCGCTCCCTCCCTGCTTGCCCCCCCTGGCGCCGCCGCCATTGGCCTTTCTCGTCAGTTGCGCACTTGCGCTCTGTGGTGCACCCCGGATACTTCCCAAGGAAGGGAACAGACAGAAGCGACGCACGCTCAAAGTCCGTCCTGCGCAGTTCTTGTTCACGATGCTCCTGTTGACGTCTCCCTCCTCCGCGGGCGGGATCTGCCAGTCCGCCGGGGACTTCTACAGACAAGGACAGTTCTGCGACCTCACTCTGGTGCCGGGAAAGGAGGGCGGAGGGGGCGAGGAGAGCAAGGTCCTCCGCTGCCACAGACTCGTCCTGGCCTCAGTCTCCCCGGCCGTCAGGAGAATCTTGTCCTGCGTCCAGGACGACTGTGACTCCAGCACCGTGCTGCTCCTTCCCGACTTTGACCTTGGCGCCCTCTCGCTCTTCCTGGACCAGCTGTACTCGCTGCTGTCGGGCGGCATCGCCAAAGAGGAGGACCTCCTGGTGCCGGAGGACCTGGCCACGGAGCTGGAGCTTGATCTCAAGGGATTCCGGTCAACGACGGAAGAGGAGGTCGTGGACGAGGAGGAGGTGGAGGAGAGCAAGACCTTTGAGGAGGAGGAGGAGGACTGGATGGAGGCAGTGCAAGTGGGGGAAGAGGACGACTTGGCATTCAAAGAGGAGTTCCTCACTCCTTATAAACCCAGGATCAGGAATAGGAAGAGGCGGCCGCCAAAGAGGTTGGTGGAGGGAGACTCTGATGGGGACAACAAAGAAGACAAAGACGTTCCCGTCAAGAGACGCCGTTCGCAGCAGATCTATCACGTTGACGGCCGCCACCGGGATCCGGAGAGGGCGGAGGAGCTGTACCGGAAGATGTGTCAGCGTGAGGGCGACAGCCTTATGGTGGACCTGCAGGGCGAGCACTTTGACGGGTCCAAGACCATCGGGGCAAACGTCAGGTACAAGACCGTCTTCCAGGCCATGCTGGGGGTGGCCAGGACTGTGGTGACGACAGAACCCAAGAAACCCGTACCCAGAGGGAAAAGAAGGCTTACGACGACCGTTTACTCGGCCACCCCGCTGGCTTGGAACTTATCTAGTGAAGACGAGGACGCCACCCGTCAGTACCGCGACGCCTGCGCCGCCTTCCAGGCCGTGTTCGGGCTGTCCAGGGTGGAGGCGTTCTACGACTACTTGGTGTACGCCCGCCAAGGGATAGCGAGGCAAAACCCAATCAAGAAGGAACGATTCGAGCAGCGGCGGAGGTACAAGGACACCCCCAAGGAGGAGCTGCAGGCGAGGCTGGACAGCCAGGAGATGTCTGAACTGTCGCAAAGGGGAGAGGGAAAAGCCCAGATGGCGGCGGAGGCGGGGAGAGCGGAGCTGGAACTACGGAGGATGTCGCCGGAGGAGATGGAGGGGATCGTCTTCGTCGCATTCGCGGCAGACGGGGGCGGAGTGGGCACAGGGCACGTGATGAAGGTGGAGGAGGCCACGAGGAAGGCCGACGTGGCGGGATTGCAGAAGGGTCTATTCGAGCTGTGGAGCAGGGTGGTCTCAAAGCCGAAGCAGGGGGACAGGGGCAAGAGCTCATTGTTGGAGATGCCAAAGACGCCAGACATGATACAGGTTAACTAAAAGGTTTGTTCACCTCCGCATTTGAAATTTATTTGGTTTTCCTCCCTTCAGATGTACAACAGCATCATGCCGTTGAGCGTTGAGTACGAGGTGCTGTGCGAGTACCTCCGCGACGGGGGCGCCCAGCGCCAGCGGATGCTGTCCAAGACGCGCCAGTGCCACGAGTGCGGGATGGTATTCAGCTCCAACGACCCCTACCACGACCAGGCCTTCTGGCAGCACAAGAAGAACCACTACTACGAGAACTTTCGCTGCGACTGCGAGGGTGCGCCAGCAACGGACGACTCCCTCACGGCCAAGAGGAGGCACGTACAGCTCTTCCACTCGGACGGGGAATATTCAAAGTGCCAGCATTGCGACTTTGTGGGAAAGTGAGTAGCCTACATATACTCTTTTTGGTGGAGCATTTTATTTTTTCTCCGTCAGACACGAGGCTGTGCAGAAGCACCAGGAGAAGTACCATTCCGGCTCCTCGCCGCCTCCCCTCCCCTCATCATACGCCGTGGTAAAAAATGTAGGCAAAAGGAGAGAAGGAAGAGGATCGCTAGGAAGACAAAGAAAAGGTGGAGGGAACTCTTGGCGCTTCACCGTCGAGAGGCCCTGCGACGTCTGCGGCCACGTCTCTGTCGGACTCAACGCCCACTACAAGCACATACGCACCCACAAAACCTACAAATGCAAACAGTGCGGACAGACATTCCTCGGGGAGGAGGGATTCGTCAAGCACAAGAGGAAAGCGCACCCGAAGACGTTTCCATGCCAGCACGTAAGAACAACCAACAAGAACAGACTTTGTTCAAAGACCTGCGGCGACAAGATATTGAAAGAAAAAAATATGAGACAAAAAAAGGAGTGAGACCTCTTAAATGAATATTTTAAATTAAAAGAAGCTGAATGATCAATGGATCCCACCCCAAAAAGAAATCTTATTAAAGAGCCTTAGATCCCACCCCGAAGAGAAATCTGGTCTAGGTCTGCCGGATCCCAATCCAAAAAGAAATCTTGTTTAGGTACGCCGGATCCCACCCCGAAGAGAAATCTGGTCATGCAAGGAGCAACAGATCTTGATTAATCTCAACGGATCCCACCCCGAAGAAAATTATGGGTGGGAGATAAGGGGAAGAGCAAAAGGGTTAAGTTGACCTTGAGTTGACCTTGACCTTAGGTCTACCTTCAAGGTCATGACCTCAAAGTAGTCCCCCCAACAACAACAACAACTCTCACCGTTCTATGACCTGTCGGCTTTGCCGCAGGTAAAAACTGCCTGTGCTTTCCTAATGACTGCACTCAGTGTGCGGTACTGTTCCTAGTTTCCTACTGTGCCTATGCATCTATATTTTCTTGTCTTATTACAGTGCGGCAAGGAGCTCGCCACTATCGGCTACCTCCGCAAACACATCCTCCGCGCCCACTCCTCCTCCTCCGACCGCCCCTTCCCCTGCCCGGACTGCGATAGGACCTTCGCCACCAACTTCGAGATGAAGGCACACCGAATCATGGCCCACCTAAAGACTAGGCCCTTCGCCTGCAGATTCCCAGGGTGCCCCGTCGCCTACAACGACGCCTCCAGCCGCGGATGCCACGAGGTCAAGAAGCATGGATCCACCTACCCAAAGGCAGTCAAGGCTGGCAGGATGCCGCCGCTGGAGGATAAGCAGGAGCCGCAGCAACAGATAGTGCATCCTGTGCAGATGCAGCAGCAGGCGATTGCGCAGATACAGCAGATCTCTTAAACAATGACGCTTATAAATGCCAAAGTTAACGTTCATTCGATAATGTCACAAATGAATACTTTCCAGCGCAAGAAGAAATAGCGGCATCCTTGGCCCAAAAAACGGCAACTCTTCAAGTCATTTTCTTCAACGACACCATAACAATTTTCTCGGCGGCTGCACAATATGAACAAGAATTACAAAGGGACTTCAGTTAAGTTCATGCATGTAATGATGTAAGGTAGTACGGTAGTTTTTTTCCCCTTCACGTCTCCACTTCCATCTTCTCCGCCTTGAGCTCCCCTTTGACCCTGGCACCCATGAAGGAATCCTCCAGGCTCTCGCGCAGCTTCTTGAAATGGAACTCCAGGTTCCTAAGACAAAGTGATTTACTCAAATATGAAAACTGAACCAAAAACTTTTTCCCCACCGGGCATTGCCCACCCCGCGTCCTCCCCTCCTGACCCTGGCATCCTCCAGCAGCTTCATGGCCACCTCCGACCCGTAGTCGAGGAACCTGTCCAGGGTCTCCGCCGAGATCTGGCCGCAGTGAGACACGGGCACCAGGGGTACCTTGCGGTCGAGGGAGTCGGCAAGGGCGCACTGGCGGGATCTGAAAGAATTTGAGGACATGTAATTGAATCATAGGAAAACAATAAATTCAAATTATTTTCTTGTAGCGGTTGTAATTTGAATTCAGTTCACCTTGCGTTTTTTGGCGCCTGCCCGTCCCCTCCTTGCTCGATGGACCAGGGTGCCTTCCCCGCCGGCCACGGGTACTGCGCGTCGCTCACTACCTTGGTGATCATCCTCCCGGCGTCAGAAGGGTCCTCCGCGTTCTTGGTCGCCAACTTCAGCAGTTCCATCGTCCTGTGTTCACGAGAGAAATGTGATGCGAATAAAGATAATAAGATTGATTTTCCCATACCCGTAGTCCCACGATGACCCCCTTCCTGTGCCGCCGGGCGCTCTCGCCCCGAAAAACCTCGCCCTGTGCTCCCTGCCCAGGATGTGGTTGAACATGGCGTTGGCCTCGCCCTGGTTCTCGCAGAGGTCGCACTCGTAGTGCGGCTCCATCTCGTCGTTGGAGCGAGCCAGGAACTCCGAGACGTGCCTCAGCCCCACGATGGGCTCCTTCGTGCGCCGCACCAGCTTCTCCAGCCGCTCCGGGATCTTCTTGCGCATCTCTGGAGGGTTTGGGATCCTCCTGACGAGGACGTCGTCGTCCCTGCGCCTCCCGCCGCACCTCACCCTGTGCTTGGACCCCTCGATGTGGCTCTGCCTCGTCTCCCTCGAGTTGAGCTCCACCTTGCAGACGGTGCAGTAGAAGGTGTCCTTGTCGCCCTTCTTGAGCGTCTGCTTGTAGGTCCTGATGCCGTAGTCGGTGTCCATGTCCGCCTTGGCCACCTTCTCCTGGTCCAGGGTCGTCTCCCCGCGGCTCTCCCGGCGCCACACTGGCTCTCTGAGGCGTCCGTCCCCCCCCTGGCCGTCCCCCCAGGCGCCCTTCATCTTGCGCTCGTTCTCATCGTCGTCGTCGTCCCAGCGGTCCATGGTGGTGAAGGCGACGGGGAACGCGCAGAGGAAGACGGGCACTGACGGACGGACAGTGTGTCCAGATTTTTCGACCCCAAAAAGCGCAAGAAAATT
>JAAUXU010100740.1_pt1 | contig 14184 bp, 15 predicted proteins | sample 7278151 | NCBI WGS metagenome assembly JAAUXU01 (sample SAMN14350113, study PRJNA611818) | marine sediment metagenome | isolation source: surface marine sediment (1.8m) | place: French Polynesia: Moorea | collected 2018-08 | reverse complement strand
GGGGTGGCCACCCACATGTGCAAACGGGAGAGCGTCCCTGCCCTGGAGGAGGAGCTCAAGGCGGCGACGGGGCTGCAGGCTTGCAGGGACATCGTGGAGAAGTACGACGCTAACTTCGACAAAAGCGGCTCCTTCGGCCTCTCCGATCGGCTTGGCGACATCGAGGCCGCCTTCACCGGCGACACCATGGAGGACATCCTGGTCAGGCTGAAGGGAAGGGGGGAGTGGGGGCAGAAGCTGAGGAAGAAGCTGCTGGCAATGTCACCGACGTCGCTAAAGGTGGTGTTACAGAGAAAGTCCTTCCATGAGCTGTTTTTCCGTTTTCCAGATCTCCCTGCGATTAATGCAGGAGGGGGCGAAGAAGAACACCCTGGCGGAATGTCTTCCCATGGAGTACAGGCTGGTTCGTGGGATTGTCTGTTCTGAAGAAATTACCTACATTATTGTATGATTTTTCTATTTTTCTTCTCAGGTCCGCCGCTGCTGTGAGGACAACGACTTCTACGAGGGCGTCCGGGCGGTCCTCATTGACAAGGACAACTCGCCAAAGTTAGCAGCAACAACCCCGTTTGAACATAATTCTTGCGCTAATATTTTCATATCTATTCTCGTCAGGTGGAAGCCCGACACCCTGGAGGGAGTTACCGACGCCGCGGTGGACCGCTACTTCTCCAAACTTCCGGACGGGGAAGATCTGGAGCTGTGAAGGCCGCAAACTCAACAAACTAATCCTTAGAAATATAGTCAAACACGAAATGTTTGTAAATCGCTCCAGCTTATTTACAAGTCATCATATGCTTTGATGTTTGATACATATTAAATTCATTTGGAAGAATACCGGTAGTGAACGACATGGGGCGGTGCCCGTTTGTGCGTACTAGCAACTTCACATTTCCGAGTATGCCGACGCCTTCCTCGGATCTCTTGGCATAACACAGGTGGAGTCCTCGCCAATGCCGCACAGCAGGCAGTCCATGCGGTATTCCTAAAATCATAAGGATGGAATTGTTTAGGGAATTTTTGCGCTTTGGGCGTCGAAGCACACACCTGATATCCGTCCTCCACCCAGAATTCGTGCCGGTGCTCTGCTACCAAGTGGCCGCAGGATGAGCAGGTGTCTAGCAAGAGAAAAATGCTGGTTTTTGATCGTCGTTGTAGTAATTAAGTACTCGTTCCTGTTCTGCTACTATCACTACTAAGGCTGTGGATACGTGGTGCCTATTTTTCACTGCAGCAATTTCCCCCCCTAGCAGCAGTAAACTCTGCTTCAGCAGCAAAGGTGCACGAATGATGACTCACGGTTGTAAGTGACGACCTCCATGTCTCCCTCGTCCTCCTCGCTCCTGCCTTGTATCCTCACGTCCTTCTTGGTGCTCTTGCACTCCTGGCACACGCCCATGTTGAAGTTGTAGGAACCGGAGTCGGCGCACAGGCGACCCTGAAAGAGTAAGACGAGTTACAGACATGCACTTTTGGAACAAGATATCATTACATACCCGACTGAGATTTGGATCCACCACGCAACGAGGACACATGGTGACCAAAATTGATGCTTCAAAGCGACCTCTTCGCCTTTTCTGATGCTTGCTTGAAAACTTTTATTCGGGCAGAATTGTTGCTACACTCGTTGCTGGGCGTTTGTGTCGCACTTGCAGCTTGGATTATCTCTCTCCTCTTGCTAAAGAGCAAGCTAGCTAGAGAGCACAGTACGCTAGAGAGGTAGGTACTGAGACGGGCAAGCTGACAATGTTTTGTTCCTGGGTCCTTGCGCCGGCATGCAGGAGGTGGTGGAGGAGGCGAAAGACTCCACTTCGCAGCAGACGAGAAAGCGCTTCCCGTAGCCGTTTCTGCAGTCTCTGCAGTCCTAGCAACAACGCAAAAGTGCAGAAGAAATAGGCCCAAAAGAAGGCCTACTACTGGATGCGAAATAAAGTTCACGGTTGCAACGGATTTCTGTGCGAGAATTCAGCAGTGAATTTTAATTTTCAATCTTTCGGGCTACTTCACCAACTCTTCGATCCAGCGGTTGTTCCCTTCCGTGCTCAGGTGAACGAAATTACTTTACATCATTTATCCAATGCCGTGCTGAATTTAAGGCTTTTTTTAAAAAAAGAAAAGAGAAATATATTTTATTAGTACATGGTATTCGTTCGGCAAATGGTAGTTTGTGAATGAAATAATTTTCGTGCTGTTGTTGAAGACTTGATCATCAAGGAAATAATCTCCGTATTCATCCACCAGTTCTTTGCCATTTCGTCTCCTCCGTCTCCCTCATCACGCCCCCTAACGCGAATCGCCGCCCTATCTTGGCCGCCGTGGCCTCCGCCGCCGCCGCCAGCGCGGTCCTCCTCCTGGGCGCCCTCCTACTCTCCACCGGCATGGCCTGGAGATCATCGGGATCAACACATGCCCAGCTGCTGGCAAACCTCAGGTGTAAGTATGTTTTCAACATTTTGAAGTTTTGCTCGTTTCATGCTTATCAACACCAACAGCCCACGGCGTGATCGAGAGCGACGCCGTCCACCAAGTGATGGCCAGGGTGGACCGGGGGCAGTTCTCCTCCAGCAACCCCTACATGGACTCTCCGCAGAGCATCGGGTACGGAGTCACCATCAGCGCACCGCATATGGTATCATTTTCCCCCTTGTTCGTAAACTGCATGGTAATAAACTAATAATTTCTTCTTTCTCTTTATTGCAGCATGCTTATGCCCTGGAGCTGCTGAAAGACCAGTTAAAGCCCGGAATGAGGGCGTTGGACGTCGGCTCCGGAAGCGGATACCTGACGGCCTGCTTCGCCTTGATGGTAATGCAGCAGGAAACGCTTCTTCTTGCTACAAGATATCATTTTTTTCGGCTGCAGGTTGGCGAGAACGGCCTTGCCGTGGGCATCGACCACGTTGACGAGCTGGTCAAGTGGTCGGAGGAGAACGTGAGGAAGGGGCACGGGGAGCTATTGGACAAGGGGAGGCTCAAGTTCGTGGGTAAGAGATTTTAAATTAACGGTGCTGTACAGGGAAAAAAATTATTTCTACACCGCAGTTGGTGACGGCCGCGAGGGATTCGCCCCGGACGCCCCCTACAACGCCATTCACGTAGGAGCGGCCGCACCGCAGCTTCCGGAAGCTGTGAGGTTTTTTTTTAAAAAAAATTGCCATTTCCTCTCAAGATATTAAACCCTGTTTATTGTCCTAGCTTGTGCGCCAGTTGGCTCCAGGAGGGAGACTCATCATTCCAGTGGGCAGGTTCAACCAGAACCTGGAGCAGATCGACAAGACAGAGGACGGGGAGATAGTCAAGTAAGAGCATTTTCGAAACCTACCAGAGATATTACTCCATGATATTTGTGGTGCAGGAAGAAGCTGATGGGAGTGCGGTACGTCCCTCTGACGGACAAGGAGGACCAGTGCGGAGTCTAGAAATATTTCGCCCAAGGATAAATCTTTCATGCTTCTTCATACATATTTGCTTCGCTGCTCACTATTATCGCGGACGTGTGCAACTAACTACAAAGTCTACAAAAACACCGGAGGAAACGAACAATACACTTAACAGATTATATCTAAGCAAAATTTGTACTTCGTATTTACTGTGATTCCCGCTCCATCGTGGGAAGTGGGAACGCAAAAACAACAGCGACATAAGATCCACAGTTCGAGCAAATTAAAACACGTCCTCATCGTAAGCGACGAGCTCTCTTTTGTCCTTGTGGCTCCCCTTCTGGCTGTGCGAGGCTGCGATGGTGGACCAGGTGGCGGAGGAGGAGGCGTCGTTGATGGGCTCGATGACGGGCTGGCGGCGGGCCATGGACACTTTGAGCTGGATGCCCTGCGCGAGTGTCCCGTTGTGGTCCAGGATGGCCTGCTCGGCAGCTTCGGGCTTGTCGAAAGTCACGAAGCCGCAGTTCTGAAGAACCAGTATGGTCGCTAAAATATGTAGACTTTGTCAGTTGTCAATCTTTGTCTCACCTTCTCCACCTCCATGGACACATTGACGATCTTGGCCTTCTCGCTCGAGGCGAAGGTGCCCCTGATAATCTCCTCCGTGATGCCGTAGCCGAAGACGTACACGGTGTTTCCCTGCCTGGGCCTGTCCGGCTTGAGCCCCTCCTTGTCTGCCAGCCCTCGCTCCTCCCGGTCGCGCGCGCTCACGAAGCTCTCGTACAGGTTCTTCACCTTCTTCGGCGGCGGCTCCGGCGGCTCGGGGTTCATGTCCTCCCCGCCCGTGTCGAATCCGCCGCCGGGGCCGTGGGTGGCAGAGAAGGGCTGGTAGCCGGCGCGGGCGTCCATGCCAGTAAGTTTGCGCTCAAGGCCTGGAATAAAGCTCGCGTGAACAAGAATATGTCCAAGGATCTCCATTTCTTGATTTCTCTTCACATACCTTGAGATCTCTTGAATCCCCTGAACTTTTCTGTCTTGTCCTTCTCCACGCTCTTTTGGATGGCAGTGATGGCGCCGGAGCGGATCAGCTTCTTGGCGACCTCCTTGGCATCTTTAGCAGCGGGGACCACGGAGGAGGATCCAGGCTTGCCCATCATCTTGTCGGCCCCCTTGTCGCCATCGCCCTCCTTGCCCTGGTTCTTGAGAGCTGCAAGCTTCTTGCGAACCTAAACAGGAGGGAGGAAATATGAGACCCTGATCCTGATTCCAGGATCCTGTGACTTCTTTCTTACCTTTTTGAGCTTGGCGTACTTGCTCTTGAGCATGAGCTCCTCCTCTGTCAGGTTGGAGGGGAACTGCAGGAACACCATGGTCACCGAGGTATGGGGATTACAGTAGACTTTGTCGTCTCGTCAACAAGACCTCAGAAGGTTGAAGGATTGACCTTGAGTCTTGCTTGACCTCACACTAGATGGTTTTTGCAGTTTGCAGATCTCTTTGTTTGTTTCACAGCTTCACTTTGTGTACTTGTTGACTTTTACCCCGTTTTTCGTTCCTTTTTGACGCTTGGCGCAACTTTTCCCTTCTTGTCATACTAAGCAACCTAAATAAATTACTTGGGACGACTATGGAAAAGAAAAACTTTTTTATTCTGGAAAGGACATAATTATGTTGCACAGTGCATACTGGTATTTAACGGTGAACCAGAATGGTACGTACGTAGGCATTTCGAGATCATTTTCACAGCCTCTTAACTTCTTAGGTGGGAAAATGACACAACGGCTCAGCCGCAATAAAACATGCAACACAGCGCGAAGCCATGAGTAGGCGACGTATTTCCAAAACATAAATAAATCTTTTTCGCCTCCTTTAATGAACCATTCTGTCCTTTGCCTTGCTCTTTTTCTTGAGCTCTTGCTCCGCCCTCCCCCTGGCCCTCTCGTAGGCGCCGATGACCCCCTCGGCCACCTTGTTCCCCTCCCTCTTGGTTGCTCTGGAGGAGGACTCCAGGATCTCCCAGGCCAGCCTGAGCCTGTCCAAGAAGCACTTGGCATTTTCCGCCTCTTCTTTGTACTCTTCCTGAGTGGGCTCTCGGGCCATCCTGAGGCAGGCGTTGAAGCAGCCCCGCAGCGAGGTGGGCGTCTCAAGGGGAAAGTGCTCCCGCTGGATGCGAGCGTAGTCCATCTTGGGAGTGGCCAGGACGTGGTCGGCGTAGCTCGGCAGGTAGCGCTCACCGCCCTCGGGGGACAGCAGGAGCTCCAGCAGGCGATGCTTGACGTGATGCTGGAAGAAAGATGAAAACGCTAGCAAGGTTATGTTTTTGTAGCACCAGAAAATCTCTGGGAGTTGGGAAATGAAAATGGGTTCGAAAGGAGGTTTCAGAAGACTAGCCAAGTGCGGGATCCTTTCAACACTGAAATGCTGGTAGTCTCTGACCTCTGGTGAACAAAAAAGCCAGGAAAAGCGTCAAAGTTGCAAAGGCAGATCTGGTCTGGCACATCTCTTCATCGCTTAACTACTGGTGCTCCAAGTCGCTATGCTGCGTCAAGCCGTGGACTGCTGATTCCCAAGCTAAGCAATGAGTCTGGAGATCAAGCACTGTGGAAGTCTCTTGTACCCAGCAGTTTGTGTAAAAGCTGTGACTCTTGACATAGACCTGTAATACAAACAAACAAACAAACAAAAAATCTCTGCACTTGTAAGCAATACTGCAATCACGTGCAAGTGCAAAGGAGGTTGGACCTTACGGATTAGGCCTCTTTCAAAAAATTCCCTTGGGCTTTTTTAAAAAAAATCACTAATTCCAAAGGTAAATTTAAGGGAAATCGGTGAATTATCAGTCGATGAAAAAATAATGTAAGATGGGATCATGTCAAGTCACACTGCACTACCACTCCAGTCCTTCGGCACGAGTGACGGCTATCGGAATGAAGCAGCCGGATCTCGAGGTGCCCCCGCCAACTCCCGCTGTCCAGCCTCCCCTCTGCGCAAGGAGGCAAGGAAGCGTCGGAGCCTCCTCAGAGCCATGCTTAGGCCTCTCCGCAAAGACGTCGTCCCGGATACGGACTCTGACTCGAGCAACGAAACCGCAATTGTGGTCGTGAACTCCCGGTTTTTCTTCTGCCAGACGAGGACCTTCCTATTCGTCTTCGGCATCTGCGAGCTGTGCACCACAATCATTGTCTCCTCCTTCATGACTTACGTTATAATAGACAACCGGGAAGAAATGCAGGAAATTGTAGAAGATTCGGATTTCCTACTGCTGGAGGACAAATCACCTCATTCCTCAACCGTCACTCCACAACACGGCCCTGCGCCTGAAAAACGGACGACTATAAAAGACAAGTCGAAAGTTGCTATCGCCCTGTTCATCGTACTGTGGCTGATGGTGCCGTGCAACGTCCTTCTCATCGTAGCAGCCAAGAATAACAGCCCGAGCCAGCTGCGATGCTACATCATCCTGAACACCCTCCTCATCATAATCCTGTGGGCAGTCCTCAGCGCTCACTTGGCCGTCGATCTGGCCGAGCACGAAGAGTTTCGCCGTCGCGTCGGGCACAATGACAAGAAGATTGCGGACGTGAGGACCAAGATGACAATTATCTTGAGCGTGGTGGTCTTTCTAACCTCCTTTGTCGCCGCAGCCGTGGGAGACGTGGCGGCGTGGACTTACTACACGGATCTACGGGCTCACGGCATTAAATGATCTTTTATGAAGGGGTGTTGTGCAAAAGAGAGCGCTGTACTTCCACCCAGATAACTTATTGAAACACAGCAAAAACATACCTGAGTGTCATAGTCTTCCCCCTCCATGTACTTGGCCAAGACCGGCCAAATCGTGTTCTCCCACCGGAAGCGAAGAGCCGAGTTACTCCTTCGGTACTCTCTTGATGTCCCTGTCAGCTCGAGGCTAGTTCCTTTTTGGGGGAGCTTTCGCACGTCCAGGGTGTGGTGAATAAGCATGTTCTGAAACAAACACCCACATTCGATTGTTGCAAAATGCAACACTTGAGAGACGGGAAAATATGCATTGAGTTGCCAATAACTCAGATATATCTTACCCTGTAAAGCAAGTCTTCATCTTCGTCTTCGCCGAATTTTCCCTTCAGTTCCGGATGCTTTTGCCGCTTTTTGTATTTGCCTGAGAAAATAATTCGGAATAATAACAAAGTTGTAATAACATTCCAGATTTGAGACCTGAAATGAAAAATGTTACTCACGGTGGAGAGCCCTGAGTTGGTAGTTGTCCAGCCTCAGTTCAAGTCCGAACTCCTTCAGGCATTTGACGTAGTTGGGGCCCTTCTTGTCCAGCCAGTCCATGACGGCTCGGTAGATCGCTGAACCAATTTCCAGTGAGCTTCCGGCGCCGCCCCTCTCCGCCTCCCCGGCCGCCACCGCGGAGACGTCGAGCTGGAAGAGGCGGCAGAGGCGGAGGTACACGTCGATGGCGCGCCGGTAGCAGAGCAGGGGGCGACCCACCCACGCAGCGAAGATGAAACGGCAGTTGTGCCTTTTTCCTGTAGAAGCACAATTTCGAGATTGTAATGAAAGCACCCTTTCAGAAGAACATGACATATTTTTTCTCACCTTTTCCCTTGTTGGTCATCTTGGTCAGGGACCTGATAAGCTTCCAACCCTCCTTCTTCTTAATCTCGGCGCCGGCGAAGAGCAGCCTCAGGCGCTGCATCAACACGGCGTCTTCGAAATGATCGAATTTGCCAGGCCTGACAGAAAACAAGCATATTTAAACGTATTTCTTCATATAATTTTGCAAGCCCGCCTTTTACAACAAATGTAGTTTCATTTTCATCGCAAAAGATTGCATACACTTTTTTTTAAAAAAAACATGCCTTTTTATTGTAGCTACATCTCTATGAACATGACGTAGGATGCCGCAATCGATCGCATTTCCTTTTTCCTTCTCGAGGCGAAGAAAAGGTAAATGAATTCCCGCACGATCGGACAAAAACTGGGTCGAGGCAGTGTGGGACACCAAGAAATACAGAGCTACTACGTACACTACGGCAAGAAAGAGCCGATACATCGCACGCACTTCTGCGCCAATACAGAGCACTAACAGATAAAAAAGAAAGCAAGATTCCGTTGAAAATCATCGTAATGCAAACCTACTAACTGGGAGACAATCATGTGGCCACAAAGACCGGAATAGCAGCTAAAATTGTCTTTGCATACTGAATACTGATAATAAAAAATGCCCGGCTTCAAGTCGAGGCAGTTCCCAACTCCTCCCCCCCCGCCTCGGTTCCTCCGTTCTCTTTCTCTCATGAAACATTGATTGGGCCCGTGGGTGGAGGGGAGGGAAGCAGGGAAAGAAAGTCGATTATTTCCCTTACTCCTCATTCTCGTTTACTTTCGGACACTGTTCGTACGCGCGCTTTCTTGTTCGTCCGGGCGCGGGAAGCGGAAGCGCCTAAACAGTTTGTGCGCCGCACGGGCGGTGAGTGCATGGGGCGCGGCCGAGACTTTTTGAGTACCTGGGCAGGTGTTGTTGCCCATGTTGTCCGCAAACAAGGCTCTAAGGAAAGACACTTTCCTGTCTCCGTCTATGTTGAAAGATAAGAAGTGCGACGACAAGAAACCTTCAGCCACAATTTCCTTATCACAGCAAGACTAAAAAAATCGCCAGGTTCGCGCTGTGAACGAAGGAAGCGTGGAATCGGAAGAGAAAAGCGTTGACGGAAAATTCTTTGAGACAAACACCTTCTTTTTACCCGAAATGCAAGCAAGAACCAATGGGCGGAGGAGGTGATTTCTGCAACATGAGCAAATTTTCGAATATTCTTATCAGGGAGAGATAGTAAAAAAGCCGGTGTTACAAAAAGGGGTGGGGGTCATGGGGGCGAGGGTGGAGGCGCTGTCGCTGACCATAGTCGCTTTCCTGGCGGCAATCGCTTTGCTACACCCAGACAGGTTCTCGCCCATGAACTTCAGGTAAAGGACCTAAGAGGATGTCTTATGTGGGACATCCGTACATGTCTAAAACTTTCCAATATAACGCAGACAGGTGTCTCCGGAGTCTCCTTCTAACCTTCTGCAAGACGACTACTCGCCGGCAGCCTTCAAGCAGAAACTGCCGAAACTCTGCGAAGTGGATTTTGAGGAGCTGGAAAGATACAATCACGACCAATCTCTGTTTCAAGGTGACCAAGAGACCGAAAAAGACGACGGAACAGCCCACCACAGCTGGTAATAAAATATACAAACGAATGGCGAAATAATTGGACCACGACACTCAAAAATTTATAGGATAGTGGCAAAATCCTTGAACATATCACAGGGCGGCACCTGGAAGCCTCCGAAGTGCACGCCGCGCCACAAAAGCGTGCTGCTGGTGCCCTACAGAGACAGGCCCGAGCACCTGGAAAAGTTCCTTCTGCTCCTGCACCCGTTCCTACAGGCACAAAAGCTCAACTACGCAGTGGTGGTGGTAGAGCAAGAGGGCGGGGCCCAGTTCAACAGGGCCAAGCTCTTCAACGTGGGGTTTTCGGAGGCGGTGGCCGCAGGGATGGTCGGGCTCGGCACGTGCCTCATCTTCCACGACGTCGATCTTGTGAGAACTAACTTTCCCAGGGACTTAAAAAGAGTTATTCCCAAATCCACAGCTGGGCACGGACCCTTCGAATTTCGAGGGCTAGGGGGGGAGGTGTCTACTACATAAAGTTCGCATGTTACGGTACTACAATGGGATCAGGAGGATGGGGGGGGTTATAACCCTGACGCCCTGCGTGCCCAGGTATGCCCAAAATCCCAATCCTGCCTCCCCTTCCAGATCCCCATGGACGGTCGCAACCTGTACGCCTGCGCCCGCGCCAACCCACGGCACCTCTCCACCAACATCGACGTCTTCCGCTACAACCTGATATACGGCGACTCCTTCGGCGGGGTTTCGGCAGTGTCCGCAGCAATGTTCAGGGAGGTCAACGGCTACTCGAACGAGTTCTATGGTAAATTAGCCCTAAGACATCCATCAAAAAATAGAGAACACAAAACCCAGGTGTGTGTTCAAAGGTTGGGGAGGCGAGGACGACGACTTCAGCGACCGTCTGCGCTACCGCGGCTACGATATCGTCCGGTTCGGCCCCCCGGCGGCGGAGATCGGGCGCTACCGGACACTGCCGCACCCGAGCCAGGAGCGGAGGAGTGGCGAAAACGCCAGGCATCTCCAGGAGGCCAAGCGGGCCAGGAGGAGAAACAAGAAGACCAAGGTATACGAGGACGACGGGCTGGGAAATCTCAACTACACCGTGGTGGAGCGGATCAGGACGCCGCTCCACTACCACGTCAAAGTAGCGCTGTGATAATTGAGCAACAAGTGTAAAACTTTTCAGTATTTAAGTCATTTGCCAAATATTCGCAAAAACAACATAAAACTCACGTGTAGTGCGGTATGTCCCTCTTGACCCTGCGCTGCTCGGCCCGCGACGGCGCGCCGAAGGTGCTGCGGAAGCTGAACTGCAGCTCCGGCAGCGGGAAGTCGTTCCCGTCCAGGATCCAGGATATGGCTTTCTTGAGGTGGCGGTTGTCGCCGGGCAGGAACTGCGGGCGCGGGATCTTCGCGGACATTAGGCTGTCCACCAGTTGCCTGGGTCGCTGCTGCTCGTGCTGGGAGGCCCTGACGCCTCCCGCCTCGGCCTCGTCGTCTATTCCGGATAGCCTCTTCCTCCTGGCCTCCTCCTTCTTCTCCTTGGCAGCGACGGCGGCGCCCTCGATTTCTTCCCTCACCCTGACGTCCTCCTCCTCCAGCTCGGCGCGAGACCTCATGCGAGGGTTGCCCTCCAGGATCTCGATCTCAGTCATCTCTGGAACAACAATCGAACTAAAAACTTTTTTTAAATTATAGTTGACTTTCTCCTACCCAGGAGTTTCCTATTCCTCTCTCGGTCGTGTCTAACGTCTTCCTCTTCCTCCTCCCCTCGGTTCTGTTCGCCTCCCTCTACCTCCCGAAGCGCCGGTGACTCTCCGTTCCCGCTCACCACAGCCTCTCCCTCTCCCTCTTCGGGTGAACTCCCTTCTTCTTCCCCGCCCTCTTCGTGTTCACTTCCTTCTGCCTCGTCTTCCTCTTCCTCCTCGGGGCGACTCGACGCCACCGTCGGCGGGTGCTGAGCCTGTTCCCCATCGGATTCCTCCTCGTCTTCGTCTACGTACCTTGCCTTCTCGGGCGGTGACCGAGCTGGAGGAATCGGTGACCCATTTCTTCGTTTCCTCGCTGGCGGCGGAGAAGATACCTTGCTTCCCCTTTTCGGGGAGGGAGTCGCCTCGGCACCAGTTGTTTTGTCATTCCTCTTTTCCGGCGACCGGGATGGAGACCTTTTTGTGCCAGGTGCAGCGCCAGGAGGAGACGGGCGCCTGGGAGAGGCCTTTCCAGGAGACCTTTCCGAGGTCACCGGGGCAACTTCGGGTGGGACAGCACTCTTCTCCGGAGTCTTCTTTCTGGGAGACGACCTTTTCTGAGGGGGAGGAGGCGTGCCGGGCGGGAGCAGAGTGTTGTTCCTAGTCGAGCAGGCGGCGGGGGAGAAGAGCAACGAGGGCCTGGGAGGCTTCCTCTTAGGGGAAGACGGTGGCTGAGGTATGACTTGGGCAACCAACTGGGCAGGAGGAGACACCGGCGGAGGCTCCTTCCTAGGAGACTTCCTTGGTGACGTTTTACTGGACTTATCGCCAGTCTTCTTGGACGGGGATGAAGCACTTGTAGCATCAGAGGATACGTTTTCTTCGTCAGACCCGGATCTTTCAATCTCTGCGGCTTCATTGTTTCTAGCTGAGTCTTGAGAGTCCCGAGCCGGAGGCGGCGTGTCACGATCAGGCGTAGTAGAGTCTTCGTCACTGTCTTTGTTAAGAGCAACGAATCTTATTGGGGAAGAGATCTTTGCCTGGTTGGCTAGATCTTCCTCGCTCTCCTGGTTCTCTTCTTCCTCCTGTTCCTCCTCCACCGTCCGGAACACCATCCTCTTCCTCAGCCTCCTCTTCTTCTCCTCGACCTCCCTCCTCTTCTTTTCGTCCTCGGCAGTGACGTGCCGGTGCAGCGAAAGCCCGGAAAGGAGCTCCGGGGTCTTGGCGGCCCTCCGCGCGCCCCGTGGCGGCGATGCGGCCGCAGACTCGGAGACGAGGGCCTCGCGGTCGCTCTCCTCGGACGGCTCGGCGTCCTCCACCCCCTCCGCCGGGCGGGCCTGCTCGGCGGGGGACTCAAGGCCCCTCAAACCGCCTTCCTCTCCCGCTCCCTCCTCCGCGCTGGGGGCGGTAGACGGCGGGGCCCTAATCTCGAAGCTGGAGCTAGGATCGAGGTCCAGCGTCGGGGCCGAAGCGGCAGACTTCTTTTTGACTTTCTTTTTCTTCTCTCGGTCTTTTCCTCCCCCTTCGCCGTTGTTGTCCACCGCCTGGTCCAGGTCGTCCCAAAAGTCCTCTGAAAAGAGCGGTCGGCTCACGTCCCCCTCGTGGGTGGGGCTGAACTCTGCCCTCACGCGGTGCTGGGGAACTTTCCTGACCTGTTGATGCTGCTCCTGAGCAGACGCGGAACTTGAATTAACCTTCTTAGTCCCTTTGACTCTGCCAAACCAGTCCTTCTTGGGAGTAGAGTCCTTGGTCGCAGCAACGGGAGAACCAGTCGTCTTTGCCTTCTTTGCCGTTGGCGGTGAGGAAGGTGGCAGGAAGGGAGGAATGATCGACTGGCTCAAAGTCTCATCCTGGGGGTTCGGGTTCTCCTGAGTCTCCGAGTGTTTCCTCTTTCTCTTCTTTCTCTTCTTTTGCTTGGTGGATCTCTCCTTGCCCTCCGTGGATGACATTGGCACGTCGGAGAGGCCGGGGTAGACGAAAGACCCGGACTGAACGGCGAGCTCGCTTTCCGCGAGTTCTTGCTCTCCAGGCGGGGCAGTGATTGCAGGGGAATTCTCACCCTTGTCCCTCTTTTTCTTCTTCTTCTTGGGCGACTTTCTCTTCTCCGCCTCCGAGTCCTCGGTCAGGGTTCTGTTGAAGGGCTCCTCCAGCACGAAGAGCTTCCTCGACTTCCTCTTCTTGTCCTTTTTTGGACTCTGTGCGGACGACATTTGAATTTCTGAAGGGCCAGGGTTGAGCAAATGATATGGGGGGGAACCAGGAGCCGAAGTCCTTTCATCGCGCAGAGCCTCTGCATCTTGTTCGGAGTCCTTCATCCTCTTGCGCTTCTTCTTCTTCTTTGCGGATTGTGAGACTTGGAGACTTTCTGGCGAAGATATAGGCGTCTCACTGGCCACCGAAGGGTCCTCCTGTGAGGCCCCTGAAGAGGCAGCACTTTTGTTCTTCTTCTTCTTCTTCTTCTTTGGTGAGTGTCCCTCCTCAGGATTCGAATTGTCCAGTGGGAAGGGCGCGGACAGGGACGGGGCAGCATAGGGTTGATCCTGTGAGTCCCGCCGCTTCTTCTTCTTCGTACTCTTGTGCTTCTTTCCCTCGGTGTCGGCCTGGAAAGGACTTTGCGAAGCTGTTCCCTTGCTCTCCACCAATGCGGTGACTGGCGCCCACCTCTTGGCCTTGCTGGCCTTCTTCTTGTCCTTCTTCCTCTTCCTCTCCTTGATCCTGTTGAGCCTCTCCACCTCCCCGATGATGAGCTGCAGTCTGGCACCGTCGCCCAACTTGCCAGGGGAACGGGGCACCTCGGAGGGGGCTGACATGTCGCTCAGGGCCATGGCCAAGTTGTCCCTCGTGGAGGAGGCCTTGCGCGACGACGACGGTCGACAAAAAATCCCGTTTAGGGGTGGGTCCGAACTTATTTCGAGTTCGAAAGTTCGAGATTTTGTACCGGATTTTCAAAGTTC
>JAAUXU010142375.1_pt1 | contig 14186 bp, 25 predicted proteins | sample 7278151 | NCBI WGS metagenome assembly JAAUXU01 (sample SAMN14350113, study PRJNA611818) | marine sediment metagenome | isolation source: surface marine sediment (1.8m) | place: French Polynesia: Moorea | collected 2018-08 | reverse complement strand
TTATTGCAGTCATTGCAAAAACTTAGTAATATTTGACGATGGCTTTCCTGATGGATCCCCTCGTCCGACTCCACCTCCCCGAGATTTGGACCGGCTACCGCGTGGACGTCTTCTAAAAGTCTTGTATAATACTTGCTTTGTGTACACGTGAATCTGATGTCTGGGGACAAACTTTTAAAAGTAAATACAATGACAAACGCAAAAATTTTATTCTTTTGAAATTGCACATAAAAGGCCACTTTTGATACAGGTGGAAAGGTTACTTATTCAAAATATTTTTTTCACTTTATTTAAGGCAGTGCTGGCGATTAAAATACCTGAAAAGATTGCAACACATGCGTGACTCTCCACTGCAGTGCTGAGGGGGCCTTCGCTCGTCAACGCAACCGTAGGTTGCGTGTCCTTTGTGTGACAAGTTGCGCAGTCAGCTGTTACACTATCACTTCGGTACTATAAACATCCTGTAAAGTGAACCAACTCGCACTACGTCAACATGGGGATCCTGGAAAAGATCAGCGAGATCGAGAAGGAAATCGCCAGGACGCAAAAAAACAAAGGTGAGTGCCGATGACCGCGACGAAGGGACACCTGAGATATCTAACGTACAGAAACTCTTTTTTCCTCTCACAGCCACTGAGTATCATCTTGGCACATTAAAGGCCAAGTTGGCCAAGTACCGTGCCCAACTCCTCGAGCCTAGCGGCAAGAAGGGGGAAAAGGGAGAGGGATTCGACGTGCTCAAGTCCGGAGACGCCAGAGTTGCCATGATTGGATTTCCATCTGTGGGGAAGGTGAGACTGTGTCAGGCCAACATTCCAGCCTCCCGTTTGTACTAGCGATCGTGATCCATTTCCGCAGTCCACGCTCCTGAGTACCATCACGAAGACCGAGAGCGCACAGGCCTCTTACGAGTTCACAACATTGACGTGTATTCCCGGCGTGATCGAGTACAAGGGCAGCAACATCCAGCTGCTTGACTTGCCCGGCATCATAGAGGGGGCAGCTCAAGGCAAGGGCCGAGGCAGACAAGTCATCGCTGTGGCCAGGACTGCCGACGTTGTCCTAATGATCCTTGATGCCACCAAGAAAGACATACACCGGTACGAATAGACCACAGTAGAGCTTCTCCCCGTGTTATGACTTATAATTCAGCATCATAAGCTCAGAGCTTTGCTGTCTCCCCAGGGATCTGCTGGAGAAGGAGCTGGAGAGCGTCGGGATCAGACTGAATGAGAAACCGCCCAACATCTACTTCCGCCAGAAGAAGGCTGGCGGGATCTCCTTTAACTCGACAGTTCCCCTCTCCAAAGTGGATGAAAAGCTTGTTCAGATGATTCTGCACGAATACAAGATCTTCAATGCTGAGGTTCAAAGACACAGACAAAAAACTCGCTGGTACATTGACGCGTGACAAATTTCTTCGCTCCAGGTGCTGTTCAGAGAGGACTGCACACCTGACCAGTTCATCGATGTGATTGTAGGCAACAGGATGTACATGCCTTGCGTCTACGTCTACAACAAAATCGACCAGATCTCGTTGGAGGAGGTAGACAGGCTAGCCAATCAACCCCACAGCGTTGTCATTAGGTAAGCGTCACCGAGCTCGATTGTCGCACAGTGGAGAAGTCATCTTCCTTTACTCAATTTCATGCACCTCACGATTTCTAGTTGCGAGATGAAGCTCAACTTAGACTTCTTGCTGGACGAGCTGTGGGAGCATCTCAATCTGATCCGAGTATATACGAAGAAGCCCGGGTGTCCTCCTGACTTCGAGGATGGCATCATCCTCAGAAATGGTGTCACGGTCAAACATGTCTGTCATGCCATCCACCGGACTCTGCCCTCCGTCTTCAAGTACGCTTTGGTCTGGGTAAGCATGGGTGATTGAAACATGTTCACACAGAAGTCACCACGTGAATCTCCTTCTAGGGAACCAGCACAAAGTACTCACCCCAGAGGGTGGGCTTGAGCCACGTCATGCACGATGAGGACGTGATTCAGGTGGTCAAGAAGTAATTCCTATATAGCTGATATGTCAATAAGTCATAGCATTGAGAAATACACTGCATACTGCTGTTTACTCAGTCCAACGCTTGGGTAAATTGTCTATGATCTATGGTACTGCCAGCCAGATGGGACCTACCCACCTACTACAGCCTTTGTTCAGTTTGTGACAAATGTCCATACCTATCTCTGCTAGGAATTGTATGGTTTTTATAATAGTTTTACGAGGGGCCGAATTTTGCTTGCACCAGAATGACTGGTTGCGCACTGAGGTATGTACGACTAAATCAACTATACCTAATCTAACCTTAAACTGATCTAGAAAACCTAAGAGAATCTTGAACTAACCAAATCTAACCCAACACTAAGCCGACTTCCACTACTGCGCAGTCATTCTGGTGCACACCAATGTGGGGAACCATTGTTCATATTTGGTAGACAAACAAGTTGCCCCCGTCGAACAATTGCGTCACGAGGCCGTCGTACACGTCTGCGTCACTGCCTACACCAACGATGCTACTGCAGCCGAGGACAAGCAGACAGTGAAAGATCTGAGTTATTTTCTCATATATTCAAGACTGAGTACAGAGCGCGTCATACAAAGTGTCAGACGGGGCAACAGAGACGAAGTGTGAAAGAGCAGGGCAATAACAAGATAAAGGAGCAAGAGGAACAATATGGGGAGAACAGTCATCATCATATACTAATGGAGCTTCGGTTTGTCGTCAGCCACCACTCAGATCTCAGAAACCAATGGGCCGATCTTGATCTTGAACTTTCGGGGATCACTCACGGCCTCAAGGGATGAAACGAGTTTATGTTTTCAACCTCCCACGCATCTTTTCTCCCCAAAATGACTTTGGTTAGCTTACTAAGTAAACTTCAGTTTCGGACTAATAATGTCTTATAGAGTACAAACATGATCTGTGCCCCCGATTTGTATATAAAATTCCTTTTCAGCTGAATTGGAATTCAAGTGCCTGCAGGGCTCTTTTCTGGTAGTGTTTGTAACTCTAGCGAAACTCATGGACAATATCGCACAACTTATACGATCGTACAACAAAGGTCGTCCAAGTTGAACTTCATATGCATGCCGCTCGAACGGAGTCGAGGGTATCCGTGTTAAACACCGGTGGCTCGCTGCCGGCCATGACCGACAAGGAGTTGTCCGCCTCAAGGACTTGTTGCTGTTGCTGCTGCTGCGGAGGTTGCATGAACTGTTGACTGTTCGTCGTCGACTGTCCAGCCGTCGAAGTAATCGCGGCCTTGCAGTTTCGCTCGTGCGACCTCGCAGTGCTGAGCTGGGCGAAGGCTCTATGGCATCTGTTGCACGCGTAAGGCCTCTCGCCCGTGTGAATGCGGGCATGTCGGCGAGCGGCAGAGACATCTGCGAAGGAGCGGTCGCAGCGCGAGCATGTGTACGGCCGCTCACCCGTGTGGGTTCGCATGTGCAGGCGGAGGTTGTTGGAGCGCGCGAACTTCTTGCCGCACGTGTCGCACGAGTAGGGACGCTCTCCCGTGTGGGTGCGGAGGTGGACCTGGTGGATATTCACAGCAGTGATGTATGATACATATGAGTGAGGTAAGGCGACGCAGCACTTACTTCCATGGAACTCTTCTTGTAAAATAATCTGTCGCATTGTGGGCACTTGACGCTAGCCCAGTTGTCGCTGGTCTTCTTCTTGTCCTCTTCTTTCTTCTTGTTCCTAACCACGACAAACTTGTCCAGGTTGACGTTGTCTGTCTTCTCCACATTATGCACATGTCGGAGGTGCAACGTCAAGGTAGTTCTGTACATATAGACATAACGTGACAGGTCAGTACGTATGTGCAATTGTACGTGCGTACATGTAACGAATCAGTTGCAATGAATTCAATACCTTCGATTGAACTCCTTCTTGCACAGGGTGCACGCGAACTCTCGTTTTCCCTTAATGGCCTGGTGGACCTCCTTGACGTGCCTCCTGCAGGTGGATCTGTCAGAGAAAGACTTTTTGCACACTGGGCAGGGGTGGTCGATGACCTGGGCCGGTAAAGTCTTCTTTTCTCCTCCCTTTGATTCGTTTTCGGCATCGGTCTTCTTCCTCTTGTGAGTCAGGGTGTGCCGCTTGAAGGCCCAACGGTTCGCGAAGCTCTTAGTGCAGTTAGTGCACTTGAAGGGACGCTCGCCAGAGTGTTTCCGTAGGTGAACCTGGGTGGTCAGACTTAAGTCTAATGTTTCACACACAAACAGCGATCCCTTACCTGGAGGTGACTCTTTGACGATATGTCCAAGTTGCAATGAGGACACTCGAAGGGTTTCTTTCCCGCGTGCACTCGAGCGTGAGCGTCTAGACCCTCGCGCGTATAGAACTTCGCTGGGCACTCGGAGCACGCGTGGGCCTTTTTCTTCACACGCCCAAGCAGCAGCAACTCGGCGTTGTCATCGGCCACAACATTGTCTGCAGCCTTTCTCTTCTCCATGTCAGGGTCACCGACACTTTTTTTCTTCATTTCTGATGGGCACACCCTCCTACCTTCTTCCACTTTACTACGAGAATTATCGGCACTAACATCATCATCCTCGTCCCCAGCGTTGAGCAGCGACGTATCAAAGTTGTTGGTTGCTTCGTCCGCCTCCAGGGTTGGGGGCTGCGGCTCTTTGGTCGTTGGATTCATGCGGGCACAGGATGGCCGGAATACAACTGCTTCTTGAGGATGCTTCACTTTCTCTGCGGTGCTTGTGGACTTTTGACTCGAAGAGGACGAAGGAGGTATATGATGATCCGGTGCTGGTGCAGGCTGATGTTGAGCTGCGGTTGACGTCGACGCTGGAAAGAGCGGTGGAGGTCCCTTGGAAGGCCTGGCATTTATATCTTCGACAATGCTCCTGGAGAAGAAAAGGTTGAGATTGAGAAAGAAACATGATGTCGCCTACACACCTGGTCTGCGGGTATCTGAAGGGATCCTGATCACAGCTGGGGAGGCACTGAAGAGAAAACGCCAGCTCGTCGAGTCTTGAGATGAAAGAGGACACCCCCAGGACGTGACAGGATTCACGTAAGGTCTGGATGTCCTCCTGAGCTGAGAGGTTAACCTCACCGGTATAGAAGAACTGCATCATCAGGCGCAGGTGAGAAGAAGAGAGGTCCTTGACAATCAACATGGGATCCTCGCTCTCTCCCATGTCCTCCTTAAGAAGGGAAGTGGTTATGACATGACAAGTTACCCCCGAGACAGTGTTTTCTCACTCTGTTCGTGATGAGCAGCTGCCTAAGGAACGTGGAATGCGATGCCAAAATTGCCCGATGTGCTCTTAGTTGCTCAGTGGCTGTCACGATGATTACGTCTGTGAACTCCATTGATTCGCAGATGCTCTCCATCACGTAGCGAATGTGCAAGAGCACGGCAGGACTAGGTTGAAAATGCTGGTGATGGTGCTGAACAAGAGATGTTGACAGGAGACCACAACTCTGCGGTGACTCTTCATGAAACGTTCGGAACTGGTTGTTCTAAAAAGTTACGCAACGTGTTAACGTGGATATCATAAGCCTATGCAGATTTTGTTGGCACCTGATGTGGCGCTGGAGTAGAAGAATAGAAATAGAGCCCACTAGAAGGATCTTCATCTGCTGAAACAACTTGTCTCGATGACGAAGATGAAAATTCGTGGTAGCCTCCACCAGATGGTACGTAGCTCCCCGATCTATCCAGTTGGTGGTGATGGTGAGGAGGATCATACGTGGGGGGATAAGACGGATGACGACCAGACGGACTTTGCTGCTGCTGGTCCTGTTGAAAGTACTCCTGATAAGGATCCAGATCTTGCTGATGTTGATGGAGCGCTTCCAGCTGGTGCTGATGATGAGTGAGAGGGAGCGGGGCAATTTGATGGTGGTGATGGTGGCCAGACAAAGGATCTTCAGCTTCGTATCCATTGCTGTGAAGCATTTGCTGCAAAATGAAGCGTACTCGTTGGCGTTCCCATCATTTACCTCTGTATAAGTCCTTTGTGATCTTACGCTGTAGCCTGCATCTTCGTGCGACTGCTGAAAGCTTTCTTGCTGTCTGAGCGGCGGCGGCGGCGGAGGATGGTGCACGGACGCGGCGTGGTGATGGAGGATACCGCCCGGTTTGAGCGCCGGAGGAGGAGGATGTAGCAGTGGTGGCGGCATCGGAGGCGGCTCTGAAGCCCCCTCCCCGCCGCCCTGAATTAAATGAGGCGGGGGTGGAGGCGGCGGGAAATTGTGCGCCTCGTTGGTCGCCGCCGCGGCCGCGGCGGCCGCTGCAAAGGCCGGTTGAAGATCAGGAGGAGGTGGAGGAGGAGGAGGCGGTGGCGGCGGTGGTGGAGGAGGGCCGGGGACACCCGTAAAGCTACCCGAAGACGACGCGGCCACTCCGATCCTTAGTGGTAGTCTGGCGCTGGACGAAGACCTGAAGGCCAAGTCCAGACCGGAGGCGGACTTGAGGTGGTGTTGGTTCATGCTTTGTTTTGGTTCAATTCGGCCAGTGTGCGCAAGAAAACGGGAAAGTTTTCTTGCGGAGGCACAAAAAGTCACTGCGATGAAATATGAACGTGTGGGAAATGCTAGCCTGACTTCAGGTTTGAGTACATGATAGTAGTGCCTTCACCACTCTTTCAGGGACGCTTTTCTCATCGAAATCAGTTCGCTTGGCTTCTTCATGGGTCTCAAGCGAGTCGGTTGCTCTCAGAGAATGCCAGACTTTCTGTCTGACAGAGCGCGTGGCCGTGTTGGAAGCTAGATTACTACGACGCGCATTTCGGCCAGAAGGAGAGTCCCGACTGTGGCAGGTGGCCTGCGCTCAGCACCTCCGACTGCTGCGCCCCCGGCTGCTGCGCTGTTGGCTTTTCATTCAGCTGCTTCCAGAGGGCCAGGGAGTCGAGATGGACACCGACCCGGCTCGAGTGTAGCGCGAGGGTAATGGCCAACACTATTGAAGTCAAGCGTGTCGTAAGCTGATGATGAGTTTATTTAACTTATGTGGATTGTTGCTGACATTTACGAAGGAATTTATGACAACTCTGACACTTGTGCCTCTCCTTGACAACGGACCTTTAGTCAGTCCGGTTTTCTGGGTGTACGTGAACGAGGCTCCAAAGTTGTGAACCTGAGTGGTGGTTGATGTTCCCGGACTTTAGGATGAGCGACTCCTTCTCCACTTGGGTCCGCAAGGGCGTAGCCGTCTTCTTCGAGTACGACACTCCCCGGATCGTGCACATCAAGAGCAAGAAAGTGGGCGTCATTTCCAGGTGAGTGCCATAGATGACATCTCATTTGCCCGTGGGAGGGTCATCTGTTTCTAATCCGTCCAGATTTGTCCAGTTCTGCATCCTGACTTACATCATCGGTTACGTGATCGTGTACCAGAAGGGCTACCAAGAGTTTGATACTGTGAGAGTGGAGAATATTGTTGAACGATCGACACCTATTGCAGAGGAACTATTTGCTCAATCCAGGTCGAGGCTGCCGTAACAACCAAAGTGAAAGGAGTCGCTTTTACCAACTTCACTGACGAGGAGCTGGTAGGAGTGCCTCAAAGGTGGAAACATCTCTACAGGTCTGCCTTCAACGAAAGGCAACCTCATTAAAGGTTGTAAGTACCTGTCTTAACTGCTTCAGGCGCGTGTGGGACGTTACTGACTATGTGATCCCCCCCTCTGAGAATGAGGCCTTCTTCGTCACCACCAACGTAATCTTGACCCCCAATCAGACGCTGGGCAAGTGTCCGGAGGATCCCTTCGTCCAGGGCGCCGTTGAGTGCGATCCTCGAAATCCAGGTGAGAGCGTGGCAAAACGTTGTCCCAGTACAAAGAGAAGGACTTCTTGATTTCATCCAGAGGACGTTTGCGTGCCTGGCGCATCTCTGCCCCTGGGTCACGGAGTCAACACCGGCGCATGCGTCCCCAATGACAACGATTTCATCTTTCTGGAAGAGGGTAGCGATCGTCCTCCGTCTCACGTATGCGAGATCTTGGCGTGGTGCCCCGTGGAGAGGGACAAGAAGCCCTTGGGAGACGGCAAAGCTTTACTGGCCCAACAGGCGCAGAACTTCACCGTGCTGATTAAGAACCAGGTTTGATCCTCCATGGAGGACGCCCTCAGGCACTATCGATTATGTATGTCTGTGTCGTTCCTCTTCCAGATCGAGTTCCCCAAGTACGGGATGCGCCGGACCAACATTCTTGAATCATCAAACACGTCGTACTTGTCATCGTGCACTTACAACAACGAGACGGACCCATTCTGCCCTGTCTTTCGCTTGGGCCAGTTGGTCTCCGATGCCACCGGAGGCAAGAGTTTTGACGAAGTGGCTGCCGATGGCGCCGTCATCTCTGTGGGTGTCAGGTGGGACTGCGATCTTGACTGGGACTTCATGCAGTACTGCAGGTGAGCCAACACGAACTCTTTCGGCAACATACGTGACATTTTACGTGTATATTACGTGAATGTGTACGCACACAAAGCTGTCGGTGTTGTCCAACTCGAGTCTGACCCATCCCTAGTCCACGGCAATGTTTACATTTCAAAAGTCAACAAACAATTGCACGCTGAAGTGACCCTTGCGCACATCGGAACGAGGAAGAAGGCGCAGACGATGCCGTCGTCCGTGGGTGACGCGATGGTCACCCAGGTGCTCAGCCAGGGCGGCTCTTCAAAGAGGATTGGCCCAGTCATCGTCAAGTTTGAGCACTGCGGCCGCGTTAAAGATGGTGACTTTTGCACTGGCTTCAAGGCTGATTTATCGGCGCGATTCAGATCCAACGTGGGTAACCCGGACCTCAAGCTGGAGCTAGAGGCAAGCAATGGACTTGTCTACAGCAACTTGGCTTCTTCCGTGCCAAAGAACGATGACGGCAAGTCCTGCTTAAAGACGTACGTGGCATACCGTGACAAAGAGTCCAACACGTTGAGAATAGAGGAGGCGAACGTGGTAACAGTGGGTGCGGTGGTGCAAGCGCCGAAGACTGCGAACCTTCTTCTGACCTCGGTGGTGGCGGAGGACCTGAAGACGAGGCGTTCAGCATCCAAGAAACACTTGGTCCGTCAGTTCGGGCAGGCCAAGGGCCAGCGAATATACGAGCAAATTGAGAGACTTCAAGTAGATAGCGAGCAGATTGATAACAAGATGAAGTTCGCCGCAGAGACGGTGTCCGAAGAAAGCATGCAGATGCCACTGCAAGCCAGGACTGAGACACTTACACCGCCGGTTAACAAAGACGCCGACAATGTCTACGACGTGTACCGAAAAGAGGATCTCCTCCATCCGGGGGAACTAGAGGAACTGACTAGCTGCGCCGAGGAGTTCCTCGAGGGCTTCCCTGGAAGAGAAGACATCAGGAAGGCGGTGGAGGAAAAGTCCATTTCCCCCATACTGGGATCCATCATGGAAGATCTGTGGCCTCGTGGTTCGTCCGCAGCTCCCTCGTTGGGTTTGGCGCTTTACATGGACTGTATCGTGACCCTCCTGGGGTCCAGGGTAAGTGCTCTCGACAAAGGCGGAGCCAAAATACTCTCCTACGTGGTGTCTTCGGCGCTTAAGACCAAGGTGTTCGACATGTTCACTGAGGGCAGCAACCACCGTCTGACTCCTGTGTCACGTGACCGCGCAATCTGTCACGTTCTCGTCTTGGGCTTACTGGCGAACAACTTCTCACTCGACTTTCACAAGGTGTCCTCGACACTAAGGAAAAAGCCTGACATGCTGAGCAGACTGTGCTATTTGGTCGGTGCCAAGGTAGAAAGTGATTTGCTGAGCGGGAAGAAGATGATCGTCCTCAAGCTGCCTCTCGCCAACTTTGATCCAGACAAGGTCATGAGAGGGCGCAAGAGGAAGGCGAGATAGATGTCGTCACTTATTTCGGCAAACTGCAAAAGTTGCAGCTGGGATACTTGGGCATAATTACTGTCAGCTAGTTGAGTGATACAATGAAAATATAATTCCTGCATAATTCCATTGTATGATAATGTTGATGTAATTCCTCCCACACACTGAACGGTGCTCAATATTATAGACATGTATTTAAGTCCAACATGGTCAACGGTTGTAGTATTCCTTTTCTTTAAGACCAGAGTATCGGTTCAGACGGCTGGACAATCCTGAATCCAAAATTGCACCGGGCTGGAATTTTAGACACGCACAGGCAAGGTTCTTGTCCAGTACTTTGCGTGAGGTTCATTGTCAGATTTGCTGTCACTTTTGTTCTCATCCAGTACTTCAGTGACTCCCAACGCACCCTGTACAAGGCCTACGGGATTCTTTTCGTGATGGACGTATCTGGAACAGCAGGCAAATTCAGTCCGATCCCTCTGGTGCTCACGTTTGGCGCCGGCCTTGCCCTGCTCTCCGTCGCCACCGTCGTGTGCGATCTCATCGTCCTGTACCTCATGAAGGATAGGGTCGTGTACAGGGACAAGAAGTACTTGCTGGTATGACCCGGTTGTAATTCCGTACTTCGTTGCAGCCACCGTCGTGACCATCTGGCGCGTCATTTCAGGTCAAGGGTTCAGACGCCTACAACGTGTACAGGAACCAAGAGAATGACAGCTATCAAGAGATCCGAAGTCACCACGACCTTGACTCCGCGGAGGAGCTGCGCCAAAGACAGCAACTGCCTGCCGGACCGGGAGAAGCAGATGACTGAAATAAGTGACCGTCGGTGATATCGGCTCAACTTTCAATATCTCACTCCTAGAATTGAGAGAGCATCAGTCAGCGTGACTGAAAGTGACAATCAACTGTGATCATCGGGACATCTGTTGCTGCCCGCAAAGTCCCCGACCGTGCATTTCATAAAAGTGACGACATTGTCAGAACATTTCCTGTTAAATTTGAGTCACTGAACTTCTGTAAGCATATTTCTTGAAGTGTTGAAACCTAAAGTCAGTTGATTTACAGCGTACAGTTGATGTTTCCAGTAAGAGAAGTTGCATGCTTTTCCTAAGGCAAAATGAGGAAATGCCACGTCCACTTCGAATATCCAACAACAAATACTTTTTCTAAGGCAAAAGGCCTCATATATATAAAGACTACATAGTCAAGGTTTTAACTGAAACTAAACTTCAATGAAACAAACTTAAGATGCGAATGATAGAACAAGAAACAGTTGCATTGTCCAATGCTGATGATAAACGGGTTTGGACAGGAAAAACTCAAAAGTCTGAAGAGTTTGGTGCTACATTACCATGGGGAAATCATCGATTGAACACAACTTCAAAAATATGTGAAGGGTAAAATACCTAGTCTCAACTACAGGACAACGGTGACCACAACAACGAATGAGATGTGAGTCTCGTCCAGCGCTTGCGCTGAGGGCTTCGCCCGTCTCATTTACGGATTCTTTCAAAGTCTCTTTTGATGAGACTCTCGCTGTGCTCACTAGAGTGTATTTTGACAAGGTGAAATACCTTTTTACAATAGCAGATATTTAGAAGTTCTCAATAATTCAATTTGAACCAGAATATGGTTGAAATTAAAATTTGAAATTGCACCGCAATATGGTTGAAGTGTGTTGGAATCCCCATTTACATACTACTGTCATTTCTCCTCAACTGAGCTTTTAATCAATGTGTCTTTAAAGAAGTAAAACAAAATTGGTCAACGTCACGCAAAGGAGCATAGTTGTGCTTGAATTTATTGCTGCAGCTTAAGCCTAACTGATAGGAGTGATAAGGTGATTCGGGTATGCCGCGCTTGTATCCTTCCAGAAGTTGACGCCGTCGACGACATCTCGTCTTTTCTAGAGAGATCTCTGACGGCAGCAGGCGCGGCTGAAATTCAGCCTAGGGCTGTGGGGCCTCCTTCCTCAAGCCTGAACTCCGAGGCGCTGAGAGAACAGGAGCCAGACAAAATCAGACTAAACTGCCACAAATCGAAACCTAAACATGCCTTAAAACTTTGTTTTTCTCCTGGAATGATAAAAGAACTGCATAGGCACAAGCTAGGTGTCAATATAGCTTGAGGGGTCAAAAGTTGACACAAACTTGTCTGCTCTGCGATAGACCTTGAGACAAATTTCTCTGCTCACAATAGATTTTGTCTTTTGGAGGACGATTAGTGGTAAGAATAGCATTGAGCCAACTAAGTCGTCGTTTTGGCATTTTGGGCTTAGGCACAGACTTGGTAACTACTAAGCTCCGTCTGTGGCTTAGGTGAGCAATGTGGTCCCACTTTCAGTTGCCGTCAGTGAACATCAGCTGCCCCCGGATTCCCCACTTAAGCCCCGTAGACCTTCTATTCGGTCTACGGCCAACTAGGGCGCTTGAAGGGTTAGGTTAAGTTACGTTCAGTCGTCCTACAGCAGCTGTTGTCAGCTGAAAGTGGGACTGCATTGCTCAATCGCTCCGCATTTTGCTTCTCATCTGGCTGCTGTAAAGACGTCCTCACACCTGGCAACCCTGCGATTTGGACTTTAGCCAGAACTGTGCGAAGGTGTGGAAGTCGATAGTTGTTCCGTGTTCTTAGAGACCGGCTCGTTCTACCTTACCATGAGCCTTCACTGGACCTTGATCGCCGGCTTCCTCTACGCCGAAATCGGTGTCATCTTGCTTCTGCTGGTTCCTTTCGTATCCACCCGGACGTGGAACAAGCTGTTCAAGTCCAAGTTTCTCAAAGGACTAGAGAATCAGCTCTTTTACTACTTCTACGTCCTCGTTGCCATCTTGGTATTGTTCTTCTTGGGTAAGTTGTTCTTTAAGATCGAGCCCTAAACCGTGTGGTCAATGAGAGTCTACACATAGACGCAATCCGTGAGATGCGCAAGTACGGCGACGAACAGTCGGCGACCGATGCCAACCACCACGCAAGTCACCTGGATGCGCAGATGCAGGTCCACATGCGCCTGTTCCGTGCGCAGCGCAACTTCTACATCTCCGGATTCGCCCTTTTCCTGTGTCTGGTCATCAAAAGGCTCGTGTCGCTCATCTCGTCCAACGCCACCCTCGACGCCGAACGCGAAGCCGCCTTGAGACAGGCCGACTCTGCCAGCAGGGCCGCAGAGACTCTCATGGACTCCGCTTCCAGTGCAGAAAAGGAGGACAAGAAAGTTGCAGAGCTCAAACAGCAATTAGAAGAGAAAGACAAAGGTAATTTAACCTGACGTTGTGTGCTAAATTTTCTACTGTGCAGTACTATATTGTTCTTATCTCTGTCCTAGCCTTCGATAAGGCTATCAAAGACCTCGAGGCCATGAAGACCCAAAGCAAGAACTTGAGCGAGGAGTACGACCGAATGGCTGGAGAACACGCGAACTTGGAGAAGAAGCTCAGGATTGCCGAGGGAGGCAGTGAGGGAGACAAGAAGGATGACTGAGCAGAAAATATGAACATCGAAACGCGACCAACGTGGTGAAGAGCGTAACCGGAAACTTTTCCCTCATGTCAGAATCAATCTGGGCTCATCCAGTCTATGGATAACAGGATAACTTTATATAAACTAAGAACTTTCTATTTGTCTTAGTGACTCCTCTTACGTTGTTTAGGCACACAGCTCGAGGCTGGGAGATTAATATCACATTAGTTCCGTTCAAAGAAAGCAGACACTTTTTTTAAAAAAGAAAATGTAGAGATGAAGAGGAAAAATAATTATGCTTTGTTTCTGCTGCATGAATATCATCATTATTACTGTGTTCGCTCCATTTTTTCTCACAGATGTTTCTTCTTCACGCCCTCAAACGCTGAATGAGTAGTATGAGCTGCAACAGTGTTACACGAATCATAATTTCAAACCTTTTAGTACAGCATCATCAGGTTCAAGTGATCAGCGAAGTTACGGCGGTGCACGGTCACTTACGTTTGTAAAACTCCGCCAGAAACTTGACCTCTGGCATGAGCTTGTGGACCTTCTTAAGCACTCTGCTCTCTTCGCCGTCTCTCACCGCCTCTGCGGCCCTTACGTTCCAGATCTGGACGAGGTCATCCCACTCCCTGGGCGAGACACTCAAGCCACAGACGTCGTCGTCAGGCGAGACGTCGTCTGTAAACTGCTCGCCGATGGCCGCCAGCAAGAGTTCCTTCCACACTCGAGACTGTTAGGTAAAGATGATGGCGATGAGTCATTTCTCGTTTGCTCATCCATCTCATCTCACCGTGTCCTTCTTGGAGCATTTTATCCTCCAGACGCCTCCCCCGCTGAGAACGGGGTCCTCCCACAGCGGTTTTCTCTCCTCCCTCATGAGATGGTAG
>JAAUXU010060875.1_pt1 | contig 14188 bp, 16 predicted proteins | sample 7278151 | NCBI WGS metagenome assembly JAAUXU01 (sample SAMN14350113, study PRJNA611818) | marine sediment metagenome | isolation source: surface marine sediment (1.8m) | place: French Polynesia: Moorea | collected 2018-08 | reverse complement strand
TACAAGAGTTCCTCAGAAAATGATCTGACCGTAGGAGCAAAAAGGTTCTCTTTTAAGAGTCTCGGTAGGTCCAAGTCATGAGTAGATTTTAGCGCACTTTCAACTCCTCCCCCCCCCCCCTACTACTTCTTGCCAATTTTATAGACCAAGTCTCTTACGTAGTCAATCAGTTACCCTATTTGCTCGATTATAACCCCCGGGGTTTATAGATTTCAATGTACCCTCGGGGGGGGGGGGGGAAAGGTTTCTCCCTTACCGGGGGTTTCTATTCAAAGGGAGGCTTACAAGAAAACTCTGACGCTAAACAACTTCTACTTGTTGTAAGGCAATTTCATCTGGTTCTAGGAGGCTGCCACACTCTACCATTTATCTCAGCCCTGTGACTCCTTGTTTTTACCATTTAAAGTCCTTGTCCGACCCGTCAGACACAATGCTCAGGTTGGGTCACTTCACAATTAAGCAAATATGATCATTTGCATTGGCTCTGGACAAATCGATCCCCAGTGCGTCCAACACCTGGTACGCATACGTGTACCTGTCCAACTGAGTGGTCATAACAGCCATTCAGCGCGATGTTGGAAGACACCGACGAGACGTGAGACAACGGAAGGAGATCGGCATCCTGCAGAGATAATTCTCCTCCAAATGGACGAATGGCTATATCCAGGTCTCCCTCCAGACACCCTACTTTCCCTCCCTCCTGCCAGGATAATAGCAATTCTTCGTTATCTGGAGGAAATCTGCAAGCGTCGCAGTTATCTCTGAGGGCGCATCGAATTTTCGCAGATCTTCTTTCGGAGATCTGCGTAAGAGATACTAGCTTGATAGCAGATCCCTATCTGACTTAAGCTCCTCCAGAGACCAATTTGGGGCACACCTGAGAAAGCCTTTTTTTTCGAGGTCAATCCGCAGCACAAACCTCGACAACTTCGGTCTCAACACCTGTCACGACGACGTCGCTGTTGCCATCGGACCTACACGGGTGTAATCTGTGGGATTTGATTGACGTTGATCGGGTCCGGTGTGAGGCCCCGAAAATTAGCTTTACTTTGGGACTCCGGGATTTGCACGTGCTAGGGAAGATTTTGAAGTGGACTTGCTCTAAAAATAAGTTGGTGCTTTGGAATGTACTGAAAAAAACTACTAAGGTGATCTTATCTGGTGGAAAACACTTAACTTTCCCTCCTAACTAAGGAGGGCCAGAAAGTAGTATGTTGTTGACAAGTTGCAGCCTCGACGCGGCCTCCCTCCGTGTCCCACTAGCCCGGGTCGCCCCTGTCCTTCCCGTCCAAAGTGTTGTGCGCCACCCTGTAAAAGCCAAGGGGATGAGCGAACTTCTTTGCCCTTTGTTAGTTGCGCTGGGGAGAGGAAAAAAAAAAGACCGACTGAAAAGAAGACAGGGTGTAAGAAAAAAAAAGGTTAATGATCTTAGTTCTCACAAAGAAGCCAGCGCCACCCCTGATTGACAAGAGACCTCCTCCTATTGACCTGTGAGGCCTCCGTGGGAGAGGGGCATTCTTGACTTTTCCACCCAAGTCAGAGTTCCCAGATTTCTGCCTTCCTTCCAACTGATGATGATGATGAGGGTCAGGCGGGGCAATCAATTGGGTCGATGATTCGTCCGAGTGCAGTATTGGACTGAGTCAAGCCGAGGCAGGAAGGGCACAAGAGCCTCTCAGCTTGGAGTCCATTAACTCATTATGGTATTAGCGTGCAAGCAAACCCCTCGACTGATCCATGGCAGGATTCCATTAATGGCTCTTTATCGCTGACATTGACCCACATTAGCTACTGCTGTCCTTCATGGGAAAATACGTTACGTCAAAGCAAAACGACTGAGATCAAGAGATTCTTCATGCATTTTTGCACCTGATCCTCCCTGTAGGTAAAACGATGAGATTCGAAATCGATTATCCAACACTTGACTGGCTCTATTCCTGTAGAAAGAAAAAGCCTTTGGCACCAAAAGGAAGAAAAGGAGAGGAAGAAGAAAGAAACACAAACTAACTAAAGGGTGCTCTTACACACAATCAATGGAATCCGGTCTTTCAGTAGTGCAATAGGTAGCAAGTGGTCTCAAAAGATCGGGAGCTATTTCGGGTGGAAGTCCCCCCCCCCTCCTCCTGCCCCTTCGAGATCAACGAAGACCATCCATCAGGGCGTTTATTGTGGGTAATATGGCAAACAACGGGACCGGCATTTACGTCAAATAGTCATCGCATAAATGTCAACAAAGACGGTCGGACATCTCAGCACGGGGTCGCATAGTGAGTGAGCTTGTTCTTTCGGTGGTCTCGATGCCTTTTCAGGATTATGTTTATTCATTGGTGATCACAGAAGGAATTCCATTACTAAGGAGGGGGATACCTGGCAACTGTGTGGCTCCAGTGGGAGGATGAGTACACGGACCTACTGTTGCGCTCCGGCTGGTTCACGCCGGACATGTGGCTTGGGATGAAGGAGATGGGAAGAGTCATGCATCAAGTGGTCAAGCCACGCAACATTGACGCACCCGTCAGTTAGGTAAGGACATGCATACCTCAGACAACTAATGGCTGGCCAAGACATGAGGCCCAAACGGGATCAATATGGGAGGGATCGAGAGACATGAGGCCAATCAAGGGACATGAGGCGTAAAAGGGATCTATAAGGACTTAAACAATGGTCAATCTGCCTTCACGTAAGAGGACTCGTGCTTGACGACAGGTTGCTCACAATTCGAGACTGTCCGTCTGTCAAGAGGTTGCTGTCCATCCCATCCGGGACTGCCTCCCTATCCGGGACTCCCTTCCTATCCGGGACTCCCTTCCTATCAAGGACTGCCTTCCTATCTAGGACTGCTTTCCTATCAAGGACTGCCTTCCTATCAAGGACTCCCTTCCTATCTAAGACTGCCTTCCTATGTTTTAGTGCCAAAACTGCTACTGTGCTTGCAAGTTCTTGAGCGAATAGCTTAAAATTGTGCAAACTTTTAAATTTCTACACCGGTGAGCGCATTTTCCACTCTTTGATCCAGAGTAAACAACGCCACCGTCAGTGACGTTATCTATGACACCTATCTGGAAGCACCAAAAGTAGCAGGGGAAATTCTTTTCCGATTTTTTCCTTCTTTTCATTTCTCCCCATAATGGCGTGAAAGGAGCCCCGAGGATTTGTTAGCTACCCCACGGAACGCAGCGAGCGGCAACAGCCATTATTACGTGTGGAACCAAAAGACCTGTCCTCTTCAATCCCCTTTTAGCTACTGAATGGCATTCCAGATTCCTCACCGTCTTGACAAAGGAAGTCATTGTTGCTGCTGCCTCTGTCAGCATTATGAATCTCTTTACCTACAGATTTGTAATCTCTTATACGTTTTCCGGCATAAGAGCTCGTCCCTACCTGGTGCAGACACCCGCCCACCTACGCACTTACGTAGGCTTGCTGACAAAATGTGTTCAATTGGGGTACTAATAAGAGATGAGTGAGGGCAATTAACAGCCTGGGCATTGTCGTCGTGCTGCCAGTTGTGACCTTCAGCATCGGCACCGCCGGCCAAACAACTTCCGCGTGGTCGCTGCCAACTTCACCCTGACAAACAAATCGGTCAAACTAGTGAGAATTGAGCGAACTCAGACCTCTGCACTGCACGTTACCAATTGGTGGCCGCATTGCAGATCTCTCCAGAGTTGGTCGTCCAGTCAGACGTGCGGCAGGAGAACAACTTGATCGAGAGTTTGGTCTGGAATGGGGCGAGACTTCAGCCTGACCGTGGTCCCCCTCATTTGGAAGCAGGACGTGAGAAGACACGATCTCGTTCAAGATCAGTTATTGCAACCACGATAGACATCTTGACGGAAAAGGTTGTCATCGTCGTCATCGTCGTTGTCTGCGTAATTAGAAGCCATATTTACGTAGTTGACCCTCACTGAGGCGTCGTCTCCATTCTTTGCTCTACCTCTCTCCAAATTGGGTCTAATTCCCCAAAGGAATGTGCCAAACACGAGGAGACTGAGTGACGACGATGGCTATCTTGGGGTCGCAGCAATTTTCGGATAAGAAGACGTTTACTGCGCGCATGCACGACCCAGAGAGAGAGAGAGTAGTCATTAGCGTTATTTACTACCAGACCTATAGCCAGTGTCATTGGAAGAGGTAGAGCGAAAAAAAAACACTAGAGATGGGTCGACCCACCAAAGAATGCTGAGAAGACCCACCCGACAGTGACTGAATGTGGAGGAGACCAAACGAGCGAAATGATCTTGAGAATCGGGTCAAAGGTCTGCGAATGCCAATTCTTTATAGCACAGGAAGCAACGAATACAGGAGGGATTGAGGTAGTAGTAGTACATTGTTGTGCAATGCAGTCCGCTGCCATTGGCGGTGCGTCCGTGCAGGTCTGCCCTGCTCGCTTCTTTCGCTCCCATCGGGCTCGACCAACCTCTACACTTCTAAAAACAAGAGGGACATAGCTAAACGACAGATGTTTGGCAGACGCTTTAGCTGGGGGCGAGGAGACCCAAACTCTCTCTCTCTCCCCAGGGTTTCATCTTTCTCGGGCGTGCTGGAGAGCAGTTTCGACTGCGTCCACAAATCCTTTCCCACGTTCTCTGAACTCGGAGCAACAGAGGGATGATTCTCAGCCTCTCCTCCTCCCACTCGGCCCGGGAGCGCACGCCCGGCAGACAGGCGAGGCTCGCGCCCTCGGGCACGCTCACGGCCAGCGCCAACCGCGCTCTGCTCCACCATCCACGGGTAGAAGCGATTGCGACGTCGTCGGTGGCGGCGCCGACGCCGACGCCGTCGCCGTCGTCGTCGTTACGCCACTATAAAAGTGGCGGTGGTTGACGGTAACAGGCACATTTCGCTGCTAGATTCTCTCGACGATACAACGCTTAAACCCGTAACAAAAAAACCCAACAACATCATGGCCATCATCAGCTGCCAGACCAACAAGCTCTCCTCTAAGGTGTCCAAGTCGCTGAAGCGACGACTCTTCGCCAAGCTGCCCTGGCTCAGCAAGCGCAACAACAACATCTCCAATGACTACGAGACCCTGCCAGCCTCGGATCCCCACCAAGAAGAGGTGGACGAGAACGCCCTCAACGAGGCCCTGGAAGCCCGCCTCATGGAGCTGATAGCCAGCTCCCCCGCTCTGGAGAAGCCCGTCACCTTTCGCCTCGGTGGCTACATCCCAGTGGTGGTACCCTCCAACCCCTCGCCTGATCTTTTCTCGTTCGGCGGCTCCTTCGTCAGCCTGACCCCGCTGAGGTACCAGACCAGATGCCAAGACGCCCAGGCTCAAGTCTGATAAGAAATTGGCATCGGTAGAAGCTGTGATGAGGACGAGAGGAAGGATGTTTTCTCGATCTCCAGAAAAGCTGTGATTACGTTAATCCATTTGTCTTCCAAGATGATTTTAACGGCATTTATTGTGTATACACTTGATGTGAAAATATACTGTCTTCATACAAACATAGTCACACGCGTTCTTCCATGACACGACTAGGAAAATGTTTCTGTAGAGTACGACCTGAAGCCTTAGCAACGAGTGGATCGCTCTACTCATGCCGCACGTGTACAGCGTGACCAACGTACGCACGTAGCACGAATGCACGCAGACGATATGCTCGCAGGAGATGTCCTGATGTCTCCACGACGTTGTCACGCCCCTGGTCCGGACAGTTCAATTCCGAGAGATCGGGGTGAATCTCTGCAACCCCTTTTATCTGACGTTCGGTCAGCAATCTATTTTGGGCTAACGACGCGTTTGATTGAAGGCTGATTTTCTCCGTGTAAAAAGACCTCTAAGAGGCCTCCCGCTGAATGGCTGGCAAGGGATTTCAAGAACAAAGGCTGCTCTGACGAGAAATCGAGGTGTCAGGAGTGAACAGAGAGAATTGTCAGCTTCCACTCAGTTATCCCGGAGCTGCTACACGTGTTGTCATTGGGATTAACCACTTTGCCCTATGCTTAGCACAAGGGGTGGATAGATTGTTTGGTTTTTGTCGGCGAAGATTTTGAGAACTGAGCAGTCACTTCTCTCTGCCCAAATGTTTAGGGCGTGCGTGGAGGTGAAAAATATTTGACTGTGTTTGTGGATTGGATTTGGTGGGCGGCGAGGGACGACTCCTAGCAAGCTCGACGAGTCACCTTTGGCTCGGTGTCGGTCTGGTGTCATTGTCAGGAGCGAGTGGAGACCGCACGAGAACGTTGGTGTCTGGTCGAGAGTCGGCCGGCCACTTGTCACGTGTTTGAACAGAGCTTCAAGTGTCGCCAATTGCCGCCCAAGGTGTCGTGCGAGTCCGCACATACACTTGTCAGACTAGCAGCTGTGGGCAGATTTGGGCGAACACTGCTGCCCAGTCCTGCCCGAGTCCTACTCAAGAAAGCGCCAGCTTTCTATGTCACTCGGGTGCACGGTTATTGCCCTACTCTCTTTGTCTCCAGGAGCAACAACCATTATCTTATCATGCTTGAAATTGAAACATTCCTGAGGCTGCGACCCCGCTGCCCCTTAGCCTCCAAAGTGGTTCTCGTCCAAGCTTTTGATTTCTGGCCGCACTTCCTGCAATTAACGAGCTTCTACGTAGTCGTTGTCGTGAGCAACCAGTGGCATTTTTTTTTGGACGACACGCAAGAAGCCTCGGTCATTTTTTTCTTCTCCTGTCATAAAAGTAATAGCGGCAAATGAAGAATAGCTGCTAACCACGAAGCTCCCTCAAGTCATTGTACACACGAGCATGCCCCAACGCCATCTCGTAGGTATGCTGGAGACCTTTGGATTTAACCCTATTTTGTCCGAAATCTGCTGGCTCTGCGATCGCAGACATCCAGCAGCCCATTCCAGCCATCGACCTCTCACCTCTAATATCAAATTTATTGCCGCAGCTGAAGCAACAACCGCATCTAGTACCAGAAAACAGACGCCATTTTTGTTGTGAGTGCAGGGGTCAGAAAAAAAAGAAAACTTTCCCCTCTTCTTCCTGTCATTAGTTCGACTAATCCTGGCCATCGTCACTTGTGCGTGCGCGCATTCCGACACAATTTTGCAGATGGAATGTGGGGAATCCGGCGTCGTCTGCCACAGAGTTTCCCCTATCCTGCGCAGGCTTTGACTGGCAGACCCCATAATATAGGTGCATGTGTACAATCAGCTCTGGCGCTTCTGCTTGCTGCCGGTCGCTGGTGTGCACGAGGGAGACTCACGCTTCACATGGGTTTCTCTCCGTGGTTAATAAATGTGCTTTAAAGGACTTGGGACAACTGAAAGTCAGGCCCAAACAGTTGCTAGCAGGGTCAACGTCGTTGGCACATGTGGTGTAAAAAAAGAAACTGCAGCGTCAACTGTTGCCAGATTGACATCAGGATATCTGTCCAGTCTTGACTGCGTGTGCGAGCAGAACGAGGTGCTTGGGTTCAGGGGAGCTTCGCTATATCTTACGTAAGGCAATTGCAGAAAGCACTCAGTACATACGAGTCTGATAGGGGGGTCCGCATCAAATTGTGGGGTGTACAGCTGTGAATTTCAAGCATTGCCACTGATTGTTGCAACCTTTACTCGCTATGATAACTGTCACTCCTCGGCGTAAACGTGGTCCGATTTCCTGATCTGAGAGGGGCAATTTCACGTGGACCTGTTCAAATCTCAATGATAATTTTGTTGCCTTCCATGCCTTGGTAAAAGTTCATACGATGCCATCGTCGTGACGAAGCAATGCCATAACCTCGACACAGCACTTGAGATGTCAATGTCGAGTCGTTGCTATGACTGTGTTCGAAAGCTGGGGATTTGCTGACAGTCGTCGTTGAAGTCACCGAGCCAAAGCGGCCCGCCTGAACTGCATATGCACGCGTCCACACGCTCGAATGCACGCGGTGTCCACGGTGACAGCCAAAGTGCGCAGATCTGTGTACGCTTTTGGTTTTCTAATCTCTCTCCCTTTTCATTTTCAGGTAGCGTCTCTCTGCCATTGTTTCCCTCCTCAATCAAATAGCTTCATCCGGCTGTGGCGTCCCTAAATGACGCTACCGTGCCATCTGCCGTTCAGGATTGCAACCATGACAAAGAGAATCGCGCGAACCTTGAAGAACGCCCGGCACACGAAGCAGGGACGCGTGCGCCAGCCTTTTGTGCTGCTCACACGGTGCTTGATGGACTTGGGAGATAGGATAAGGCGGCAAACACACGCACGTCCTCAGCGTGGGAGCGCTTCCCCCCCACCCATCTGATGGTGCCGTAGTGGTGTGAGGGTCACATGGCTGGCACACGGAATTGGGCAATTATTGGGCAGGACGACGCGCATTCCACGAATACCTCAGCGTGACAAAACGCTAATGAAAATGGCAGCAAGTACAACAAAGCAGGGAAGGAGGAGGCAGGTGACAACTGAGGAAGGCATTTTAACAAATACTCTGTGTAATGTACGCACTTGGGGCTGCTGGGGGGGAAAATCGATGTTTCGGGGCTCAATAAAGTTGTTGGTCAGGTGACAACGCGGGAAAGGCTCGTCAGTCCGAATCGTCATGTCGGTAAATCGAGGAAAGCTTTTTCTGAGGCCCGAATTCTCCAGATAAGATTGTGGGAGCAGATTAGTGAGTCTCGATTCTGAGAAACGGTTTCACTGCTCAATCGCTCGAGTATCGTTGCTGGGGTTCAGGTAGCCTGAAGTAAACAAAACAGAGTTGTTGTGCAATTACTTCATGGTTTGTTCAAGAGCAGCTCTATTGTATGAGTGCATGGATAATCATTTGTGTTGGCGCTTACTTCACGTGTGTAAAGAAGAAGAAGAAAAAAAAAGCTTTCGGGCTGGTGCAATTTCTCCGCCTTCCAGCTTGTACACAATAGCTGTGGCAAATTCGGTCTTCTGACTTCTAATCCTCGTCTAGGACTTGCTTTTCTCCTGCACCAGCGTGATGTCGTCGGCCTTACGGGCCAGGATTTTTCTTTTCGGGATAGCGATCTCGACCCCGACGCTGCCTGTCTGAGAGCAATTGATTTCGTATGCTTGTCATGTGTGCAATGACAGGAAGAATGCGTGGACAAACCTTTTGGGTGCGAGTGTGCACGATGCTCCCACCACTGACCTTGTTCAACTCTATCAGTGATCCGACAGATGAGAAAACCTTGACTCAGTCAGTCCTTTGGGATTCCTCCCGGCGCTTAAAACGAACCATTTGTACATACAGCACTTTGGCCATAAATAAAATTGATTTCCTTATTCTCGCCGCCATCTGTGTTCTCCGTATGCTCGAGCTTAATTCAGTTTTGAGTGCTCTCCTGCTGATGAAGGCGCGTGGCAGTTTGTGTTATTCAATTTTCGACATATGGCACTTTGGTGGTGAGGGAGAAGTCTTGACTCACCAATTTTCGTCCAATACAACGATTGGTCCACGTACCAACTTCAGCAGGATACTGAGAAGCTGTCACGTCCTCTGGCAGTGAGTACGTAAATAGCTGTGTGGGTGAACAAAGAGAAGCAAAAGCGTCACGCCTCAACCCCTTTCTCACGCACACATGCGCCACTCCCACTGTGGCTTTTCTGCTGCCTAATATTTTTTTGCCACAGAAAGGGTAGAAATCAAAAGTAGTCTAAAAAGAAGAGGAAGACATCGTGACGTACCTCGCCCTTCCGGCCGCATTGTTTCATCATCATCGTCGTTTTGTGTTTGATAGAATGGAGGGATCTTTATGCCTTTAAGCCCGGAGTGAACTTGGTGTTGCCTCACTTGTCTCTTAAGTCCAGGACAAAAAGACGAACTCGTCATCAAGACCAAGTGCGTCTGTCTGGCAGTGTTGCCTGAAAGCCATTCCAGCGTCAAAACAATCAAATGGACGTCGTACAAAGACGTGTTTCCTCTCTGTTTCTTCAGCCTGTGAAAATAAATAGCCCGGAGCAGCACGCCCCTCTTCAACGGTTCGAAACACACGTGCAATCTCTCCCCGGCATCATCCTCTCCCAGATTCATTCCCACGTCCGTGAAATCCGGTCCCTAAAGCGGCAACAGAGAAACAAGCCATGAGAAATCAGAGCAGCTGCTGGGAGACACAGAGCTACAGCAGAGCTACAGCAGAGCAAAGCTTCACTCCGCCAACGCCGAGTGCAGGCTGAGGAGGGATTGCGTGGGCGTCGCCCGCGCAGACGCCACGAGAGAGACGCCACCGCAGCCAGGGGAAATGATGTTTTCACAATTGGAATATCGCTTTTGGAAAGATAGACGCAAAACGCGGCGGGGGCCGACGCAACCAACGTCAGTCGTGTGTGCTTCCGCTGATCTCCGGACCGGCCAGGTTTCCCACCCGGGCTGGGAGAGAGTGGCTTTTTGGCACCTGCCTCTCCTGGTCCGGGCGCTGCGTGCGCTGCACGCGTGCAGTTTCTCACGGGAACCATAGCAGGATATACAGTGTTCTGGGTGAAAAAGATGACGGCGGCGGCGCATGATGTCACTTTGTCTTACACCGATCTGTTTTAGCCATGGAAGCAAAGTTCCGGCCAATTTGCGTTCCATTCTACAGTTCAATCTTCTTCTAGCTCTGCTTTCCGGCGGTGAAGCAGACCGATTAATTGGATCTCACGAGGCTCAATACGGACTGGCAAAGTCATAGTACTTCAGCGCGCGTAGCAGCAGCAATTGAGGTCACTGCCTTCCTCAGTGGCAACCCTGACTGGAAGTTTCTCATCCTTGACGCGGCAAATTTCATCTCCACGACGAGCGAACCAACCCCTCTCCGCCGCTCTTCTTCAGAGTCAGACTGCCGTCTGATCCGGAAGACGTTGACAGTGGCACCAGCAACCATCAAGCCCTCATCGTGGTAGATGTGCTGTGCAACCCTGCGCGTTCAGTGAAAATTCCACCCACATTGACTGCATGATTGTCGGTGCTCCATCCATGCAGCTCCCAGAATTTGGTCGGCAACAGGACGATCTCGAGCAATGCCTCCGTGGGCTGTAATTTTCACTGGTACAACGTCCTCAGCCCAGAGGATGCCCTCATTAACGTTGTGTGTCAGCCCCTCTCAGGGGTGGCCCGTTACGTCAGTGTCACAACAACCCCTTTTGTCGCGAGGAATTTGTGAGAAAAAAAAAGCTCGTCTGGCAATCATTAGGCAAAGCGTTTCTGGGAATAATTCCCCCCCTTTAAGAGTGAGCAGCACAAGAAGACAATTAATCAGGTTTCCCCTTAAAGCCTACTGGAAGATTGATTTGAAGCGTTGCCAAGGGTCTCGTTTCCTCTTTTGCATGTCTTGCTCGCTCGTCCAGACAAGACTGGCACTCGTCTGGTCCAGTCCTCACGGACTTGCTCTCTGAGTCGGTCTCCACTGTCTGGCAGAGTTCTTTTTTTCTTTTCCTCCAGTCCAAGACATGGGCAAAGTAAGGCACACGTGCGTCAGGTGGGCAGCAGCAGACCTGGTGGGAGGAGACCTCTCACGAAACATCCATTACTTCTCCCAGATCTTGTTGCCAGTGCCGCCAGTCGTGGAAGGCACGTTGGTGGCTGCTACCACCCTTTTGTGTATGTATCAATTTGGACAGAGTCGGACTTATTTGCATTTTCTGATGGGAAAAGCGGGCAGGTGTGTGCAGGGAGTTGGTTGGATTGCTCCTCTTTGCTGACCTCATCAAGTAATTGTCCGCGGTCAACACTGGGATTTGGGATCTGCGGGTCCCATTGCTCTGTTTGTTGCCCCTCAACCCTCCTCACGCTGCTGCAAACTTATTCGAGATAAGTATCACGGCGAGATAACAGCAGCAGCAACAGCAACAACAACAGCAGCACTTAGTGACGAAAGGGCGATGGCAATTGGGCAACACTCACCTGCCCATCGTTCCCACAACTCCTTGTCTGCAGCCAAAAAGTCATCATCATTGATGTCTAGGAGTAGTCTTTCGGTCGGTCGATCGATCGACCCGGACCAGCTTACACACATGCACATGTGCCAATGCCAATGACACAATCACCCAATTGGAGTGCACAGAAAGCAACACAACCGTACAGTGCATCCATGTGGTATGTAAAAGCTCATTATGCGCTCAATGTTTCCAAGATTGTGGGTTCGGTTTCGTTCATGGGTCAACGATGTCGCCGCCGACCCTACAGTGTGTACGAGCAAAATTCGAGAGAAAAAATGTTGCAGCTCCATCCTATTTGAGGGTTGTCTAACTCAATGGGAGCCTATTTAGATCACCTTAGATTTGTGAGAGAATGCACTGAAAGCGCTCACGAGTCAAATATAGCATTGGTTGGACTGCTGCGGTGACTTGCTTGTTATGTCCTACGCACGCACGGGGCAGTTGAGGTCAGAGCAAGTTTGCATGTTGAACTTTATTCGGTGGTATTTCGAAATGCTGACTGCGTTGTCCTCCTGAGCTCTTTTGACACAGCTGAGCATGATGGAGGCTTTTTTTCCGTTTTCTCCAGCCAAGCTTTTGACCTCAGTTGTACACATAGCACTAGAGATGACGAAGAAATCGTCCATAATAATAATAATTCAGTTGGCACCTGAGGAAGCTTTGCTGTCTCGACGTTGGCTGTGCCGTTGGCGGAGCTCCGGAACTCGCTCACACTGTACAGTACAGTCATTAATGAGCAAAGTGGGGTGGGTAGATGGCGTCTTGACGGGGGCCGAAACACGTGAGAACGACTTCAAAACTATGCCCCTTATCAGCGAGGGAAAGATTACCACAGTATGTACGCAATACTGTCTACGTACGAACGTCTGGGTGCTAAGCTGGAGGCTTAAGAAAGTTGGTGTGCGACGCCACTGAATGCGACAAAGCTGAAAGTTGTGATTTTGGGTAATGACAGAAATCTGCAGCTCCTTTATGTCATTGACTGGGACTCAAAACTTCCGAGCAAGACTTGGGGGTCTCCTTTAGTGGTGACAAGAACTCCCGCTACCATATAGAGAGATCTGGGATCGAGATTTCTGTCGCGTGAGAAAAACGGCGGAAGAACATTTCTGGCCCCGAAGAGAGATTTTAATCTGCTTACACAGCTGAAGCAGAAGCACACTTGAGGCTACGATGTTGGGGCAAAGAGCATCAAATAGAGTGAGAAAATAGACCATTGGAGTACAGAATGACATCCATTTGATGCTGAATATTGGTGGTGGCTTTCAAACTTTTGCTCGTTCGACGTTGGCAGGTAAGATGTCGTGCATGCAAGTAGGTCTACCAGGCATCCATTATGTAGTCTACGTGCGTGTAAGTAGGTGCGCAAGGTATCTATTATGTCGTTTGCACGATGTAAGGAGGGATATAACACACCCACTAGTCAACACTGAACACGTGCAAAACCCTGACCCGATATTGAAGAAAATATTGCTCAGTCAATGCGTACAGCACGCGTATGCGTAACTTCCGAGTGTGCTTCTTTGACCGGGCTCAACCCTGCCATGAGACCTTATTTAGTTGCCACATGAGTCCTCATGCAGAAGCTGCATCTCTGCAGGGACGCAGTCGTGGCCACGTCGACGAGGTAGCAACATGAACCGCCGGCAAGCAGCAGGTGTGTGTGTGTGTGTGTCCCGAATGTATGGGAATTTTCGCTCCCTCCACGTCTGCTTCCCTGGCTTGGCTTGGCTTTTCCCATCTGCGCACGTTGAGCAAAAGAAGCGTCGCTCGTCATGGCTAATTGTTTCAACTGCAGCTGCGTGCGCAAGCGCTTGGCTTGGGATTCCTGGCATTCCTGCACTCCAGCGCTGCTGAATATGGGAAATGAGTTCTGCTATGTCCCATCTGCCCACGCCGCGTGTGTGCGTGCGTGGCATGCTTATCCTAGGCTTGGGGTGGGGTGAGGTGGGGTGGGGAGGAGGTGAGACGTGCTCACGGTCTGTTTAGATATCCTGAAGTCAGCTTTGGAAACAGTGGGTGCGCGCTCAACATCTATGAGTACAAACACGCTTTCTTCCCGGACTCACTCTTGCACGTGCAGTCAACCTGCCATATCGATTTCACTTTCACGTACTGACTAATGTCTCTGCAATTGACCCATTTTCTGCGGGAGAAGCTTCGATGTAGCCCGGAACTTTGGCATGGTGAAAGCATTTCTACCTTGACTTCGTCTACGGTTGACTGTACAGTTCTTGCAGTTCTTCTAATGAAACGTAGGTACTGTCCTTTTAATGAAACGTAGGTACTGTCCTTTTAATGAAACGTAGGTACTGTCCTTTTAATGAAACGTAGGTACTGTCCTTTTAATGAAACGT
>JAAUXU010139380.1_pt1 | contig 14201 bp, 17 predicted proteins | sample 7278151 | NCBI WGS metagenome assembly JAAUXU01 (sample SAMN14350113, study PRJNA611818) | marine sediment metagenome | isolation source: surface marine sediment (1.8m) | place: French Polynesia: Moorea | collected 2018-08 | reverse complement strand
TTTGATTCAATTGTTACACGACAGAACAACTAAAGTGGGATTAGATATGAGAGCTATCGAGCCCCCCCCCCCCCCAAAAAAAAACCCCTTGAGTTGAGTCCCTTTCTTTGCCCCCTTCTGCCCCAAGAACAGTTACATCCGATTAACAATGTCTTAACAGTTCCACTGCTCCTGTTTTTCTTGACCAACTGTAACTCTCTGAGTCTCAGAAAAGATGTCAAGTCGAAGATTTGTTGCTAGGGAAACTTTCGATAACTTTCGAGGTGAACTTCGAACCCGAACTGTTGAGCATCCATCTCTACACCAGTGATGCTTCAGTGCACGCACAAGACGCACGCGTGTCCTGGAATTCCTCACTTTTTTTAACCGTTGTGTGTGTGAGAGAGAGAAATTATTGTTGTCATTTTAAATTTTTTTTACTGGGTTGTAAAAAGCTTCGGTCTGGTGGGACAAAGAAAGGAAAAACGTGTGCATATTGCAGCAAAAGATGGCTGCGAAGAACGCCTTGAGATGAGGAGTATGCCCATAGGCCTCCCTCGCCATTATACCTCTGAGCCTTAACCAAAAAAGAGAGAAAGAAAGAAACCCTCTAGGTTATTATTGCCTGTTTGTGGTACAGGGAGAAGAGGAACAATCTTGGTTTCGCCCATTTTATGCCAGACCCACCTTCTTCGACTAATTTTCCCCCATTTTTCCCCGGAGAGAAACATTTTCACTTAGCTCATTGCGAAAAGAGAAAAAAGTCATAAATCTCTCATCCTGGGCCTTATTCATGAAACAACGACCTGAGGGAAAGAAAGAAAGAAGAAAGAAAACGTGTCTCAATTTCCCTATTTTCTCTCTCTCTCTCTCTGGAGAATGACTTTCCTGGATTCGCCATGTCAGTAAATTTGTCTGACGGCAACGGTTCAATCTTGTTTTTTTGCTTGCTTCAAGTCCGTGGACGCGTTTGGGTCGGTGGACTCGAACTTGACGGAGATTGGAAAAAAACCCAAGGTCTTCTTCACGTTGTCACACCTCCCACTTGGAGAGGTATGTACAGGGTGTCCCAGAGCTCTGCAACTCTTTAGTGCACAGTTGGACCCAAATCTATAGGTGACACATTGAACAGTGATGGCTGCAGAGGAGCAAGTTGGAGTCTCAGAAGTAGCTGCAATCCAGGGTTAGCAACAGACTGCTTGGAGACCCTGAGATCAGTGTTTATGTGTGAGTCCATCAGATGATCTCTCAACCAGACATGCTTAGTAGTCTGATATCAGTCGTCTCGACATGAAGTTGCAGGGAAAAAATGTGAGGTACTAAAGCATATATTTTTCTGCCGACGAAAAACAAGTAATCTTTGATTGCTACACGTCTGGTTGAGCAATTAAGCTGTTGCCCAGAGGATCTGACCTGCCACGAAACAATGGGAAAAGCATCGTCTACAGATTGTGGTCCAACGGCGTTCCAGTGGTTGAGCGTGGTGAGAGTTGCACAAAGTGGCAACTCTGGCGCATGTTCAGTCTTACTTAAATTGAATATAGAAACAACCTTTGTATGAAAAAGAATCCCAGTCAAGAGTCGATTTTTGCAGAACTTTAAAGTTTTGCACGACTACAGCATTGTTCAGTCACTAGCTGACAGGAGCAGTAGTGAACGAAATAAGAGCGCGTTTCAAAATGAGAGAGCTTTTTAAAAGTAAAATGCCTTTTACTTTTACTACACGGCATAGCCTCGGCCGTATTTGGTCACCTCGGCGGTGTTCTCCTCGGCCGTCGTTGCCTCAGTCAGTAGGTTGAAGTTCCTTTCTTTATTTCTTCCCTGCACACAATTTTTTGTCCATTGTGGTGTCTTAGGCTGCTGCATACAGCTCTGAGGTGATTTCGGGACCTCGGTAACCTCGGAGGTCGCTGCTTTTGACCCGCGCCGCAGCTGTCAAGGTGCCGGAACCAAAAACTGTTGATGTCATTCTTCAGACATGTTTGGTCAAAACTGATGACAGACTGACAAACTTCGGCTAATAAGATATCCAATGCTATTTGGAGCTGAGGGATCCAATGCCAATGACAGAGTTGACGACAGAAGTGTTTGCCAGCAGGAGTCAAATATAGGTGATTTTGTCTCAGTTTGCCACTGCACTGCACTCCGTAAAATCAGCCGAGCTGTCTCCACTAAGGTCAGTGCAGCCAGCGACACAATCACCTAAAAAATCTCAGCTCTGTGTAACTCATGACACCCTGAACTTTGCCCCGATTTACGTGGGAACCCCTGTTGATGCAATGCAGTGCAGTGAGCGCCTATTTGAGGCCCCGCTTTCTCTTGCGGATTTCGAACTGACGCGGGCGTGACGGATCCCACGCCATCAAACTCTGTCAGTGCAAACGCACCCGAAGTCAGTCTATACGTAGCCTGAGGGGGGCCCTAATTTTTCACACACGATCCCTAACGATCGGGGGGGGGGGAAGGGGGAGAAAGCGGAAGAGGGAAAAATAGCTTGTTTTCATTGATGGCATTTTGTTAAATCACCTTCTTGTTGCTGAGATTGCTTTATCTTTATCCGCCCGCCCCTCACTCACTCACTCTTATAGTGCGTCGCTGAAGTGTGTGTGTGTGAGCGTGGCTCGTGCGTGAGGGTGTGCGCTGTTTGTGCGTGTGTGTAGCTCTTGTCAGTGTAGCTCTGGTGCGTGTGTAGCTCGTGCGTGTGCGCAGTTCTTGTCTGTGTTGCTCTTGCGTGTGCCTGCAGTTTGTTTCTGTGTGCATGTGCGGATGTAGTTCTTGTATGCGCAGTCCTTGCGTGTGTGAGTACTTCTTGTGTGTGCGAGTACTTCTTGTGTGTGCAGCTCGTGTGAGCGTGTGTGTGGCTCTTGTGAGTGTGAGTGTAGCTCCAATGAGCGCGTGTGTAGCTCTTATATGTGCGAATACTTTTGGTGCGTCTGAGCACGAGTGCTGCTCCTATGTGAGCGAGCACTTCTGGTGTGAGTAGCTCTGGTGAGCGTGTGTGCAGCTCTTGCGAGCGTGTGCGTAGCTTTGGTGTGTGAGCGTGCGCAGTTGTTGTGTGCGGCTCCGGTGTACGTGCAGTCGGCATGTGCACTCGTGTGTGCGCGTGTGTGTGCACGGAGGTGTGCGTGCGTGTGCAGTGGGCATGTGCAGGTAAAAAAGACAAAGAATCGCATCCTGTCTGTCTAATAGGACCGTGTCAGAACTTTTTTTCTTCTCCCCGTCTTTTCTTCGGGTCAAAGGTTCAGGCTATGCAGGAACGATATCTCGTCAAATACCCACACGAGGACGTTGAGGAATTTTGCCCCAAGTTCTGTTGTTGCTCACAAGTTGCTTGATAAAAATGACGGGGTTGTGACTTTACTGGAGTAGGGGAAATTTCCCATGTGTGGACACTGGCGAAGAGATACGAAGAAAACACGTCCAAATTTTTTGATTCGTAGTGTAATTTTTCGATAAAATTCTTTTTTCTCTCTCTTGACGCGCCAAATGTCTTATTTGGAAAATTTCAAAACCACGAAGCTGCCAAGAAGCAAACGCTTTCTCTGCAATTTTCTATGCTAAAGCGAAGAAAAGGTAAAATTGCTTCTTTGAGTGAACATTTGATGCGTCTGCATTTAAAATTTTTCAGACGAACAAACAAAAATAGCCAAGAATGGATTTCAATTTTTTGGGAGGGTTCCATTTCCGATCTATATTTCTATTTTTCACTACCTGCTCACATACATGACCTGTACGAAACAGGGGCATGATAGGGGTAATTTCCAGGGTGAGGTTTTGTCCCCCCCCACAGTAGCAGCTCGCATGTATGGGAGGTGTCACTTATGTAGTGGGGAATGAAGCAACGACTTTTTTTGTTGTACCCAAGCAAAATTACTCACTTTTTTTCTCTTCCTTCTCGAAAATAATCCCGATACAGTGAGCAACAAAAAGTTAGTGTAGCAATCAGAGCAAAAAGCTAAGAAGAGTAAAAACATTTGTGAAAATAAAGGCTCGTTTGCGGGTGCCCTTTTTTAGGTTTCCTCCTCTTTCAGGTTCTCCCCTCCTTCTTAGCATGCCGACCTAGGACTTCCATCCTTTTCCCCCTTCTAAGGGCCTGGCATAAATTACACCTGGGCCCAGCAAGTGCTAATTTAGTCCCTATTATCACACACACACTTTAAGTGCACCGCTAAGTAGCTCTCCTAGTATGCATTATGGAGCGGTAACGGAGAACGTGACTGGAATCGGCATTTTGCAAAGAAGCGTGCTTGTTATTGCACGGATTTTCTTCTTCGCAACAAGATTGAGTTTGCAATTTTTTCCCTCTCACTTTCAACTACTGCAAAAGGCCTTGTCTGTGTGGGCCTGGGGAGAGAGAGAGAGAAGGAGAGATGGTCTTGGGTGAGCCGGCCCTAAAGCTGTTGCGGTCGTCCCGCCGTGATGGGGATCTCCAGTTTTTGCAAAGTGAAAGAGAGCAATAATGATTTGCAAAAAGGCCTCCCCTTTTTTGCAAGTCCAGCCCGCAGATCGATGTCGGTATGCCAATCACGCTCTCCTCTCTCCAACCAAGAGCATCATTCTCATTGACCAGCTCAGGAGAGAGTGTGCGAAATTTTTATAAGTTCGCGGGGTGCGCAAAAAAGGGGCCCTTGCCAGTTGTTGGGCGGTTGGTCGTGGTGGCCCTGGTGGCTCATGCCGAAGCTGCTCACGTCCTGCCCGTTATTGTGCTTAGTAAGCTCTCGTAAATGTCTCGTTGTCTATGGCGCTAAGATGGGCGTTCCCTGCCTGACACGGCTTCCTTGCACGCCATCTCTGCAAATATGCAGTGGATAGGCCTGGTAGGCCTACTAGGCCGGCACGAATTTTCTTCAATTAAGCGATAAACACACTGTATAGCTGCACTTTTTCCTTGTAACGATCGATAAAGGCAATCTTCATGTCTTATTGCATTGTTGCCAACAAGAGTTGTCCCAAAAATCCTCTCCTTTTTCTCAACTTGTGTACTTTTCTTCAGTCCTCATTTTTTTTATGAGCAAAAAACATTTGGGATTTTTACCACAATTGCCGGGGTTCATTTAATGCTTAGCCATGACTCAGTAGACGGAGGCGAATCAAAATTTTCACTTCCAAAGAGATTTTTTGAAAATCATTCCGCCCCCTCCCCCCCCCCCTCCCTCGCCAAAAAAAATCAATACATGTACGTTATGAGCCTCCATTATTTGCAAAAATTTCTCACACCTGCAGCGGACGATAACGGCGATCCATAGTCATAAGTGGTAGCAGCCATGTAGAGGGTGTTCGTCTACCCAAGGGTGGTCGCGGTGATGAGCACGACGACCGCAGCGATTATTTTGTTTGATGTCCTTCCTTCTATTTTAAGATATTATTGACAAAACGAGTTATTAGTTTTTTTTTTTAAAAAAAAGTGATTTTTCTGGCTGCCCGTGGCTGATATGGTATACAACAGAAGCTATTTCTTCAAGAATGCACTGTACGCGCTACTTGTGGCTCGTAGTGTACGCAACAGGCAGTGAGCAATACTTTGAGGAAAGTGCTGTGTGGCTCATACTGTACGTGACACGTAATAAACGTGTTTTTTCTTTAAAAAAAGGAAAGGGCTGTATGGTTCACACTGTGCGTAACACGTACCCACGAGAATGTCTAGTAGAGACACTCAGACACGCAGCTGGAAATTCTTTTTTCACGATAACTGCATCGTGGGTCTCTAGATCTGGTAGCAGACAGAAGTATTGTGCAAGTCGTAGATCCTGAGAAAATTGCTTTGATAGTAGCCAAGAAGGAACACAAGTGCAAAAAAGTGACGGCTGTCAAAGCAACAATGACACTCTCGCCTCCCTCCTGCGATTATGTATCTAGGAGGTTAAGCTATAGGGAGGAGGAGGTCATGGTGGCTACACTTTGCCAAATTTTCTAGAACCAGTTTAGTGGGGGCACTTGACAGAGAAATTGCAAGCCAGGAGCTCCCAGCGGGTCATTTGCAAATTGGAGGGCATTATCATTGTTGCCATTTTTCATGAATTATTTCCTGTCATATCTCAGAATGAGTTTACTAAGTCCAGTTGCACTTTTTTGAGGGGGGTCTGTAAACGCAGGGGAGTGGGGAACAAATCCCCCCTCCTCCCGTTTTCTCCTCCCAGCAGGGGGGGGAGGGTTTCTTTTCTTAGAGGGGGCCCTGATTTTTGGCTCTGGCACAGTTGTTGTTCATCCAAAACCATTACTGCTTTGGTTGAGCTTCGGCTGATAAGACAAGTTGGAATCGTTCCTGATCTACTACGACACGTTTGGTTTGTCTGTTTTGTTTCTTTTTGCATCCAGGCAAAAACATCAACGCCGACTCGCATAAAGAATGATCTGAGGATTGAATTTCTGCCTACACAACATGTGTACAACAACACACACGTGTGTAAGTAAAAAAAGAGAAGTTCCCCCCCCCCCGAAAAAATCTCATTAACTCGGCAATGTGAAAATATGCAAAAAAGGAAAGGGTTGAGGCCTCCTCCACGTGTGTGGATGCAGTTGGTCCAACGGAACTGCCAGTCCAGGATATAAGAATAACCATGCCAAGAGTGAAGAAGACATTATAGGGGAGGGAAGAAAGAAGAGCCAGGGCATTAACCCTAACCTCCTGGGCCAATTGAAAAACTCTTGGAAGAGAGAGCAAACTTTCCTTCCTGGGCCGACGCCCTAAAGTATCAGTAATGCCCATTGTTAGAGCGCTAAAGAACTCAGAAGTTGTGACAGCAAAAGTGCGCGCCTCTTAAAGTCAAACAAAGTAAAGGGTTGTTGTCTCGCTCGTTCGGGGATTGCACCTACACTTAGCGCGCGCGCGTGTTCATCCAGGCCCCCCAATTTGAGGGGCGCGGCGACCAAGAACTGTGGCGATTTCTGGTGGAAAAAAGACCAGAAGACGCGCTCGACGACGTCGGAAAAGTTCTGTACGTACGTGTCCTGCACACTATGTTGGGGGTCTGAGTGGGCCCGCATGATGGGGTGGGGACGCCATACATGCGCACACGGGTGAGAAGGCATTTCGCAACGCATCCAAATTTGTCAGAGCTGAGAGGCGCTGTGTTAACGAAGAGGACGCTCCATCATCGTGTTCCGAACAATGGGACCAGGGGCCTTCCCACTGGGCCTACAGAGGGCCCTCCTCTCTGTTTTCTAATTAGCATGTAAAACGTTAACCATTTTTTCCCCCGAGAGTAGAGATATGGCTTTTCCCCCACTGTTATCAAGCAGCCTCGCCACGCATGAGCAAAGTTCGTGGTCGACTTATAAACATCGCGTTAGTCGGTCCGGGTGATTTTTTTTCATAAGGAGGTGGCGCTTTATAATAATGCAACGACGTAATAATTGCCTCTACTCTATTTAATGAAATAATTGGGGTTGCGTCTTGCGTGCAGCCATCATTTGCGTGCTGAGAAGCGCTTCATCAGAGCCACACACGCGGGAGATGGAGAAAAAATTTACATTCTACTGCACACAGAATCTTAATTGGCTGTGGAAGGCCCGGCGAGCAAGGCCCTCCTCCAGGCCTGGACAGGCCCTTCACCAGGACTGACTCAGCAACAAGCGAACACTCTACAGGGGTGATGATGTCCTGTACGCAGAAGGAGTTCTGCGCCCATGTCACACCAGGAGCGAGAGGTTGCACGAGTTAGTGCAGAAATTTGGCTTGAGTGCGTTGACTCTGTAGTTCGTGGAAGAATTTTGTAGGGGATGGGGATGAGACTCACCTGCATGACCTTGGGGATGCACCTGACCTCGTCGTCAGATGAGTCGGGCACGTCGAAGAAGCCCTCGGTGTCTGCGGTGCCGGCGTCGGCAGACTGTCTCTGGAGCAGGAGGTTCATGTAGGGCGGGTCGGGGTCAGTGAACTCCGCCAGCTGAGGCCGTCCTCCACGGCTACTCGTGCCCGAGACGGCGGCCGCCGCGGCGGCCATGGCAGCGCCGAAGTCGGCTGATAGCCGAGAGTCGACGTTCCTGGGCGCCGCGGGGCGCGTCCTCTCATACGCATAATTCCGGACATACGCGTCCTCATCCACGGGGAGGTCGTGGTCGATGAGTGCGGACGACGCGTGGAACTGCAGACACGGGGATAGAGAGAGAGGCCTTTGCTTGTACTCGCTGTAAATAGTTGCCGCCTTTCGTCTTACCGGAGTCGCCAGTTCGAGCCCCCCTTCGTCCAGCGGCAGCGGCAGATGCGGCTCCGGCGCGGTGTTCTGGTGCCTGAGCATGACCGACTCGATGAGATCTCTCAACATGGCCGTGTTCTTGTCGTCCCGGCTGTGGCCCACGCGCAGCCCGCGCAGAGACCCGCTGCCCGCGTCGATGGTTGCATCGGCGGCGGCTTGCAACGGTACCATCCCCGAGGCTTTGGCTGCGCGACCTCGGCGAGTCTCTGGGATGATGTCGCGGATGAAGGCCTGCGCCACCAGGGGCAGCAGCAACAGTATCATGCTTCGATGCTGAAAAGACCAATGTGTGAGTGTACGTGCAGTACGTCAGTGCTCTCATTTGCCAATAATTCAACAATTACGCCAACAAAAACGAGTTGCAAATTCCCCTGGTCCACCCTGTCCAACATCTCAAGACTCAGCTCCTTGCAAAATTCTAATTCCGCCATCAATACTTTCGATTTCGTCTGTTTTGTGGTCAGACCTCTTCCTCCTCCCGGGGGGTTTCTGCCCCGGGCGCCGGAGCCACTGATGCGTGTCCAAAGGAAAGTGGACTTTTTACGACCTCACCCGGCCCACAACCCCCTTCCCTCTTTTTTTTCCACCCGACTTTTTGTTCTTTTTTGTTTGTGGCTTTGACACCCTGTAAAAGAGCGAGTCTTTTATGCGAGAGAAGATCAAAATGAATTAGCCTTTAGCAAGAACAACAGCACGTGAATTTGATGAGTGCCTATAAAAAGGAGATGAAGGAAGAAATCTTGGCTGAGTCTTCTTCTCGGTCAGACAAGCTCTCACTGTCTTAGGATGCAATTCTTTTTTATTCCGTGCCTGCTGCCCTAGAAAAGTCTGCATTGTGACTGAGCTCAGCAAGCTTTTTGTGGACGGAGACGATGCCAAATCAGGTTTCATACCAAGTTTTTGGTCTCCATCGCCACCTGCCACTCATTCACACTCCCAGATGCAACTGATGCTTGAATGCAGCAAAATTTCGCACAATATTCCTGTCGGGAGAGCTGTTTGAGGGGGAAAACGCCCTTTCTATCCAATACTTTTTGAGAAGAACATAATGAAATGCTTTTGAGTGCTGAAACCATAAGGGTTTCGGGGGGCTTACCATTCTTTTGTTCGTCGTTGTCGTCACACCTTTCTTATTGGATCACACCTCCCGTCAGTTAGTGAAAGTTTCACCTTTTCTCTACCAGACTTTCATACAACACTCAACATCCCCCCCAGACGTGTATTTTACTGACTGTTCCTAACGCGATTCAGAGGGTGATTTCAACGCGTCGCCACTTAAATAGCTTCTCTCTCTCTCTCTCTCCGTGCGTGCGTCGATTTCTCCAGGGTTCTTCCGGGGTAGCAAAGCAGAGAGGAGGAGACGAGGAGGCCTAGACAAAATCGGGACGGCAGAAAGGCAGAACTTCCTCATTGGTCCCAGCTTTTGGCGTGATCTCGCTCAGGATGGGGACGAGGCAGCTCCTGGGATGGAGGATGGGGGTGGAGAGCAAGGAGACTTTGCTCAAGCTCGAGGATCGCACGCACAGGAGGGGGACAACGTGAGTTCAAACGATCGTTTTGGACGTGTGTGCGGTGAAAAAAAAGTGAAAGTGTGCGGTGCTGACAATTCTTGGCAGTCCTGGGCCTCTCCAGACAGACAAGAAGAAGCTTACGAAACTTTTGCCGCCGTCGCTGTCGCCGCCGTCACCCTCGCCGCTGCCGCCGCCGCCGCCGCCGTCGTCTTCTCCTCCCAACGGTTCTCCGCGCCGTCACTCACCGTTCAGGGTTTTCTCTCCGGCGACGGCATCAACGGATTTTCTCGCGCCAACTCTCAGTCGGTCGCAGACTCTCCAACTCCTCTACTGAGCGAGTCAATGAAGTCCCCTACTCAGTCCTCACTGTTTCCTCGTGACACCCGCTTGGTCCTCCTCAAGTTACTCCTCCTGGCCCTGATTACCTTCCTCCAGGTCGGAATCACAGGACATTTCTTTGTCACTCACACTGTAGTTGATGATTTGATCCCAAAATGAATGCAGAGGAATTTCAAGTTTTACCGTTATGTTACCGTGTTATAACTTATATACCGTGACTTACGGTAATAAGCATAGCATCTTTCTTAAAGTCGCTCATATTTCCAATGTAATATTTCTTTTCGCTATTAGGGTGACCTGACGACAAGAATCAAAGGTTGGGTTCGCTCTAACTCTGACGATGACACCTCTTGAAAATGCGACACCTTACAAGAATGACCTCCCTATAAATTACTTACAATTGCTCAATTTTTCCTGTGTAAAAGTCTCTCTGTGTGTAAGAAAAATAAATCCAATCTTTGAAGAGAAGTTGCTACAGCGAGGACCTAAAAATCAGGTGTCCACGGACACAGCATGATATGAGTGACAAGCAAAACAAGCTTCTTTTACAGCGTCCACTCCAGTGAAGGTTGAACGACTTCTTTGATCGTGGTCCAGTCCTAAATTGTCTCTCTTGAAGAAGAGGCCAGCAGCTTTTTAGGTTTGAGATCACCGTTACAGTGGTCGCCGCTTACATGGTCGTCACCCCTCGGGTAGGGGCAAGTCTGGTCAGGACGGCCGTCCGGGTCAGCTCATACGCAGCGGGTCTGAGCAGACCCGGACAGATGTCACTGGGGTGCAATGAAGTGAGGGATCTGACACATCCCATTGATCTCCGAGAAACTGATCTACAACATAAGGGGCCGCGTTGAAAGCCAGTTCCACATCACTTGCTCTGAGCTGCTGGTCGACTTGAAGTTCCTGTTGGCTGCTGTCGAACTGGGTGACTTGGGCCTCTCCCAACCGGTAAACATGTTTTATGGCAACTTTTTTGGGTGATTGCACAAAAAAATGAAGGGGTGGGGTGGGGGGTAGGATTGTTATGCTTCAAATTGCACACCTTGATCGGGACCTGTGAAATGTGACGATGTACAGGGTGAAACAAGTGTACGAAGTCACTTTGCAGTTAAATTTTTAACATTATTATCTCAAAAAAGATTTAGTCCACTTTGGTCATGTTGTCAGCTTGGGACTGGAGTCACTTGGACGATATAAGCAGAGAGTTCCGATTATATGCGGAAAAATATCCTGCCAGTTAAAATTACAGGTTGGAGTAAATGTTGTTTTGTTTGTGCAAAAAAAGTAAATATTGTTTCTGACATTTTATGCAGAGTTCCAAACAGGGTTATTATGTGAGTCCTCACCGCATTTGCTTCTTGCCCCCTAACCTTTTTCGACTCGTGCAGACTTCTAGTTGGCACAGTGGACTCACTCAGCGGAGATCTGGACGATACATCCGGAGTAGCTGACTCAGAGAAACACTTGGACCGGGCCATTTAGGCCGTCGTGAGCTACACCCGAGGCCGATAAATCTCGGGTCGACTGCATTAGGGTTGATTGTGGCATCATTTAACTCTCTTCATCTTCGTCACTGCGGTCTCGTACACGTGGTTGCCTCACCAGTCGAGATCCGCGGCCCAGGAGATGCCGACGTTCCTGTCGTTGCACCCGTCAGTCCCGCGACGGAAACTTGTTGTACAGACAGAATCGTGGGAAGCGACTCAAAGCGTGGTTTCCGGCGAAGCAGTCAGCTCTGCCCTTCGGTACACCCTGTAAGCTGGTTGACGTATATAAGTGGTGACTACATAAGAGGAGAGCGCTGTATTACTAATCTAACACCCCTAAGAAAAAACAAGTGGGTTTGCTGGCGTGCCTGGAATCCTTTTCTGCCCGCTGACAGGAGGCATTCCGCCGTTTGAACGATGGAGCCGCGATTATTCTTGGCCAGCAGCAGCATAATTAGTGGAGCCCAAATTGCTTCTTTCTCTCTCTCTCTCGATCGCATCACCTCGCTTAACACACATTAAGTAGGGCACGCGGATTAATTTTCTTTTTGCATGCATGTAATTTGCAGCATCAGCAAATTCGCATGCAGATAAGACCCGGTGGGGGGACGCCCATGCCATAGACGACTTGGCTCGGCCCGACTACTGTGCACACGGGATGAGTCGCAGCGGGCTCGTCCGTCGTGGCCATCGTGTGCGCCCTGGGGGAATGGGGGAGGGGGGGGGCTCTCTAGGGAGATGCGCGCACACGCGCTGAGAGAGCGGATGTCAGGATCACCAGTGAAATTGATCCTCGTGCACGTCTTATCCTTACATCAGTCAATGCTCTCGTCACGAGTGCTAGAGTGAGTCAGGAAAAGTCATATACGAGTCGAGTCAGGCCAGAATATGACTCGAGTCAAGCCTGACCCGACGCCAGGACTACTGAATCCAGTGAGCTTGCATCTATTCTGGAGAAAATTATCCTTGCAACAAGCGTGTGATAATTGTATCTCATGGTCCTCTTTGCAGTGCATTGTACATTATGCACTACAGTGGAACCTTCTCCATAAGGATAAGAAAGAATTTGAGTCTTAATGTGGACGTTTTTCTGATCCTCTGTGTAGAACGAAACGGTAACTTTGGCGTGGGACTGGTAAGATAGGTAGTACAGTGGAAGCTGTTTGTAGGGGATTCGAGGTTAGGGCCCGTCTGTCTAAGCAGGAGGATGCAGTTGTAATTAGGGGGCATTCACTGTACTCCTGCGCTATGGCTGGTAATATTGTGGGATCTCTCTGAAGATGGCTTGAAGGATCATCTGATTCACGTTCTCATGCAGAGGGAGCCACTTTACGCAGGAAAAGAATGAAGGAGCAATTCAATGCTTACAGAGAGGCTATATAGAGGTTCCACTGCCTAGCATAAGTAGAAATGATAATACGAGTGCTGGCGTAAGCAGTAATGCTGTAGAATCTCTCTATAAGCATGAGCTTAGGCTCTTTGATTTTCACTCTTGTAAAGGGGAGCCTATTTCACATGAGGAAAAAGGAGCAATTTTAGGCTTACGGGTAGCTTATTCGCCTGGAGGGATATATTGTGCTACTTTTATTTTTTAACCGTATACAGAATGTGCTGTGAGTCACGTTTATCTGTCCCAATCACCAATGCGAACGCGGTGAAGAGACGCGATCTTAACAGTGCCTTATTCTCGAGACTCGAGTATGTTTTTGACGGCTCACTTAATATCTCTGTCCGATATATTTCATCGGCATGGAATATCGCGGTATTTGCAAACATCGAATGCCGCCAAAAATGGTATTTCGGTAAAACCAAGGGACGATTGTTCAATCATTTTCAAACAGTCTCAATCTCTGCGGCATTTCGCTTTAGGTGACTGACGACCCTCGAGGGAGATACTGACTTCATTGTCGGGTCATATTCAGCTAGAACTCCATAGGCCATTCGAAGTCTTCCCGAAGTCAACTGAGCTGTTCCTCTCTCTTAGGGATGGATTTGTGCATTCTCAAGATATTACAGACTTCACACATCTTTACGGCAAAATTCGGCATTGCGAAACTTGTCTATCATTAAATCGTTCAAATTGTATCTGTTGTAGCCTCTGCTTTGATGGCAATGTCAAAATTGAACAGTCTCTCCCTTGATCGTCTGTATAGCACAACCTTGGTATTATAATATAGAAATCAGCACTGCTCTGAAATGTTGGTTGCTTTCAAACTTTTGCTCACCAGAAGTGTAGGGAAGCATCAGGGGTGTCAATTCAACCGAATTTTTTTGGCTGGAAACCATCGCTACTTAATGTGATGATGGTCTTGATTCAAGTCAACTTATTGTTTTAATGCTGTCATCTGATGGCCCATCAACGGCCACTTCCTTATGTTTCAATTGGGGCTGTATGTACTATGCTATTCTGTGTGCAAACTTAGTATTGTAGCCAGACCCTAGGCCTGGCAGAGTCACCCATTGGACCCCTGACCAGCAGCTGGGAGCCCGGATGAAAGCTCTCTCTTTCTCTGCTCGACAACTTGGCAGGGATTAGTTGAGATGAACAATCATTGGTTATTATTGTATTTTACCAGGAATTCAATAAAGGAGACTCTAACACCTGTACTCAAGCTGTCATTCTGCCTTCCATCTGCTGGTCAGGGATCCAACAGATCGCTCTGCCAGGCAAAGGGTCTGGCTATGCTACCTAT
>JAAUXU010159419.1_pt1 | contig 14203 bp, 14 predicted proteins | sample 7278151 | NCBI WGS metagenome assembly JAAUXU01 (sample SAMN14350113, study PRJNA611818) | marine sediment metagenome | isolation source: surface marine sediment (1.8m) | place: French Polynesia: Moorea | collected 2018-08 | reverse complement strand
TGGCTGGAGGGCGTGCTGCTGTGCGCCGTCGGAATCTTCGGCATGGTGGGCAACCTCCTCTCCATCGTCGTCCTCACCAAGAACGAGCTCAGGAACAGCTTCAACATGCTGCTGGTAAGCGTACAACTATGACACGAAGATACTTTGCTGTAGTACAGTTTTAGTCTTTCTAGCGGAATTCGTGACGGCCCTTTTAAAAAGAGCATGCGCATGCGTGCCCTAGCTATTAACTCGCCCTACCTCGGAGGGTCAATGGACGAATGAGGCCCTCTTTTTTGAAAAGGGGAGCTTGGCTCGTTTCCCCTTCTTCTTTCCCCCCTCGCCTACAGCCCAGTGATCATCATGCATGGGAAGGAGGGAGGGGGAAAGAATGAGTAGGGCCGAGGGGGCATAAAGAGGCCTCTGGAGAGTCTTTCTTTTCCGTCCGTACGCATGGTTCCCTGGGACGCAGCAGCGTCCATGGCCTCTGCTTTTCCTTTTCTATTGGTTTTTTGTATGCTCTTTTTGTATATGTTCTTCTATCTCTTCTCTTGGTCTTTCTTTTGCGGCCTTCCCCTGAGTTTTGTATATGTCTTTTCTTTTTCCTTTCTGTTGGGTTTTGTATATGCTTTTCTGTCTTCTCTTTTTGCTAGTGTCCTTCTCTCTCTCTCTCTCTCTCTCTCTCTCTCCCTCCCTCTCTCTCTCTCTCTCTCTCTCTTTCTCCCTCTCTCTTTCTCGTCCTTCCCTCTCCTTTGCTGTTGAATGTTGGCTATGCTTTTTCTGGGTTCCTTTGGTTTGGCCTCGGCCGTGCCTCTGTTGTCTCGCTTGCTTTCCCGTCCTGGATCTTCTTTCTCCTGCTGCTGTTGCCTAGTTCCTCGTGTGTGCTTTCTGTTGCTGTGCCCTTTCTTCTCGTATATTGCCCTGGTAGAAGACCCTGCCGAGGGGTATATTCATTTTTTCCTTTTACTTGGGTGGTTATGCGGGTTTTCCTTTTATTTTGGGTATTCTTCCTGTCGTCTTCGCTCTTTCTCTTTCGAGACGTCGTGTCGCGAACATCACAGCTTCTACTACTTTTGTCGCGGAAGTGGAAACTGGCAACCTTCCGCACATCCTTCGCTGGCTGCCGCATCGTTGAACACCTTTCGACCCGGTATGATAAATCCGAGGAAAACTAGCCTTTGGCTTACGTATCCTGTCCCTGTGAATCCCTTTCCCGCACATCGATTCCGAAGCCTTGGGCTAGGCAGGGAAACTAGGGATACTGCTTTCTACGTTCCCTTACATCTTCCAAAAAATGTTAAGGAAGTGGAAATGAATATGTCCAAAGTACGGAATGGCTCACGAACGCAGGATTTAACTGTTCCTCTACCGTCTCTACGTTCTCCTAATAATGCAGAACATTTAGCTGCAGAAAGTCTTGATGGGAAGGGCCAACGGGACAATCAACACATAATTGCAGAGGCGTTTCGTCATCCTATTAAGGTACTATGTTTACAGCCAATGTAAGTTGAAAGTGTTCCTCTGCATGATTTATTGTAGGTTTCTGCAGTAGAACTTCAAGCGCTCCAGAAAGGCGGTTCAGGAAAAAAACGGAACAGTGGAAAAGATTCGCCCAAAAAACCAACTAGTACGAAAGACACGAAGAAATCAAAGAAGACCGTAACAGAGCACTTCCACATTATCTAAGCATGTCAGCGAGGTATATCTGCATTACTCCTTTTTTTCAGAGGTAACTCCGTATCTAACTAATTCCTTGTGTTGTCCCACAGCCTTATCGTAGAGAAAAATTCTCTACTCGCGCAAAATTGGGCTGAGGATTTCTTCGCAGTTCGGCCAACCGATCAACGGTATGAATGTGTGAAGCTGGAGGCCTTTCATCCAGTAGAATCTCTTACAAATGCAAGTCAGGTCTCCTTTGTGTTGCCCCGTTTCCTAGGGCCAAATTCTTACATTCCCCACAAAATGTTGCTCCACGTATCGGTTTTACTGGAGCAGGAGGGTGCAGCCACCATTCCAAATTCGACCAAAATTGCTCCCATCAACAATTCTTTTCACTCTCTTTTCAAAAGCTGTCGAGTCTGGATTGGAGAAACCCTCATTACAAAACATGGCGAAAACTATCCCTTTAAAAGCTATATGATAGACTTTTTGTCTATGGATGCAAATGCAAAATTTAGCTGGATGAGGGGCCAAATGTGGCATCAAGATGTGTTTGGCCACACCCTAGCAAATCAGACGGACGTCAGTATTAATACAGGCTTTAAAGCCAGAATGCACCGCTTTAAAAATGCAGATCAGTCAGCCTATCTGAAAGAAACAGTTCCTTTGATGGGTCGACTTCATTGTGACCTAGGTTCCTGCGAAACTGGTCTGATCCCGGGTTTGGGCATGAGAGTAGAACTCACATTTTCTTCAAATGAGTTTGTCCTCCAAGTACCCGACACAGACAGTGCAAAATATAAACTTACAATAAAAAATGCAGTCTTGTTTTGTCCTGTAGGGCAAATTGCACCTGAGATGTTTAAAAGGATTGAAAGAGGTTTAAAGGACAAAAATGCTAGGATGTATCTGAACCGAACTGAGGTCACAAACAAAACAATTCCTAGCAATATTTCACTCTTTACAGATCACCTTTTCCCTGGGGCAACTTTGCCTTCTAAAATGATTTTAACACTTCTCCCCACCAAAAATTATACGGGCTCATTTCACACGAATCCATTCTACTTTGCAAGAACCTTTTCAGCAGTAACTGGCGTGATTCAACGAGCTGCTGAGCGAGTTGGAGTTTCTCAGGGGGGAGATACCTCATTTGTTGAGAAAGTTCAGATCACACTGAACGGAGAGCATGTAGATGGTCTCGATGTGGGCATGGCAACTGAAACAGAAGATTTGACAAATTTCATGAGACTTCATTACTACATGGGCTTTATGACCTCCAGGACAGGGGATACATTTACCTACGAGGAGTTTAAAACAGGATTTTTTTTTCTTTATTACGATCTTTCAACCAGTGCAGAAGCTTTGGATGACTATGTTATTCCCTCAGTTCGCCAGGGCAATCTCCGTATGCAAATGAATTTTTCCAAAGTTCTACCCCATGAGCTCACCCTACTCATATATGCAGAATATCCAACCGTCATTGAAGTAAATGAGAGACGCCAAATTTCGATGAGTTATTGAGGCGAATAAAATCATATGAACTTACAAGCAAGTTTTTTAGTCCTTTATTTTGTATCTTTTAGGTATGCGTACAATATGGTTAGGTCCGAACATACAGAGTGCAGCGAAACATCTATGTGTTTAGAAAAATTTAGGAAAATGAAATTGAAATTTTTTCCTAGATGCAAACACAAAAAACTTTTTCTCTCTTTCGTGGTTTTTCTTTTGTTTTATATCTGTGTCAAATTCGTCAGCTCATAGAGTATTTCCAAAACGTATGAATTTATGCCAAGGAAATGTTTGTATAGGAAAAACTCCTGTCTGCTAAAGTCAACTCTTTTGGATAAGATGCTCAATACCTTAACCATTGTTTGAGAGCGATTAGGATACGCAAAATCTCCTGCTTCCATTTTTTGCTCAATTGCAATTCCTATAAATTCAAGAATTAGCTCATATTGTTGCTCAGAGGGATGCAGCACAAACGGAAGAAGCCAGGCTAGATTTTGCAGCAAAGCCATATACGAAAAGTGTGCAAATCGAAATAGCGTGTCAGTGGCGTCATTTGTGTAAATCAAAGTGTTTTCTTCGACTCGAAGCATACTGCTGTTCGATAGTTCCATCAAGTCTGATATAAATCCTTAAAAGATCGCAGGTAAACACAGTGGTAAACCGAGAAAACAATAAAATATACCTACCAAATGCATTTTCATCACTGCTTTCGTCTTTTGAAAAAAGATCTTCTGAAACTGCTGCGTCAATAGATAATTTCTTCTCCACTTTACCGCCGCCGTCCGGAAGAAATTTAACTCCGCCTGCGAGGGTTAAATTCTCGCCAACGCATTTGATAAGTCTAAAAAAGGCTGGCAATTTAATTTGCGGTACTTCAAATGATCGTCGGGTGAAGTACAGTTTTCCACGTTTGTTTTCGACTTCACCTATACGTACAGCTCCTCCCGTAACTGCAACATATTTTAATTTTTCAAATGAACTTGAGAGCAGAAATGTATGTAGCCCAGCCATTTTTAAGGATAAGAAGGGTTGCCAAATAAGAAAACTAGAATTTCACCATCCTTCGCAACTACTGCAACTATTGCAGTTCTCCATTCTTCTCCAATCAGTTGAACATTTTAGAAAAAGGGGAAGAGAAGTAGGAAAAGCGAACACACAGGGTCATGGAAGCGGCAGCGCCGCGGCGCCCAATTTGAGGGTGCAGTGGGTGCAGTATAGCAGAGCACGCCTTGCCTAACAGTCAACACTCTCCGTCGCTTCTGATGATAAGTGGAGAATTTGCTGCGTATTGTGGAGCAACAATAAAATCTATCTGGCCGAAGCTTCCTCTGGGTGTAGTCAGTCGACAGTCTTTCGAGGTGAGGCTAAAGCTTCGTCCAATAACTCTGTTGAAAATGTTGGTCATTTTTTATTTTGCCTTTGCGTTCGTTTTTATTTTCCCAGTAAGCCTCAGCACGTATAGGTGCAGAGAATTCAACGTATATAAAAAGAAGTGTGAGATATACGACTTTTCTGTGCAAAACTGTGAGAAGTGGGATAAGTCACATTGTCCAAAGCCAAGAATCCAAGAAAACACGTACTGTCCCGTTTATTCGTGCTGGAAAGTAAGACACCATTTATATAAAATTTCCATATTTCATATATGTCCTTACTGTCAAACCCTTTTAAACACACAGCTCCCGGATCTGGGAACGCTACCGTCGGAAGACAACAGGAACTCCTCTACGCCACCGCCGCGAGAAACTTCCATATCCAGGAACCAACGGAAGAAAGCTTTCCACGGTACGAAGGACAAAGCCGTTGGTTTTCTATATGCCCTTTTTCCATGTCCTTCCTTTACAATCCTTTACAGGGAAAGCTCGCGAACCACCGAGTGTAAGCCGACCAGCTCTACCTACGAGAAAGCCCACGCCTCCACCCGTCCATACCACCGCAAGAACTCAGAGGCCGAGTCAGCGTCCGACACTTCCGCCAACCTCTGTTCCGCATGTATTCGTAGCTACGACTGTTCCGCCTTCTGCTGGGAGAACTACTACTGAAAGTTGGCGACCTCCAATCAGGACAACAACAATACCTTCTGCAGGAGCAACAACAACAACAACACTAGCTACGACCCTTCCGCCTTCTACTAGAAGAACAACTACTGAAAGCCCGCTTCCTCCCCTCAAAACAACAACAATACCTTCTGCAGGAGCAACAACAACAACACTAGCTACCCAACTTTGGCCTTCTGCTGGAACAGCCACAACTGAAAGTCCGACACCTCCAATCACGACAGAAACGTCGCCAATCAGAGAGGGTACCCCAACAGAAGCATCAGCAACAACCTCGCCGCGACCGTCAACAACAACTCGCCCTCTAGTCTTCAGCACAAAAGCTCCGTTCGAACTACCGTCAACGAAAACAGACCTGTGCAAGGACCAAAATACCAGTTGTGTCAGTGTTGTGGATGAAAAAGGCTTTTACACAATAACAGCCATTATTCCAAAACATATTGCCATCATCGGTGCAATTGTTTTGCTAGCGGTGGCTTTTAAGGCATTCGAGCTTTTGGCACCAGACTGTTACAAATCAGTAAGTAAGGCAACACAAACAAGCCAAGATGAAAGAAGAGAGAGAAATGACAGCGAAGCATCAAGTGCATCAAGTGACAGTATTTGCACAGCAGGATGCGGATCGGACTTATCAGTCAGTCAGTTCAGTTGGGGAAAATTCCAATGCTACCAACGCAATCGTCGGCGAAGTTTCTCTCTTATCACACAATACACTCGTACCCGGTACCGTGTCTCCGGGGAGGAGTTTGAACGAACTACCAGCGGCGATGGAGAAGAAACACAGTCTTCCTTCTCGGTTGAAAGGGAATGCGAGTCACCTCTGCCAAAACGGCGCGGAAGAAGACAACCAAGAGAACACCTTTCCTCTCCACGCTCTCTCAGATTTTATGAGGATGAAGCCAACTCGGGGCGAAAGAGAGAACAGTTTGAACTTAAGACACTCAAGGGATACAAGAAGAAAGAGCACCTCGATGACATATGCCATGGAGAGTCCCAACCTCACAAGACACACGGGACACACGGGAGCTTTGCTTCATCCGAAGACTCTGACTCCAATATCTCACACCGAGGAGTCTCCCGGAGTAAAAGGACAGCCAGCCGCAACAGAAGGCGAGACGGGAATCGAGGTGGACGAAGGGGAGCATGGAGAGGTGACAGTGCCACCACATACGACACCTACGGAGATCATCACCATAGGTCCAGCCGAGGAAGAGAACCAGAGCGAGATTGAGGTGGACGGAAGAGAGACGGAAGAGATCGGGTGCTCCCGAAATCAGGAGCCGGGACAGCTCTCTCTCCCAACCAACCACATTTACCTCAAAGGGTAATTATCCGTATGTTTGTGCTGATATATATCTTCTCGATAAATGGCTAATCGGTTTTATTTTTATTTCTTTAATCGTAGGTTCCTTGCCGCCGCCCTCATTCTCATTCTCGTTTTCTGCTGCATCGCACTCCTGACGTCGACGTCACCCCAAGTCCGATTAGAAACAAAGAAAGTGAACAGAACAATTAGTAACGACAACAACAACACAACCTGTGGGAATCAGTACTGCTATACCGTTCCTGAGTTTAAATTTGACTGTACCTATTGGAATTGTAGCATTTGTTTCTGGGGAAATGATTCTTGCCACAATTGGGAGACTGGTATAAGAGCGGATTGCCCAACTCGTGTATGCAAAAATAATCCAACCCCTCCCGCTCCTCCTAGTCCATCTGATCATGACAAATATTTTTTTCCCAGCATTAGGGGTCTGTCTAGGATTAATTATCTTTCTCGTGATTTATCTAACTCAACTAATTGTACGTGATAGGCGAAGAAGAGCAGCCATGGAAAGCAGACTGGAGCAGCATCGAAGATTATTCATGGAAGCCCCGCAACGCCTTGAAGAAGCAAGAAGGTCAAATGAGCAGGCACAGCAAATTATCCGCGAACTCGCAGCCGCCGCCAATATTCCAATACCGGAAGCAGCACAAAATTTACCAGATCCAGACAGTATTCTTGAACACGTAGAGGGCCAGGGAGACACTGCTGCCCCTGTTGCTGCTGAACATGTACCCCCACTCGCACCACCTAACCTATCATCTGCTGGCAGAGGTAGAGCCCGTATAAGAGCAATGCGGCAACAAATTCGAAGTGGAATTCCTACCCTTCGGACTAATGTTCGCAACAATATTCAAAATATGCAAACTCGATTTTCCTCCTTGCGACAGAGACTTGCTGAGCGGCAGCCTTTCCAAAATCGATTCAGACGTTTGGCAGAGGAGGAAGAGGAAAATGAATAATTAATAAATTTTGGTGGATTTATTTTGTTGACATGCGGTTACTTTTTTTGTGCAGCGCCAGTGTCGGCTTTTTTCCCACCCTTTTCCGCTTTCTTCTTTTTCTCTCCGCGCAACTCCTTCTCGTTATTCTTCCCTTTTTCCAAGCTACTTCTCCTTTCTTCATCGGTTGAACCGACCAGAGAGATATTGCCCGCACTACTTAAACCGGAAGCATTTGGGGAGGGGGTGAGGCGAATTGCTGCTGCTGCTGTTGCTGCGGCTGCAACCGTAAGACTTTTTGAAGTTAGTCTTGCTAACTTTTCTCGCGCCCTCACAGTTGCTACTGCTGCTGCTGCTGCTGCAGAAGAAGCAGCCCCGCCCTTACTTTTTTCTCCTTTTTCCTCCGTCCTTGTCTCTTTCTCTTCTTCGCCGCGAGTAAAGACTCTTTTTCCCTTTCTTTCTTCTTCTTGGTTGCCTTGTTTTTGCTTTTCCTTTGGCCGTGCTCCTTCTTTCATTCTTTTGTCATTTTCTTCTCTTCTTTTCGCCCGCACTTTCTCCGCTAGCTCTTCTGAATCTCTTACTTTCCTTCTTCTCTCTTCTACTTCTTGCATCATGCATAAATCTTGCATTTCTCGTATGGTTTCTGTCGCTTGTTTCCTCTTTCTTTCTTGATCTAGGAGTTGTTGGATCTCCCTTTCTTTCTCTCTTTCCCTTTCCCTTTCCATCTCCCTTTCCTTCTGCCTCTGCTTCTCCTCTTCCTTTTCTCTCTTTCGTGAAAGAATGCGGTCTACGATTTCGCTTGTTGTTGAGGGAGAATTGTTTGGCGTTGTTGTGGATTTCTCCGGTGTTTCAGGAATAGGAGGCAAGGTTTCTGCTATTTGTGCGGTGCTTGATGACACGGAGGAGGACACATTGCTCATTGAACGAGTTCGCATACGATGCGGCCCAAAATCTTTTCGCCCCCTTTTTTTCTTCGGTGCTCCGACTCCTTCTTTTGCTTCCTCTTCTCCTTTTCCCAACTCGTTCGTCTCCTCATCATGGGGTTGGGCTCTTTTTTTCTGTAGACCAAAATCCTGCTGTTGCTGTTGCTCCTCTTGTTCCTTCTGCTGCTGCTCCGGTTGTTCTTGTTGCGTCTCCTGCTGTGCGTCCTCTTGTTGCTTCTCCTGCTGCTCTTGTTGTTCTTGTTGATTCTGCTGCTGTTGCTCCTCTTGTTCTTGTTGCTGATGCTGCTGTTGTTCTTGTTGATTCTGCTGCTGTTGCTCCTCTTCTTGTTGTTGGTGATGGTGCTGTTGGTCCTCTTGTTGTTGCTTCTGCCGCTGTTGTTCTTGCTGTTGTTCTTGTTGATTCTGTTGCTGTTGCTCGTCTTGTTCTTGTTGGTTCTGCTTCTGCTGTTGGTTGGCGTGTTCTTGTGCTTCTTCTTCTTCTGCCCTGTCGATGTCTCTCCTCTGGTTTGCGTCCTCGTGTGGCTGTTCTTTTCCGTTTCCTTCTTCTCGCTCATCCTGTACCTTGTCCTCTTCCTCGTCTTCTCCTTGAGCTTGTTCCTGTTCCTCTTCTCGCTGCTCATGCTGCTGCTGCTCTGGCTGCTGCTGCTGTTCTTGCTGCTTTTGCTGTTCTTCTTCGTGCTCTTCCTCCTGTTCTTCTTGTGGCTGTTCTTGGTGCTCCTCTTGTTCTTGTTGCTGCTGTTCTTGTACTTCCTGCCGCTCCTCTTCTTCAGTCACGTCATGCTGGTGTGCCGCACGATTATGGAGCCTAGGGAGTAGTTTCTTTCATTTTGTCACTCTACAAGCTGTTTTATTGCTTTACCTGAAAGATTCGCTGAGATAATTATCATCATCGTGATAAAAATCATCAAATTGAAGAGCAGGAACTCCGTTGGCGTTTGGGGAAGATGTAGAAGGAGGGAGAGGAGGAGCATCTACTGGACGCTGTGGACACTGACGTGATGTTGGACGAGGTGGAGGAGGAGGAGCGTCTGGCGGTCGGTGTGGGCCGTTGCGGCGAAAAGAATGTGGAGAGCGACGAGGTGCTGGTAGGGCAGGGAGAAGAGGAGGTGCGGAAGGGTCTGGCGGCGGCGGTGGAGGAGCACTTCGCAGTGAAGATGGGGGAGGAGGTGGCGGAGGAGGTGGCGGAGGTCCTGGCGGAGGTGGTGGCGGAGGAGGCCTTGGCGGTGGATGTAGTGGAGGTGCTGCGGGTGCTGCGGGCCTACGGCGAAGCCGAGAAAAGAGAGCCCGAATTCGCGCACGTAGGACCGCTACGCGCCAGTACGCCTGTTTAAAAAAGATAATTTTTTAAAAAAACTGGTCAAATACAAAATGAATCTAATTTGTACCACAACGACAGCTCCCACAATGAGCAAGGTCAGGACGACAACCACAGGTGCCACCCAAGATGTATGGTCATCATCCTCTTCCTCTTGTGCCACATCCTCTTGATGCGCGTTATGCTGCACGTTGTTGTAGTCACAGCTGCAACAATACAATAAAGTAATGAGAAAGAATTTCTCAATAAAAATATAGTTTTTTTACTGGATGAATTCGCAAGGCATCTGGGTTCGCCGACCCACAATTTGCGGAGGACGACTGTCATCGTAGACAGGACAATTTTCGGCGTCTTTTGCCTCCTACGACAGTGATGTGAAGCACTAAAGAAAGAGATAAATGTTAACAGTTCATACATCTTTTTATCTTTTTAACACACCCTGTAGGCTGCCGAAGATGCGGAATTTTGTAGAAAAAGGAGAGCAGTGGTGGTTTTTGCAGCAGGAATCTCTCCTCTCCTTCTCCCCTGATGCCTTCCCCCCGTATAAGTCTCTTTGCGTACAATTGTGTTGCTCCCCCTTCCTTTTCCATCCGGCTCGTCACTGTCACTGTCACTCTCACTTTCCTCTGACTTGGACGAGGCCATGGCTTTCGTCTCTCTTCTTATATCCTGAACCTGTTTTCCTCTTTTCCTTCCTCTGATCCCGTCGTCCTCCCTTCTCCGGTGTACTATAACACTTTCTTTGCTTTCTTCCACGTATAAATAAATTATTAGTACAACAATTGCATGCGACAGCAAATCACCAGCTGCTATTGTGAAGCGCAGCTGCTAATGCACATACATCTCAAGCTGCTTCTGTTTCCCACCCTATGCCATGCCACTTTGGTCCCGTCGCCAGATAGGGATAGTAGTCTATCCTCCTGTTTCCCCCCATCCTTCCCCCTGCCCCACCCAAGCCATACCACTTCGTTTCGTCGCTATATACGGCTAGTAGATTGCCTCCAGTAGTGCAGACACAAAGCACAAGACGTACGACTACACCGTCTATCCTCCTGTTTCCTCCCCCTGCCCCTTCCCCTCCCACAAGCCATGGCTAGTAGCATTGCCTCCAGTAGTGCAGCACAAGCACCAGACGTACGGCTACACGGTCTATCCTCCCGTTTCCCGCCCCTGCCCCTTGCCTCTCCCCCGAGCTACGGCCAGTAGGATTGCCTCCAGTAGTGCAGCACAAGCACAAGACGTACGGCTACACAGTCTACATCTTCCGTCGCCATAGACCAGTGTAAGAGAAACGCTCCGCTCTGTTTGGTCTGCCTCAGGCAGTTCCTTTCCCTTCCACTCTTCCCAGCCTCCTGCCTTCCCGTTCTTTCTCCTCTTCCTTTCTCTGTTCGAGCCTCGTGACTTCAGCCCGTTGGCCCAGACACGGAGATGAGAAAACTGCTGCTGTTCTTCTATAGACTCTATGACGTAGCTTCTCAGATTCAGAAAATTAGAAAGAAGGCATAAAAAGTCCTAATGAAATGTCTAATAATTACTTCAAACTCTAGATGTAATGATTTTTCATTTCTACCGAAAACATATGAAAGCACCGAGTAGCTTGGGCGTCTTTTGGATACCCCTTTTTTTATGCCCGTAGGGAGGCCCTTAGAGCCTTTCTCCTGAACCCATGTTCCCTAAAGGCTTTCTCTTCTTTCTCGCTTCTCGCTCGCTGGTCCCTTTCTGCTTTAGTTTCAACCCTTCTCTCATTCAAGCAGGACAACAATATTTGAAGATGCAAGGTCTCTTCTAATACAAACGAAGCAATATGGCAGAATATATTATATATGAAGAAAAATTACTTCAAGACCTCCACGATGCGGTATAAATCAAAAAACTATGTGAGTACTTTTTAAGTGATTTTATACAATTCCCTTTCAGATTGATGACTATTTAAGTAATTGTATTACTGCACACTGTTTGCCTTGCCATTTAGCACGCGTTCGTGTTTGTCTCTGCTGGACTGTGACAGGTCTTATTCGTCATTCTCAAGATTGCATTTTTTGCAGGTACGTTTACGATCTGCTAAAATTTTTAAACTTTTTGAGTTTTTTTTTAGATGCACAACAGTTAGATGGAAAAAGGATCGAGATGAGGTAAAAAAGAAAAAGTCCCCCATATGGCTTTTCTCTCCCATTATTGACCGTTGTACGCACTAAACTCTTTCTCAATTCAAAATTTCTCTTCTTGATGCCACAAGTATACAAATACATGTCTTTGAACAAAGTCTGTTCTTGTCTCTTTTATAGAACATATCGGGAAACTATATCCCAGATTTATTGTTTCTTTGTCCGCCTGATATTTGTCCTGGGACTGGTAAAGACAAATGTGTCGCAAACTGCAATAAATATCCATACTATAATGGTGATTGCTTTCCAAAAAGACATCGTCAATGTTCGGTAAGAATATATTTTTTTTGCATTAAAGTACCATTGTCTACAAAAAAATTCCTATTAGGTTATATCACGATGTTTTGTGATGACAGCCCGGAAGAATGATTATGAGTCAAAGAAATTTATTCTTGATATCTGGTCTGCTACATGGGATAAGACAACATCAAATAGGATTAAATATTTTGAAGATTGTATACCAGCAAATGGGTTTCGTTCTATGAGAAATGTTCAAGTTTGGGGTACTGATCCAAGTCGAAAGCAGTTTTTAGTTAAAGCTCGAAAACAAGCTAGGCAAGTGTGCCGTTCTTGGCGCAGCGATTTTTCCCAACGGAAGCTACGTTGGAAAAAGGCCAGTATAAACTTAGCACAAGATACTCTATCTCAATTTTTGCAAATTAAAACCGAGTATCATGCAGACATATCCGACATAGAGAAAGATTTAAAAAAAAGATTGCCGATGATTTAAAAATTGTTGAACGCTTGACCATAAAACAAAATAAGGCAAATTGTGTACAAGAAAGAAAGCTGGAAAGGCGCCTCGCTCGTCTTGACCGCCGTCGAAATCGTAAACAACAACTAAAACTACTTGAAACTGGAGATCCAAACGATAGTATTGCTGTTGATGTAAACCTTGAGTGGTCGGAGGAAGACATTTGGAATATTCCTGTCTTGTTTGACTCCTCAACTTTTTTCCCAGAAATAGCAGAAGACGTGCCTGAAAAAGTTTTTCAATCTCAGGAGACACCTATAAATCATGAAGACAATTTAGCCAAATCAGTAGAATTAGAAGATATACCTGTGATATTGATTGATCATGATAGTCCAGGTAAGTTAAGCTCCTCAAAGAAGAAAACTCAGCTATTTTTTTTTGTTTGAGGTTTAGAAGCCCCCTTAACGGATTTTTTCTCCCCTTGTGGACGTACCGTATGTTGTCTAAACAATTTTATTCCAAAAATTTCGGAACCGATATCATGCTTAGAATCCCATATACATGAAATGAGCTCAAAATTTCCTACTCGAGTAAGTATTAAAAAAATAATATATATTGCTTTTCAATTAATATGTTGTCTTTTTGTATTAGATATTTGGTGTTGGTGAGGTAAAACTTTCACTACGCGAACTGAATTTTTTGTGTTCGCCCGAATGGATCACTGATGAAGTTATAAATGCATATGGTCGGCTTATTGTTGATGCTAGTTTAAAAAATGAACTTTTTAAAAGTGTGTTTGTCTTTGACACACATTGCTTACAACTAAATTCACTTAACATTGTTGATCCCAAATCTTTATTTCAAAAAGATGTGCTGCTTTTTCCATGCAATTCACAAAATAGCCACTGGTACCTAATTGCAGTTGATCTCATTTCCCGAGAAATTCATATTATTGACAGTATACCAGAATTTGAAGATCCCTCTAGAAAAATAGAGTGAGTGTTTGGCTACAATAAGTATTCATAGCACATATCGTTAAACCTTTTATGCTGCAGATCCATTCTCCAATTTTTGAAATGTAAACAATCCGAAATCACCTCTTTGCATCAATTGGATACTTTCAAAAGGATCTGTATTAATTCACCCCTTCAGGAAAATGGATATGATTGTGGCGTATTTGTATGTGTCAACATGAAATTAATTGCTCAGTAAGTATATATTTACGTCCGGCACAGCGATCAAGTGACAGGTCGTAGCACTGGAAAGTTGGGGTCGATCTTGCTGTGCAGGACGAGCAAGTTTGCCCTTTTCTGCCTGGCAATATCATTCTTGGCTGTCTTTGGCGGCTAGCTTTTGTTACCTTTTGACCCTCGCTGCCTTCAGCGGCAAATTTTATCTTGGGACATCAGTCCTGTTCGCTTATGACTGGCTTTACACTTAAAGGGCGTTTTGAATCTACGCTTTTTTATTTCTTTTTTTTCAGAAAACGAGAACTTAGATACAAATGTGATAGCAGGGCGATGCGGACACAGAGAATTATTATATGTTCCGAAATATTTTGTGGCTATTTGATTTTATATGACAAGCCTAATACGGTGAAGAGTAAACTTGAAATAACC
>JAAUXU010036672.1_pt1 | contig 14203 bp, 15 predicted proteins | sample 7278151 | NCBI WGS metagenome assembly JAAUXU01 (sample SAMN14350113, study PRJNA611818) | marine sediment metagenome | isolation source: surface marine sediment (1.8m) | place: French Polynesia: Moorea | collected 2018-08 | reverse complement strand
TGAGCCAATGAGCTCATTCAGACATTCTATGATGAGCATCAGAATTTCCGATCACGTGTCAAGGGACCACTTACAGTAAACGCGTACTACTTGCCGTAGATACAGGAATAGGCAGATGCTTTCCCAGTCAGATCCGTTGTCTCCTGACCAGAAGCTGTTTCATCACATCAAACAACTCTTGGGCTTCCTCACCGACGAGGTGATGGCAACGGTCAATGCAAGGTACAATCAGGGGAAGACACGTATAGGTCACGTGATGGCATATAGAGCTTGGTCAACCACGTAAACCTGGAAAAGGACCATGATGGACCCTGGAAATAGCTCATTGATCGAGTCGTACACCAGCTGAGCGTTGGTTGGTCTTATCGAGGCAGGTAGTGTAGACCCAGAAAGGCTGGTCGTAGTCTGTGCCAAGCCTCAGAAAATTAGCAAGGCAGCGTTTTTCCACGTCCGTGGTTTCATCAACTTAGACGACGAGAGGTCGAAGCACGAACTAGTCGAATCTGTTCCACGGTTTCCCCATAGGTCTGATCACCGTCCGTATTTCCGGGAGAAAGGTCATTGAAAATCAAAGTAGCAGAGAAACTCACCACATCTTTCTCCGTGATATCCCAGCTGACAGACACTTTGCACCGAGATTTGTCCAATGGATGGAGACTTTGTTTGGTCCCGGAACATCTCCAAGGTGAGCACGGACACGAGTTCTCTCGGACTGACGCGGGTGCTCCTTGGCCTGCTTCTTTACTCGCACAGGGCTCACTTTTGCTCTCCCACGCAAAGTCACAAGCTTTGCAGGAGGTGGAATGGTTGTCCAAGAGCTTGAGCGGATAATTGGGCTTGGTGTCGACAGGCGTCACGAGCTTCTGCTTCACATGCCGAGAGGCTATCTTGGGTGCCATTGTTGCTACTGATTGGATTTCTGCACAAGGTGCTTAGGTTGGAGGTGCAGACAACAAGCAGAAGCCTTGTCTGCCTCGTTGAATTCGAATTCTAGTAAACTGTGCACCAAAAGATACAAAACAAGTCCTCTTCAGGCCTACACCGCATGAATGGGAAAATATGACGTCGCATGTGTGAACTCATATTTTACCGCAATATGGCAACGTAGCGGAGTAACAGTCGCAATCAGAGACTGAAATTACTGGAGCGGGAAGCACAGAGCATCCGCAATGTCGCATTTGAGAGTGCAGCACTTGGAACAGCGGTAAATTATAAATATAAGCAAATAGTCTAGCCGAAATTGTTGGAACATCGTCGTAATATTCGTCGCTCCTTCCGTCCTCTCTTCCTAGTTCTTCTACTCGAGTTATGATAAAATCTGGGTCACCCAATGTCATTGTTTCCTTTGACTCGGTTTTCATCTATTTTTCGAAAAATAGAGAGTCTAGAATGAGCGCACATTCTACTCTTCCCTGCAAATGAGTGAAAAAAGTACTTCTAAGTAGGATCGTCAGTTCTGCGATCATTTCGGTCATGCTAAGGAGGTCTGGGAAAGAACTACCTTTTCACCTTCCTCATGAATTGAGAGATTGTGTTAAGTAAAGGTCATTACTCCACCACACAAAGAAGAAAATAACACCGCCACCAGTATATAGGATCTGCAGTGACATTGTGGCCTCAATAACATCGGATGTGCATATTGAACTCCATGTGGATGATCTTACGAAAAACACGGTGCCTGCATTTGATACGTAGCATCATACCAACACTCAGTTTGTAGCCCGAAAGTGTTGCTGCCCGAGGTTCGAGCGATTGCAATAGATGGAATGTACTGTTGCTGTCAGACAATCCATTTTTTTTCACGATTTTTACTTTTTTCACTACTTTTTGTTCTTTGGCCAATGCATGGTTACAGAAGCATTCAGACATTTGACTGCACACACTCGGGTTAGCCTCCCCACCTCCATCCAAACCAGCACACTAATGAAATTGACCTTAATTTGTGTCTAAACAAGAGTTCTCCTTTTTCAGGAGAAATGATATTTTGCTCTGTTAGTAGATCCTGTAGGCAATGGATTAATGAACAAAAGGCTAATGACAGCTGCTTTCATCTGTGTATGGAATATGGTGCGCATTCCTAGCAATGCACGTGACAAGAACGGTCGATGGACTGCGTACAGTAGAAGATGGAAGGTACTGGTTTAGGACGTCTGGATTTTTTCCAATCACTACGAGTAGCATTCTCCCTCGGGAGATTAATGTCTCACAGCTTCGGACAGCTTTTCTTCAGGTATTATTAGACAGCTACTAAGAAGACTCCAGAAAGCAAAATAGAGCCGGACTAGTTTGCGGAAAGTACGACTGCAAAAAGACTGCGATATATCGTATTAATATCGAATATTAAATGTCATGCCTGAAGGTGATGTTGAACAAGTACTTTAATTAATCTGGGATATCAGTCTTAAAATGTAACACCATTTCGTACAAAAGGGTCAGAATGAACTTCCATCGACAGTCGCTAAATAAAGCTTAATGATGGAGCAAAAACGATACGCAACAGATAGCGGAAGCCTTCAATTGCCAACTGTGGAAAGTCTACAACGAGACTTGAAATATTAAACCGTTCACTTAACGTTAGTATCGCTTCATGCGTCGTTTTCGAAGAGAAGCTGACTCTGACCCACCTCGTACATTACGTACGCATTCAGACTACTGCTTTTCTTGGCTATAGGAGAGGGTATTTCGGCAAAACTTGTTCAACACATCGTCCATAGTTCACGAGGCTTCTGTGACTTTCTTTTCTTTGTCTTTGTAGGACCCTGAGTGAGTTGCGTGACTTTCTCAAGTCAATGCAGGAAGTGCCTGAGGCTGCTTCCAAGGACGCCGATGAGAAGGACCGGGTGCCCGACATCAAAGACGACGGCAAGAAGAAGGAGGCTGCTCCATCCCCAGTGGTCTCGCTGAACAGCGACACCTTCTCCGACGTCGTATCCAAGGCTGGGGTCGTCACCTTCGTTAAGTTCTTCGCTCCCTGGTGCGGCCACTGCAAGCGCATGGCGCCCACATGGGACGAACTGGCCCAAAAGTATGCCGACGTGGACGACGTGGTCATCGCCAAAGTCGACTGTACTTCCCACGACAACAAGAACAAGGAGTTGTGCAATAAAGAAGGGGTAAGTGAGCCTTTTCTGTTTCAGTTCTGCAGTGCACAACTGCGCAAATACCAGGACCCATACGTGTCTAGATTTGTACGATAAGCTCCTTTTCTATCCTCGGTTCTACTGCACTTAGCAAGCACAAGCGTCTGTGCTTGATGATGTCTAATGCTGTTTGACTCCAAAGGCGATGAATCGCCCCAGGTCCAAGGGTGACTCAAGAACTTAATTAGTCCGACTACCACGTAACGCCAGATGACGCTTGCTGAGATGAGAGTTGGCAGAAAAGTGCATCAGCAAAGGCACAGGTACTTCACGTCCTTGGTGACCGTCGGCTGGGTCCGCAATTGCAGGAGGGTTTTTCCCTCAAGATTGTTCAATCTCGAATCAAATGTTCCAAAGTTGCGCTCTTGTTCTCCTTATCCATAGCAGCTGGGCCGGACAGGAAAACAAAGTTCTTCTACCACCCTACAGGGTGGCTGATAAAATTTAGAAAGATGCTTTTTTATTATAACTATTGAATGTAAGTAATACTATAGCCTTCTATATACTGCATATTATTGTTGATACTTTAATTTGGCTAACAGCAAAAATTATTCAATATGGCCTCCTTTGGCCTTCACAATGGCCTTCAGTCTTTGAGGGACTACAGCACAGCTGACTTGCACTGTCTCCTAAGGGATGACTGCCCATGCAGACTCGATGTGGGCCATGAGGTCATCCTTACTGTAGCTGGGCCTCTCTCTGGCCTTCATCTCCACCATACCCTCCATGGCAAAGTCCAAGGGGTTGACATCTGGTGAAGATGGAGGCCAGGCAGTCTTCTCCCAAAAGTGCTAAAAATGAGTCTGGCACCAGTCTTGCACAAGACATGCAGTGTGGGCTGTTGCCCCATCCTGCATGAAGCACACAGACATGCCAGGGAACTCATCCTTGATCCACTTGGCCACCTTGGTCTTCAAGAAGTTCAAGTATACATGCTGGTTGACCTTGACTCCATTGGGGATCCAAAAGACAGGCGATTTCTTGCCATTGCTGGCCACAGCAGCCCACACCATCACTGAGGCCATGCCCTGCATCCTGTAGACATTCCTGAAGGTTGGATCAATGGTGGCAGCATCCTTGGCCAGAATCCAGTTGTTTTGGTGGGTGAAGACACGGGTCACCGGGAACAGCTTCTCGTTTGAGTAGATGGCAATCACATCTAGATTTTCAGCTAGCCACTTGAGCAGTGACCTCGATCTGGCCAACCTCTTCAGTCCTTTGTGGAAAGGGAAAGGAGCTGGTGCTTTCACAGCTTGAATGGGGTCATCTGGAGATCCTCCTTGACCAACCTCTGCATGGTGTGACATGCCACTTTGTGCTCCTTTGCCAAGTTGTTGATGTGAATGGAGTGGGCCAGATTGTGGGATATCTTGCTCCAGATGCCCTTAATGAGGCTGGGGACCCACTGGGACCTTGGACGGCCCGAGTTGGAGCTATGGGAGGTCCCACAGCCTTCTTCCACTTGTTTGCAGCACCTCCACATCAAGGACTTGGACACCTTGAGGTCCTTGGTGATGTCTTTGGTGGACTTGCCAGCTTTGATGAGCTCCATGATGTGTGCAGTGTGCAGAGTTCTGCGGCTCATGGTGCTGGTGTTTGCCACCCCAGTTAGTGCATTGTGACAACAAACAAGACTAAAAGACATAGCGGGAAATTAAAAAAAAGAACCAACTGACCTTATCAGCCTTAGTATTCAAGTTATGATCGTTTTAATGTTGGTTTCAAATTTTATCAGCCACCCTGTACATCCACTAAACCTACAGGGTTCGCGATTGAAGTTGAGTCGGAGAAAAGTCACGTTAATTTTAACTATGCTTATTTGACTTTGATATTTTGCATCGTAGAAGGACTAGGAAGCAATAGTAGTCGCTTGTTTTTCTAATGTTACTGCCCCTCTCAGTGACTGCACGCTGGAGACGTCCTTGAACTTGGTTGCAGGTGGCGATGATGGTGCTACTGAAGATTTTGAGGATGAACAGGCTTAAAGGGACTCCACAGACTCGCGGGATTTACGACAGGCCTCCTATGTGGTCAATATGGACCACGTAGGAAAGTTCTTTGGGTTAATGTTGGATGAGGAAGGAGGTCACTGGCTGTTTTCCCAAAACTGAGGAAAGTGATCCTTGCACCTGCTGAGGAGTTTTTTTGCCGTGTGAGAAGCGGTATTACCCTGTGTGAAGGTGCATTGAGTGCTTTTTTAGTTTTTTTGAGGCCGGGGGAGGACCTGGTACTCCATCACTTCCCTGAATACCTTTTGATTGATCCTCAATCCGGCTTCAATGAAGATCCAGTCGCACCGTTCTATTCTGCCACCCTGACGACTTGCTCACAGAGCCCTTCAGAATCTTAAAGCTGGTGTCGCCAATAGAGGGCGCTTTGGCGTATGTCACGAATGAAGTTGTGGATGAGCACAGAGTTTTCATACATGATCTCGTCCCAAAATCCTATGGGGATCAATGTTGCCCTTGCCGTCATCTGCAGCTTCCTCCACAACTGTAACTGCCCAATGATTATGATGTCTACTTACATTGGAGATATTGTAGAGCAGGGGACGACACCCGGGATTTTCATGTCAGCTTACGAAGTGAAGCTCCGGTCACACGTAGCTTGGAAAGGGGATAAAAACGGGGTAGAATCCCTGTGCGGTTTTTTTTTACCCCAAGTCACAAAACCACCTTGGTTTTACCCAGTGGGGTGAAAAGTAGAGAGGACTTCTAATTTCAAGGGCAAAACTGATGAGTTTTCCCCAGAGAGGTAGCAGCAGACAGCAAAACAAAACAGATGCACAAGAGCAAGACAGGGTTTTTGCTTGGTTTTATGCTCTGCTCGTGTCACCCGACAAGGGGAAAACGCACCTCGGAGGTTCGCTCCGCACAGGGGTTTTACCCCGTTTTTATCCCCTCTCCAAGCCACGTGTGACCGGAACTTAACGTTGAGACAACCCTTTACGTCCAGTTGAGTCAAATTTTCCACGAAAGTGAGAGCATTGATTCTACGTCACTCTATCCTCGAACCACCTCTGCCAGACACAAAAAAGTGCTGAATGGGTGCAGGGTGAAGAGACCTGGACAGAACGAATAACCTGGAAGAACAATCATCTGAATCCCCCTTACTTCCTGTGTGCAATACTCTGCAACCAAGATTGGGCAGCTGACTTTTTCCCACAGACACCGAAGAGAATACAAGAGGGAGAGACCCAACTCAGGTGCTTGAGTGGGCCCTCGCAGTCAGCTGTCAGTCAGGACCAAAATCATACGATTCCTGTTTTTGCTCAAGTTCTACGAAAACTTTCGATCTGAACTGTGTGCACTGAAAGTGGTCCTGAGTGGCAGCTGAGCCACTCTGGCACTGCCCAGCTTTGCTTGGACATTACGGTTCTCCTTCGTTTATTCTCTTTGACAGGCGTCACAGTATTTGCCACGCAGTGAGCAAGGTTGACTAGTTGTGAGTAAAGAAAAATGCTGAGATTATGATCAATTGGATACAATACATTTCACATGGCAATCTCCAGTTAATGTAAATTCAAGTTCTGTCAGCAGAACATTTTTCGTTGATGAAGCAATTCATTTACAAGCCATCGTGGCTCTTGATGAGCTGAAAACTCTTGGTTGCTGTGTTGGGGTAATGCTTCTTAACCTAACTTTCTTACGCTATGTTGAGATTTCCCATTACATTGAGTCACATCACCGCTGCACCAAAGGATTTAGAGAGCACAATCGAGGGGACAGATCTGAGGTGGACCCTGAGAAGGCCACAAAATGTGTGCTGCTGGGAGGTTTTGTATATATTAATGGCTGTTTCTTCCTACTTTGTCTTGTTCCAGGGGAAGATGTCAGCTGACGCATCCAGTTGCATGGTTTAGTCCCGGGAACGCTAAGTGAACGACCCATTGCGTTCTCATTTGGCTGCGATGTTTGCCCTGACTTTCCAGCTCCACATTTTGTTGTGCTGGAAGACAGTTCTTCGGTCTGCTTTGCCCTCTCAGCGTATCTCTGCGATGGAAACCTGTCTTGCTCGCCTGAATTCATTCACCCGGCGAAGCAAATATTGGTATCCCTCCGAGCATAGGCAACACCCTCGTTGCCAAATTGCTACAGGCCAAATTCGGTGGCCTCATCTAGGTAGGAATCGAGACAGACAGAGATGCGTGAATGGAGAAGAGTTGAAGAGGGCATGTCGTGGTCACTTCTCAGTGCAAGTAGACACGCACTTGCTTCACAACGAGCGTTTTTCCCTCTTATGCACTACTGGGTGTAGAGACAGAAAATGCAGGTGTCTTCACGCAAGTCATAACTTTCTCATGAAGTTACCACGAAAGGTTTCCGTGTTGGTTCCTTTTATGAAGGAGTGAGGTCGTGAGTATTTAAGAGTGTTGCGGAAAGCCACAATAGTGCGAGTAGAAAGATATGAACGAGCTGTTTTTATTCATGGAAGCGGACATTCACATATGTATATGACTTTCGTACAGTGTGTCGTACGTAAGGAGACACGACGAACGACCTAAACATGGGTTGCCATAGAATGTGAAAATGAAATTGGAGCTATTGTGTTACGTGCAAGACACCTTTTTTGGCGTGCCACACAAAAAGCTTCGCTTCAAACTGACGCTTAATAAAAAGCTGGAAGGTTAAATGAATGAGGTTACAAAGTCAATTGTTTTTGCATCACACAACCACGCACTCTTGTTCCTCTCATACAAGCAACGCTACATCTATGTTGCACTGAGTACGCTGGTGTGTTTATTGATGAAACTAGTTCCAGATAATATACATGAGCAATGGGATGGGGAACAACATTCGAGCATCACAGAAAAACCTTTCCATCCTGTTTAGGATGGTTATGTGATGAAAAATTGAACGACTCCACGGACTTTTTTGACACTGATTTCTTTAGCAAAGTAACGCTGCTTCAAAAGTAGATACAAATAAATGTACTCTTGAAAGTTCCGCTTCATGACCACTCTGTTTCCCCATGACTCCATGTCTGTACTAGCTGTAACAAGAGCTTGCCAAATTCCCTAGATCAGCTTATCAACTCTTTTCAAGAGCAGCAGTTTACAATGACACATTTGAAGTCAAAGTTCCTACGAGATTAGCATGAGGCCCCTACTTGTTGCTAATGTTATTCTTGGTGCAGCAGCGCATGCTTGGTCAATACCGTAAGCAGTTAGAGGCGGATAGCAGCTCATTCTTGTGCACCTAGTAGAACTGCCTGCGTACTCGGAGTGTGCACTGTGTGACAGCGAATTGAAAGCAATATGACACCGTGTACTTTCTCCTGATTCTCAAAGGTCCAACCTTCTATTCCTGGAAGATTGCAGGATGTATTTATATGACAGCCACCTCATGTTTCTCGAAGTGTCCACCCTGTCATTGCCTTCGGCTTGGATCTGAAAGTTGGCACATATCCTCCTGAGACAGTCCAGGGATGCGGCAGCCCACTTGTCCTCCGTTTAGGTCGACTGGAAGCTGCAAGCCTTCCCTACCCATGGTACCCCAGATGTCATAACCTAAAGGATTGTGAGACCTGGTGAGAGGGGGACAGTCCGACCAAGATCAGAAGCTGGCCAAGTTACTCCAGGTCTGGGTCTTCCTCCTCCAGGGCAGAGTCCCCTCTCACTCGTTCCTCCCAAGTGCTTTCCTTGGCTGTTGTAGGTGTAAGAAGCAAAACAATTGTAACAGATGCTGTTCCTCGATATTGGCTATATTGGTATATCCCAGTATACGTGTACTACCGGTATACCGAATTGTTGAAGTAGCGGCGTTTGAGAGTGGGCCCCTCTGGACGTCCAGGGTGCGCCACTACATTGGTACACCCAGCTTCCACTCCCGAATTACTAAGACGGGTGCATTTGTCATTTTCTCTCGTCGTTCTGCAGCACCGTTGGCCCTGCAGAGCTTCTGTAACTCTAACACCAGCTGAAAAATCCAGCGCTGCCTGGGGCGCAAAGACACTTACGCGCTTTTTGTGAACGCGAATAGCCCGAAGCCCGACTTTTTTTTATTTGGAGCCCAATCTGCGAGTTCTCACGAACGTACATTCTCCTTCGTTTAATGTTTCCAGCTTTCTTACCAGGTTTTCTCTGCTGCAGTGACATTGGGCAGTGCTGCCATTTTTCTCGGCAGCAGTGTGTTTCTTAAAACAAGTTAAATAATGCATCGCCCTTTTGACCTTCATGGCTAATGCCACCTGTCCCATGTCCATGCCAGTGGCCCAAGAAAGTACCACGCCAATTTTGAGCCTTCCAAACTTTTTTATTAGGCCGCTTTGTGGTAACAAAGATACACACGAACACACTCTCTCCTTTGAAAGTACTATAAATAGAAGAGCCCCAGGACTCCTTTTATCGGAGCAATAAGGCTTGTTATTACTTAATGAAAAGTCAAGGAGTCTTGATTTTGGTCTTGGCCAAGTATCTTCCATTGTTGTGCACCGTTTTTCCTGAGAGAGTTCAAAACATAGGGAAGCTTTAACGTCCGTCCGAAATGCAGAGGTGAAGATACCTACAGGGTGCTGTCACTTATCATAGCGCTGCTACAGCTTTTACTTCTTCTCCTGTTGTTTCATTTCAAGGACGTAAGGGTCGCACCAATGGTTGATAGTGGTTGCTTTTCTGCTGAATAACCAACTGACATCGTTGATGGCATCTTGCCAAGCTGCTACCATCTCCTCTAGAATTGATACAACCTCCTCCTTCATGTCGGAATGTCAATTTCTCAAGCAAGATCGAAGAATCTGCATTGATGGTGGCAAGTTTGTGCCACTGAAGGCTTTGTCCTCTATGACGTCCTAAAACTGGCTCCTTTTAAACATGGAGGAGGTCTTCTTGGACATACCTACTGAAGAGCTTGTGTGCTATTGAATCCATGAAATTAAATTGACATTAACAGCCTGTACATCGTATGCGTCAGAGAAAAAATGAAAGCTGGAGCAGAACGCTGATAAGTGACGCCATTCGCGGAACACCCTGTACAAGAGATTGGCGGGAAAGGTCGCCGTACTAACTACAACAGCTGTCTTGAAAATGGAAAGAACACATTTTATCTCCAGTTTCTCTTGTGTTTTGCAGCCGCACTTCGTACCACTTCGTAGCACGTTTACCCTGCGCCAAATATCAGACGGGCATGATTTTGTAACTTGGGTGTGACACCGGGTGAAATTTACGCATTGCACTCCTCAGTTGCGTATGCAGCAGAAGTCTTCTGGAAATTCTGAGGAATGCTTTTTAATGCAGCGCCTAAGTAAGTCAGTATCAGTACGGAAATATTTCACTTACCTGTGCTCAGGTGCAGAAGGCTATCTCGGGTTGGTGATGGAGGCAGGAAATTGGCCTTGGTCTCGCAATAGAAATTGACGAGAAACTTTACTACACGGGAGTTTTCTATATCGAAGTTCGACTGTACGTTGGTAGTACGTCATATCTTGACAGTCCAGTGGAGAAAGGAGTCTAGTAGTGCCTGACATAAAGTGCAGAGCTTTCTACCGAGTGCTTTAAGATGTAAAGATTGTTGCTGAACAACCGAAATGAAACTTGAACGTTCAAAAGCGTCTTAATAACAGCTGAGGAATGCAAACGTAAGGTTTCTTTCGCTAAAATTACAGGGAGAGGATTTGTCTAAGGAGATGTCTGAGCAACTTTGTCCGAAAGGACCTTGCACACGAATTGTGCAGTACTGCGCTCAGTGTCACTCCCTGGCACCTGTATGCATTGGACGTTATATATTAAGATCGAGTTCGAGTGAGTGTCTGTGTCTCATTCTATCATTGCAAGGGTGTCTGGTCTAGTTCTCATCCTCGACAAGGGACTCTCTCATGATAACTTTTGTCGTGGATGAGCAAAACACAAGCTTTTAACATTTTTTCTTCATCAAATACCGTTGGTCGTGTTTCTTACATTGTGCACTAGTGCGTGCGTGAAATGTGAGACATGAAACTTTATTGCCACTGGACAGCAGCTACTGTACAGAGTGCGTCTGAATGGGCCTTAGAATTCAAAATGTAACAACACGCACGTCTAAATAAGATTATTTTAAAGATTTTCGCGTCAGCGCATCAAAAATTCAGCTCTAGATACAGAAATTGGCAAAGTTTGGGGAATAAATTTGAAAGCTTATTTGAAATATCAAACACGTGAAGGTTGAAGGGCGTTTGCAATGAGGTAGAAGGGCTTGAAATAAAGCGAATCGTTTGCTCTGCACAAAGCTCGTTTACTGATTACCTTCCCGACTCCTGAGAGGTGAATACCCTCAAGACGAGAAGGTTTGTTGTTGCATTTCAGAATCCATTTTAAGCTGTACTTTCTAAGCAAATATAAAAGATTAAAATGAGTGAATAATTTTGGGTGCCTGCAATCCGAATATTAGTGCTTGGTACAACGCAAATGACAAAAAAGGGTAAAAAATCCAGCTTCGGCTGGGAATGTAACAATGGTTTAATTCGTCGCTGAAGCGAAACTTTACACGGGGTTAAGATGAAGGGCTGATTTGCATTGCACTTTTAGACCGATCTGAGCATCTTCCATAGCTGTGCAGTAGACAGACTTCTTGGAGCTGTATCACGTTTTGGGGAGGTCCTGGGTGAAAACCTTTGGCACCACTGAACTAAGGGCGTCAAACCTCACCTCAAAATGACTGGTCTGTGCGTACAACATTAGTTTTACCGTACTACTTTCAAAATCTTTCACTTGGTACGCGCACTACATTCCCGAACAATTGTGACCTGCACGCGTACTTGCCTTCCTTGCTCCAATGTCTTGCGCATTGTGTGCGTCACACGTGAGGAGCAAGCGCCAGACCAGACTTTTTTTTTCCAACCCCGCAACATCCATCCAGATTTAGTCATGCAGAATTCAGTCCGGACTTGTCTCATAACCCTGTATGCTTCTGTAGATGATGACCTTTTCTAGCTCGTGCAGATCATGGTTCTTAGTTGCACACATGAAGCTGCCCTAGCGCTCTTAGAAAGTTCCACGTTCAATTTTTTTTCTCTCACAACGTGTGGTTGGTACATAGCTTGTACAAATACGTTACAGTGCACTCTCGACGTGTGACTTTCTCTCCAACTTTCAGGTAAACGGCTTTCCCACTTTGAACCTGTACAAGGACGGCAAGAAACTGAAGGAGTACAGCGGTTCACGCGAGCTCCAAGACCTGCAGGCCTTCATCCAAAAGAACACTGTCGACGAGAAGAAGAAGGACGAGTTGTGAAGAAGGAATGAGGGAGATCTTCCCCAGCGTTCGACCACATTCGCTTCCAGTGTCCTGTACGAGAGGTCGATCTCACTGCAGCTATGCATGAGCTAGCAAAGATCCATCCGTTGTTTACCTGCCTTGGTACGTGTGTTTTTATAGCAGAAGGCATTTGCTCAAATATACCTACGTACCTTTTATCCTCCGTCTCGATCTCTATTGGTCATGTCCTTACCTGTGTGTTGTTTTTCTCCTAGACCTTTTTTTGTTTTCCTCTGGAAAAGTCCTTTTTGGTACTAACAGCGGAATGTTTGTGTAATGCGCTCGGTTAACTTCTGTTCAGCAGGTGTTTAGGAGACCGCCTTATGTACGACCGACATCTGAATGCGTTTTTCATGGGGCTCCTTTTCCTGTGGGAATGGCTTGGTCGGGCTGCCACCACCTCTGGCCTGCCTCCGAATGGTGCTTTTCACCCTTCCCCTGAAGAAAGAAACCATGAGTCATTGAATGGAGACCAACTTTATGTATTCATTGCCTACCCACTGTCCTCCCCCTCGGGGATGGCGTAACCCCGTTATAGCCTCATAGCCCGAGCACTTTTTACTACCAATGACATGAACGGCTTCGCTGAGGCTATCGAGCATCGGGGTGTTTAAAGCAATGGCTTTTGTCCATCTACGTGTCGAGAACTCTTGGCGAGGGATTTTCTTCTTTCTAGGCTTCTCTGCTCTTGCGAGTAGTAGCTATTTTGTGTCCATGAGTACGTACTATAGTAAGCCTGGGAATCCGGATTTTCCTCGATAGTATCCCTATCGTAAATTGAGCGTGCGGTGATGTAATCGAGTTGAACCCAAGCCCGAAAACGTAATATTCTCAAGCCTAGCCCGATGGTACGGAAGGGATACGCCATCAATCTCTGGTGAAAACATTTTCGATCTGACCCGACAGTTGAACATCCTGACTTTGCTCTTGGCTGTTTTGTGACCTAAAAGGTCGGGTTCCCTCGTTTTGACCTCGGCGCATTCCCAAATGGATTCTCCAGAGCCCGAAATAACCCTAGCACAACTTTTTAAAACCCGATCATATCTCTAATGCGCAGCTTTGTCCCTTGACCAGGAGTCCCACCGGTCAAATTTTGTGACCCTGGCAGCTTTGTTCATGGTTTGGCCAGAAGAATTTTTGGACGTGCTTGACTGTTCTTCGACTGACTCTTTGTTACAGCTTCGCCGATTTTGAAAATTGTTTTGGCAATTTTGCCGATTTGGTCACCGGTGTTTGACAACACAGCCCTCGGCATTTCAACTAGTGCCAACTCGGACTGGGTTTTGAGTCCTAATTTACGTATCGGATTAAAACTATACAGTATCCTTTGTCTGAAGAAAGCTTGACTGAACTGTTCCAGGTAGTCGTAAGTAGGTCTTAAATACAGTGGAACACGCTCATATGAAGCACTGAACGTAGGAAACGGCCGCATTTAAGAAATTCAAGGTCAGGTTAATCAAATCAAACTGCCCATTTACTAAGTAAAATTGTTATGACTGTTGGGAACATGAAATCTAAGCCTCTCTGTTAAAAGAACCAAAACAGTCCGAAATAGGTTTTACATCTCAAGTTTTAAGCTTTTTCTTAGAAAATGCTTTTCAGTGCCATCCTGGGTCAAATTCTCAGGCAGCGCTTGAAGTGCTGTCTCACAGTTGTTTAGGTGGTTGTGCTCATCAACGCCTCTGAATGATACAGACCTTAGCGTAAGTAATTTCAGTGAGATGAAACTGAGTGTATAGACTGCGTGGAGTCATTTTTGAGTGGAATTTTTGCATGGAACGAATCCTCCAGACAGTGGCCCATAACTTTGACTACATGGGTTGACAGTATTGA
>JAAUXU010003861.1_pt1 | contig 14209 bp, 12 predicted proteins | sample 7278151 | NCBI WGS metagenome assembly JAAUXU01 (sample SAMN14350113, study PRJNA611818) | marine sediment metagenome | isolation source: surface marine sediment (1.8m) | place: French Polynesia: Moorea | collected 2018-08 | reverse complement strand
GCCGGTATGCTGCAAACACTCGGCTTTGAGATAGACCGCCATTCCGGTATGATCGCCCAGAGGAGCGGAGCGCTCAAACGGTGTTTGTCGGATGATGCCCTGCAAGTTGCGGCGGGCGTTGCGAATTTCTTCAATGGATAGGGGCGCCATAGACTTATTTGTCCAAGAACAGCGCCCGTGAGTCAAGGGTTTTATTCAGGAATCAGTGGTCAGATGTCAGAAAACAGATGTCAGAAAATACAGGAAAGGTAAAATGCTTAAATTGCCGCTACTTTAAGTTGTTTTCCAAAAACTGACACCTGACACCTGAACACTGAAACCTTGTATAAATTCAAGCACCCAGTCAGTGGAAGTAAGTCACCAGACAAGTTTAAAACTGTATCCCGATAAAATGGTCAGCCAAGGTATTGATGAAACAGCCACCCCCGCCGCCTGATGAACCGGAGCCGCTGGGCGCAGCGCCCATACCGGATGGATCAGCGATGATGCCGTTTTGCTGATTGTCATCATCGCCAGTGCCGCCGTCGACCAGGGTAATGCTCAACTGGGTGCGGTCGCCATTAAGGGAAACGTGTGCGCTGTAGTCATACCAGCCCTCGCTCTGGCTGTACTTAAACCATTTATAGCCCTGCGGCATGGGCTCGGGCAACAAGACGGTGACAGTGGCGCTGCTGCCGGGGATGTCCACTTTGATTTTAAAGTCCAGCAGGCCGTATCGCATGTCTTCGGGCATCCCGTTCCGAATTGTAATTTCCGCACCGTCGGGATCGACTGGCTGCAAGCTGACCAGATGAGAGCCATTATCCGGTTTTAAACCCAGCACTGATTGGGTCGTGGTCTCAAGGGCGATGGCATCGTTGGGTACCGATTGGATGCCGTTTTCGGTGATGTCGATTTCTACCGTATCCGAATCGGAATCACCGCCCGAGTCGGTCACGGTTAATTGAAACATCACGGTTGCGTCGGCGCTAACTGGTGCGGCCACAAAGGTGGGCCGAACGGCGTCGGCGTCCGATAAGGTAATTGCCGGACCATTGGTCTGGTTCCATTCGTAACTGACAATTGCATCGTTGGGATCAGATGACTGCGATCCATCCAGGGTAACAGTTGCGCCCTCAACAACACTCTGATCGGGGCCTGCATTGGCAGTCGGCGGCAACTGGTTGACCGCAAAGCTGACCGCAATGGTGTGATTGCTGCTAACATTCTCAAATGTGTAGCTGGTGGTAATAGTGGCGGCAACACCATCCACCAAAATTTCGGCCACGCTGTAACCGGCGTCGGGGGTGATAGTGAAGGTGATATCACTGCCCTGATCGATTGAGAAGTTGCCCTGGGGGACGATACTGCCCCCTGCGCCTGCGGTAGCTGAAAATGTATAGGTGGCAATTTCCGGACAGGCGCTGAAGCCGCTGCGGCGCCCAAAATTCTGGGTCCAGTAATGACCATAGTTGCTGCTGGCCACATACGCATAGCCAACACCGATATCGCAAAAATTGGGGTTGAGAATATTGGCGCGGTGTCCGGGACTGGCCATCCAGGTGTCGATCACATCCTCAGGCGTCGGCTGCCCGGCAGCGATATTTTCACCACAGTAATTCCAGGTGTAGCCGGCGTCTGTGATGCGAACGCAAGCGGTTCGTCCGTCAAGTCCCGTATGACTGAAATAGTTTTGCAATCCCATGTCCTCGGAGTGACCCTGAGCGGCAGTTGCCAGGCTGGCATCATAGCTGAGCGGCGGCAGGCCTTCAGCATCCCTTTCAATGTTGACCAGATCAATTACTTCGGATGCAAAGTCGGCATAAGCGTTTCCGCAGAGCAAAAAAAAGCAGCACGACAATAAACTCAGTATCCGTTTCACTGGCTCGCCCCCCAAATAGTTGTATCGGTTTATAGTTAAATAGATATAGGCGCTATTAACCTGCTGTAATTTTGCAATAATCGCACCATGGGATTTCGTTTATCTTAAAGAGAATAATACCCAGTGGTTACACGCCCCGGGTCGCAATGTTTTATTTCAAAGTGACAAATTTAATAAACAGGCCGTACAAAAAATGTCACACACCGGCACCTGATCCGGTTTTGTAAACCTTTCCAAAATCAGTTGCGTCATAGGCCTTAAAATTCCGGGTCGATTCTATAATCGAGGAAAGGAGAGCACAGATGAAAAAGAAACTGATAGGGCTGATACTGGTTACATCGTTAATTGCATGTACGGGAATGTCTCAACGACAGCAAACCGGAACCGCCGTCGGGACCGTTGGCGGGGCTGGTGTGGGAGCAGTCATCGGAGGCGCCTATGGTGGCAATACCGGCGCATGGATTGGCGGATTGGTTGGCGCCGGGCTCGGTGGTCTGGCCGGTTACCAGGTGGCTTCTTACATGGACCGGCAGGAAATCGATCTGAATGCTGCCCTGGCAGAGTCAAGAGCATACAACCGCGCCAGCATCGAGCGGGATCGGGAAAACACCGATATTCTTCTGGCCACTTTTACGGGCGATGTCTTCTTTGATTTTGATTCAGCCAGCGTTAAATCCGGCGGATTTGCCGAAATCAATCGCGTCACACCCGTGCTGCAGAAATACAACCACACCGCCATTCAGGTCGAAGGCCACACCGACGCGGTCGGTACCGAACTCTATAATCAGCAGTTGTCCGAACGCCGCGCAGCGGCTGTTAAAAATGTGCTGATTCAGCGCGGTATTGATCCCAAAAGGATTCGCTCTGTGGGTTTTGGTGAATCCCAACCGGTCTCTTCGAACAATGCTGTGAACAGAAGGGTGACCTTGAGAATTATACCGCTGGTGGATGGGAGTACCACATAGGTATACAGAGGACAGAGGACCCGGCTTCGCTCTCCGAGCTTGGGGCTTCGCCCATCGGGCTTCGACCCCACAAGTCGCCGGGACAAGACGCCGCGGCAAGCAGAAGCAAGGTTGCCCTTCGACTTCGCTCAGGGTTTCGGTTAAAGGAAACTGAAACTAATCGGAACGCATGTTGTGTTCCAGCTTATACAGATCGATGATGTCATTGACCTGGCGGGCGGTGGCTGAACTTTTAAATGCCTTAATCTGGTCTGCCCGATAATAGGTCTGAGTGTTGAGCCAGGCAGCAAAATCATCATCTGCGATAATCTGGTGCCAGTTGGTGTGTTGAGCAGCCACTTCTGCATAAAGCACCACCGCCTCGGCCAAATCCGGTGCAAATAGCGTGTCGGATCTCATATGGTGGTCATCGGCAAATTGCTGCAGAGCAGCGCTGGTGTGAGGGCCGATAATTCCGTCAAGCGGTCCGGTATCATAGCCGTTGGCAATCAGGCTTTTCTGGATCCGTCTGATCCGGGCCGGGTCCCGATTGTATGGGCTCAAAATTTCTTCGGACAAGGCCTCTTGATAGTTGATCTTCTCAGGAGCCGGCGCTGCTGCGGGCGGTGCTTGTTGTTGAATCCTCGTCTCAGCTTTTGTGAGTGGCTTTTTTAATGCGGGTTGCTGTGGTGTCTGGGCGGCTGTCTCGGTTTTTGCAATCTCTTTTGCTTGAGGCGTCGGCTCTTTTTTAGGACGGGCTGCAGTCGGTTTTGGCTCGGCTTTAGATGCCGCCTCTATGCTTGCTTTCTGGGGCTCCGCGGGCGGTTGGCGGTCAAGAACACGATACAGCAGCAGGACGCCCAAAACCGCTATGATGGCCACAAAGCCAAATACGAGGCTTTTTTGGACGGTTTTTTGAATATGCGGCCGGTGAATGACGTCAGGAGCCTCTGCAGGGTAGTCGGGCTCCCAGGGAGGCGGCTCCGCTGGGGGGTCCAGAACCGGTTCTGCTTCAGAATCAGACAACCGTTCTGAAGGGGAGCCGGGCTTCGGATCGGATTGTGGATAGTCCAGATCCGGTTCAATTTTAACAGGTGCTGCTTCAGAATCGGGTTGATGAACATGACCCGCTAGATGTGGTTTGGCCTGCAAGTATGATTTTAGCCGTTCATAGGCTTCGTTGATTTCATTTAATTTCAATTCCGCCTTGCGCCGATAGCGCGGCAGATTCTGGAAATTTTCCGGGCGCCAGGCGTTGCTCAATTCCTTATAAGCTTGCTCTAAATCGTCAATCGAGGCCGATTCATTCAGTTCGAGTATGTCAAAATATTTTTTCATAGAATTGTCCAGAGGACATATTCACAATATTCTACACCATAAAACAAGCAAAAAATCGGTCATTAGTTAAGTAAAATCTGAATGCACATATTAAAAAAATTAAAAATATGAAACCCAAAGCTATCTTAAAAATAGCAGATCACGTTCAAGGGCAAGGCAAAAACCGATTCAAAAGTGGAGCATACACGTCAGTATTCGAGCATTTTGAATCGGTTTTTAATCCGCCACGAATATTGGCGGATTAGATGCATTTTTAAGATAGCTTTGAGGTTTGGGCGAAGAATTCATGCTTATCCATCTCATCAAAGGCGATGATTCCCTGGCGCCGCGCTGTGTTGTAAAGCCTGTCGAGATAGGCCTGCCATTTAACACTCAATTGGGGATCATCCTGCAAGCTGCAATCGATGGCGTGGTGAATTTCGTGTTTTAAAATGGCGTCCAATTCAGGATCTTTTAAAATACTGGCTGAGATGAAAATGATACGGTTAGGATGGTTGTAGGCGGCCGGCTGCTGATCCCAGGTTTTGCCGTCATCGAATTGATCTTCCACTTCATACCATTGCTGCCGGCCGTCCTGGCTAACATTCACCCAACGATCCGGTGTGATGCGGCCGTCGCCATCCAGATCCGCGCCGAATCCAAGATCCGTCGGCAAGGTTTCCGCGGCGCCCACAAAAATGCGAACGCCATTGTTTTTTAAAAAAGCAATTAGTTCTGCAGGAAAACCGGCCAGCTTATCTGATATGACTGCTTGCTCAACCGGGCTGGCAGTTCCTCCCATCCAGGAATCTGAAAACATGTTGGCAGGTATTCGTTCGGATATCGATTCTAGTGGTTTTAAATTCAAGCCGGCGATGAATTTTTTAAAATAGCCCTCGGTGGCCAGGGCGGTTTCAAACATGGCCAACGGATGGTATTTAACCAGATCGGGAAACTCACCCAGGCAGGTGTGAACGGACGGCGTTAATTGGGCATGGGAAAACATATCCTGCAAACTGTGTAGACCGATGGCAAACTCTTTTTCAGCAGCATCATAAAATCCCTCATCCGCCAGGCGGTGGGCGCGCGCCAGGTGAATTCGGGCGGCTGTGATGCGGGTATCTTCCTGCCCGGCCGGACTACGGTTGTAGTGCCGTTGAATGTCGCCGATTTCACCGACAGTCCCGGTAATGCGGGGTTTGGCAGCATCCTGTGGATCGCGGTAATGCGTCCGGCTGATATCGACATTATAGCATTGGATGGCGATGCGGCGGGCCTGTTGTCTGCTGAATCCGAACCAAACTGCCATATCATAGGCGCCAAAGTTTTCATCGGCGCGTCGCCCCGGATCAATGCTGCCCGCATGCGGTCCCCTGTCCCATGCATACTGACGCATCTGTTTGCGTAGGATTCCCAGATAGCGATCTTCTCTGGGCAGGTTTGAGGGGGTTGCCTTGATAATGTTTTTGAAACGACCATAAGGGGCAGTGTGGTATCGATGGGTGTTCTGTTTTTTTTCGGTCCATTTGACTGCCACAGGGTCAAGGATGCGATCAATGGCAGTGATCGGCACCGGAGCGACGCGGCTTGCTGTTAAAAAAAACTTTTGGATGAGCGCGCCGACTTTTTTGGAAAAAGGAAAGTAGCGCGGGTCCGGGCGATATCCATTGATGAGATGAAATGCGCGCAGCAAACCGGCATTTGTCCGGCCGGCGGTCAAGGAGGTTTTGAGACCCAGCACAGACAGATAACCGGTCGGGTCGAATTCTTCGATGGGTCTGCCCCCCAGCGTTTGTTTATATGCCTCGTAAACCTGTGGTGCTGCTGCCGACTGCCAGCGGCCGGATGCGTATGGATCATCGGTGGCGTCCAGGCAGCGCTGAATCTCTTTTAACAACGCCCCCTCCTGCCATATCCCGGGCCGGAAAAAATCTATTTTAGGAATCGGCATCAATCCCCCATGTATGATTTAATGGCTATAAAATAGGGGCTAAAGGTTCAGGGTTCAAGGGTTCAAAGGTTCAGAGGTTCAAAATTACAAGACTGAGGGTTATTCAATTGTGAGTCGCGCCTTTCGGGTTGAGTTGGCGTGATCTGGTGGAGGGCTGCGTACTAAGCGCTTTGGGCTTCACCCTAAAGCCACAACCTAACAAATCGTTTAAGGAGCAGAACCGAGGGAATTGACGAGAAAAATTAGCCGAGGATTTGCAACATGATTTTATTTAACTAAAAGATTTGATCTCTCTGTGTTCTCTGTGGGCTCCGTGTGATAAATAATCAATTGCGCGCTATTTTGGTTACTTCTTTTTTTTGAACTCGGCGATTTCGCTGACAGCCTCGATAGTGGTTTTCATGTGCGCTTCGGTGTTAAACGGGCCGATGCCGATGCGGACCGATCCGCCGATTTTATCGGTGCCCAATTGCTCGTGGACCAGAGGCGCGCAGTGAAGTCCGGTGCGGCAGGCAATCTCATACTCGCCATCCAACAGGGTGCCGGTATCGAGCGCTTCCATGCCGTCGACGTTAAAACTGAGAACACTGATATGATCGCTCAAATCATCTTGACAATGCAGTGTCACGCCATCTATGGCCGTGAGGCCATCGCGCACCATACGCGCCAGCTTCATTTCATGGGCATGAATGTTATCGATGCCTTTTTGCGCAATCCACTTCAAGCCGGCATGCAATCCGGCAATACCCATGACATTTCCGGTGCCATATTCGAGCCGGTAAGGATAATCGTCCAGGTGCATACGGTCAGCGGATCGAACCCCTGTGCCGCCGGCGCGAGTATGCCGGATGTCAATGCCTTCTCTAACGTAAAGACCGCCGATGCCGGTGGGTCCCATCAAGGATTTATGGCCGGTAAAGGCGACAACATCAATGTGCATTTTGTCGATGTCGATCGGCACCTTGCCGGCGGATTGGGAGGCATCGATGGCAAAGACGACACCCTGCTCGCGGCAGATGCGGCCAATGGCGGCAACCGGCTGAACCGTGCCGATGACATTGGAGACATGGTTGATAATGACCAGACGGGTGTTGGATTTGATTTTTCGCTTGATATCGTCCGGGTCGACAAAGCCTTTGTCATCGAAGGGAACATAGTCAACTTCCACGCCATGCAATTGGCTCTGATGATACAGCGGTCTCAGCACCGAATTGTGCTCTACGGTTGTTGAAATGGCATGATCGCCCGATTGTAACAGACCGAAAATGATCAAATTAAGCGCATCGGTGGAGTTATAGCCAAAGCATAGCCGGTTGGGATCCGTGCCCCCGAAAAAATCGGTCATCATCTCGCGGGTGTTATCCACCAGTGCGCCGGTTTCCATACACATGTCATAACCGGAGCGTCCCGGATTGACGCCAAAGTCCCGGAAAAATGAGTCCATGAACGCGTAGACCTCTTCCGGTTTAGGGTAAGAAGTGGCGCCATTGTCAAGATAAATAAGTTTTGCCATTTTTGGATATCCTTGCTTTAGTTCAGCCGGTATGAATTTTACGGCGCATGGGCCATTAACCTTGTTAGCAGTAGCCTTATTTTTCCGGGCTACCATATGGCAATTCGCGGATAAATACAATAGGTCCTTAACTAAGTTTGAAAATTAGTGCGACTTTTAGAATGCGCTTTCATCGCAGCGGGCTAAATGGACAACCGGCTCTTTCCTTTGTAGCCGGAATAGGGCAGGGTGACGTACAACCCGTCGCCCATGTAGACGCCCAGACCCATAAAAAATCCTTCCGGATCGTAGGTCTCTACCACATCCCCGTGGGTTCTGCCGGGATTTACTTTTTCCGGATAACAAGTTGACAGCGGGTTGTAATACATGCGGACTTTATGGCGCACACGCCCGCGGGTGGAATTGGATTCGATCTCTTTGACCTCGTTTTTCCAATAGTAAAATTTATCATACAAGGCGCAATGCGGCCCTTTTTGGGCACAGGCGTTGAAAAATTCTTGCAGATCGACTAACTGGCCGTCCAGAGTAGGCAGATACCGTTTATCGGGCAATACTTTCAAACACGCCACGATGGCATCGATGCATTCTTCGGGTGTTTGCGCGGGGGCCTTTGTCTGTTTATGACATCCGGCGATCAGCAGCCCCAGAAGAATGCAGATCAGACCCAGAGCTATCGCACTTCCCGGTCTCGCTGCTCTTCTGGCAGTCGGTCCGACAGGTAACAAGATGATAATATATCAACCTCCATTTTGGTGGATTTTAGCGCTACAACATTATGTCGTTATAGCGCTAAAACGTCAAGCAGGAGGCGAATCTCCGTTCTGTTTCGGTTTAGCTTTAATCAGCCATTTATCGGCTTGACCGATCATCTTGCCCAGCTGGGCCATTATCTGCTCATAAGCAGCGTTGAGTTGCTCGCAGGTGTCATCATCCAGGTATTTGCATTGCCGGGCGAATTCAATCCATACCTGGGTCTCACAGGCGTGACCTTCGGAATCATTTAGTTTGGCAATAAAGGGCGTCTTAAAGCGCCTTTTGCGCCAGGCCCTGCTAATCTGCGAGCAGACCAAACGCGCAGCTTGTCGCAGTTGATCGGTCAACCCGTATTGTTCCTCAGGCGGAAACTTGGCAGTCAAATGAAAAATATCCATGGCAGTGTGCATGGCATTTTGAAAAACCCGCAAATCCCTGAAACTGGTAATTTTGTCTGGCATGATGCAACCTCCCTTCAATAAAAATGTGCAGATGCAATTAATCGTATATCAACCGCCTGCCGGGCAGGCGGTTGATGATATTTGGCCATGGAACCGCTAGTTCTTGGCCTGCCGTTTTTTGGGATTTTGAACGCTGATCAGCGCCTTGTTTTTTTCAAATGTCTTTTGTCCGATGCGCGGAACTTTCATTAAATCTTCCGCTTTCTGGAAGGGCCCATTTTTTTCACGATAGGCAACAATAGCGGCGGCATGACTTGCACCGATACCTTTTAACTGCGTCAGTTGCTCTGCCGTGGCTGTGTTGATATTTATCTGTGCAACATCATCTGCCCAGACGCCGGACGCAAAGATCAGGCCCATTAAACATACGGCTACAACTCTTCTTAAATTTTGCATGCTTTCCTCCTTTCAATTATGGGGTATCCATCATTCCCATGCCCCTGCGGCAGGGAAGCTGTGAAACGCAGCGCAAAATTTATTTGGATATTGTCAACTAAAACTTGCATTTTTTTAAATCAGCTGTTATCTAAAGTTTGCATGTAAATGAATCTGAATGGTATAAACAATCTCTTTCTTATGTAAATTAGATCAGTTGTATAAAGATTATGTCGTTTTGGTGTTAAGATGACATATAAACCGGCAAATTAGTGTTGTCAATAAAAATTTGCATTAAAAGCAAAAATAATTTACCTAAAGCAAATGTCTGGTTTACCGGACCGACGGGGGCCAAGAATGACTGAGGAAGAAAAACAAAATAATAACAATGAGATGAAGCTTTCATTGAGTGAGACTGAGGACATCATCAGGCGGCTGAAAGAAGCGCTGCATGTCAAATCCGACGGACAACTGGCAAAATATTTAGGCATCACACGGCAAAATATCGGTGCGGCCCGCAAGCGAGACGACGTTCCTCCAGGATGGATATACAAGGTAGCCGAGCTCAGTGGATGCTCCATGGATTGGCTGCGGTTTGGTCAGGGCCCCCGGAAAAGGGCAACATATGATATGGCGAAATCTGATCAATCAGGCGAGCTGTCCAGTCAGGAGTCGCCCTATCGGCGCCGGGTGAGTTGGAAACCGCGATCGGTGGATGACCCGCAAAGCGATGCCGATGCCACCGGTTTCGGTATGGCTGTTGAAATGTTGGCTAAAATTTACGGCTCTGAAGATCAGTTGCTGATCGGTGCCATTAATACCGATTTGCGTGCATTTTGCGAAGCCATCGACAGCAAACAACGCGATCAGCATTCAACCAAAGAGCTAATCGAGCTGAAAAAACGCCTGGCTGAGATTGAAAAGCATCTGAAGCAGGACAAGTCTTCTTGATTGCGGATTTTGGATTTCGGATTGCAGATTTCGGAATGCGGATTTTTAACCACAGATTACGCACCCGCCCGCCTCGCCTTGCTCGCATGGCGGGCGTGGGATTAACACAGATTAAAAAATTAAAAAATAAAAATTAAGAGATGACCTATAAATAATGAGTTTAGCTATGCCGGGTATATGATCCCGCATAACAGAAACTGTGAAATTGATCGGTCATGAATTGCTTACAAAGGGGAATTCGCATGAAGCGGAGACCCCTTTGTAATGGAAGCCAAGGAAAACAAATATCTTTTACTCTACGGTGCGATATTCGTACCGCGACCGAAAGTCCATGGTATTGGTATAAACCAGTTTGGGAACCAGTTGGCCATATTTTTCTTTGGGATCGCTGACACCGACGCTAAACGGGCCATCTTTTATCAAGTTAATTGCAGCCACCTGGGTTTTACCGGAAGTGGCCCGGGTCCAGCAAGTGGCACCACTATCTGTTTCTAAAATTCGGGTTTTCAGTGCAGCTTCGATATAGGCTCTGGCATTCAAAGATTTAGCAGCGGTGTACACATTAATTTTAGGCTTTATATGTGAGACTTGCAGATGTCCCAATATGATGGCATCCACTTTATACTTTTGTCCGATCGATTGGATGGTTTCGGAATTGAGTTGACTGTGTCCCAGGGAACGCATCAGGTAATCCGCATCGCCAAGCTCAAGGATACGTGTGCCCGGTTGCGCTGACTGAATATTTTCGATGAAATTTTGCGTTACATAGGGTTTGAGCGTATCTTCGGCATTTGTTGAAAATTCAACCACACCAATCGACGGATACGTTTTCAAATCGACTTTGGGCGGCACGAGCACTTTCTCGGTATGGGCACATGCCAGCAGTAAGACGATGATGGCTGTTGCTAAAAATAAGAGGTTAAATTGTCCGCTTTTGATAAGCGTACAGCAGTCTAACGTTTTCGTTTTCATAAATTGCTCCTTAGTGTGTATTTTGGAACCGTGCGATTGATGAGATTAGTCGCAACACAGCTGCCTGACTTAACGGCTGTGTTCTATATCGGTTAGAAATGGGAATTCTTGAGGATATGGTTCTCGTCGTCGCCCTACAGGTAATATCACGGCAAGAAAGGGTTCAGATGTTCAAATTTCGGGCGTCTGGTCACTGGCTCCTGGCAGCTGGCTGTCGGTCACTGATCAAGGACTCAAAGCCAGTCGCCAGCCGCGAGTAGCCAGTGGCCGGAGAACCAGAGTTCGCAGATTCCGGGTTGGTTATTTATTTTTTAATGGGAATGCCTTTGATCTGGTTAGTATAAATGCCGGGAGCAGAATCGGGTATCTCGATGGCGCCGACGGTGTTTTTATAAAAATCAATATCTTCAACACCCCCAACGACCGCATAGCCATAGCCTTTGTTTTTCATATCCAGCAGACAGGCATACATCAACGCCGTGCCGGTTCTTTTTTTACGATGTGATTTTATCACCCCGATGGGGCCGAAAAATCCCAAGGACGTGGCATCGTAGCAGGCAAACCCGATGATGTTGCTGTCTTTGACGGCCACATAGCAAGTGCGGGGCTGATTGGACAGGGCCACATCAACCTCGCTGGCCCAACCGTCGCCAAAATGATCGCAAACCCAGGCGATGATGGCGTGTTTTTCAGGGCCGATGGGTTTGCGAAGCTCAATGCCAAGCGCTGTTTGTTCCGTCCAAAATGTCCCTTGCGGCTCAAGATCATATAATTTGACCAGCATATCGACCATCAGCATGCCTCCGTTTCTAATTTATCGAACAGTCTGAAACCCAAGCTGTATTTTTCAACATTTTATGCAGTTTGTCAAAAAAACAGAGCTGCGAATCTGATTTCGACCCCATTTAACAATAATTGAGTATAGTTCGCTTAATTTTTAAAAAAAGATCGACGTCGGGCGAAACTTTTTCAACGCCGCTGTGTTTAACCCAGGTAAAGACAAGGCCCGCCACATGGAAAACGCAGATAAAAATATAAACGGAGGCAATGGCAATGAGAAAAAAACTGTTGACGGCATTAACCGGGGTGATGCTGTGTCTGGCATTTGCATCAAATCCTAATTCCGTTCTGGCTGAAGAAGAAAGCGCCGATTTGCGACCGGGTGTGTCCTTACGGCAACGCATCGATACCAATGGCGATGGCACCATCGATGCCAATGAAAAAGCAGCTTTCAGAAAGCAGTATCTGAAACGTTTTGATAAAAACAATGATGATAAACTGGATCGGGATGAAAGACGGCATGCGCGTCGGCGCTTTGATCGCGCCGAAGATCGCTGGGACCGTCGCGAAGATAAATTTGATCGACGCGAAGATCGTTGGGATCGACGGGAAGACAGCTGGGACCGACGCGAGGATGTCCGGGACTATCGTGAAGACAGACGGGACCGCTGGGAAGACGTGCGAGACCGCCGGGAAGATCGCTATGATCGACTTGAAGACAGATACGATCGGCGTGAAGACCGCTGGGACCGCCGCGAAGATATTCGGGATCGTAAAGATGATCGCATCAAGGCAAAGCGCCTCAACAAATTAGAGGAGCGCCTGGCCAACACAGATGACCCCAAAGAAAAGGCCCGGCTGGAAAGACGCATCAATCATTTAAATAAAAACATTCGTCGGGATAAAGCCGAAGATCGTTGGGACCGCCGGGAAGATAAATGGGACCGTCGCGAAGACCGTTGGGACAGCCGCGAAGATCGCTGGGATCGGCGCGAGGATGTACGCGACCATCGGGAAGACCGACGCGACCGCCGGGAAGATTTTCGTGACCGTAGAGAAGACCGACGGGATCGCAGAGAGGATTTCCGGGATCGCAGGGAAAACCGTCGGGACCGCAAAGAGGATGTGCGTGAGTTTAATAGAGATCGACGGCAATACAGAAGGCATGCCAACCGTCCGGGAGGGGGCGGAAGGCGCGGCCACCGTCGCTAGATGTCATGGCCGCCAAGGCTACTGTCCCTAATATTATCGATCGTTTACAGCGAAAAAACGGCAGCCCGATCACCGGGCTGCCGTTTTGTTTTGCAGATGTTTTCGTTATGTCAAAGGCCCCTACCTGAATCTAAGTTGCCTCTATTTTTGTTAAATCTGTCTCTAAATCAATACCGTATTTTTTGATGCGCTTCCAAATCGTCACGCGGCTCACGCCCAAAAGCCGTGCGGCTTCAGATTGATTGCCGCCGACCTGGCGCAGTGTATCCAACAGGTTTGACCTATCTTCTTCCCATGATACAGAGCTTTGCTGCGCGCGTGTTAACGGTCTCTTGCTACCGGTAGATATTTTCGGTGGAAGGTGCTCCACGCCAATCCAATGCCCCGAGCACAGGACAAAGGCATATTCGATGGCGTTGCGCAACTCGCGCACATTACCGGGCCAGGAATAGGTGAAAAGAGCCTCCATGGCTTCCGGTGTCAGGCCGACAATTTTTTTGCCGGATTTTTCGGCATTTTGTTCAATAAAATTTTGTACCATCAGGTGGATATCATCGAGTCGCTCGGAAAGGGAAGGGCATTTAAGTGGAAACACGTTGATGCGGAAAAACAGGTCTTCACGAAAGTGTTCCTGGGCGATCAGGTCTTCGATATCTTTGTTGGTAGCTGAGATAATTCTGACATCAACCGGAATCGGCTTATGATCACCGACGCGTTCAATTTCTTTTTCTTCCAGAACCCGCAGCAGCTTCACCTGAATACCCAACGGGATGTCGCCGATTTCATCTAAAAAGATAGTGCCCTCGTGGGCGGCTTCAAAACGACCGATACGGGTTCGATCGGCGCCGGTATAAGAGCCTTTTTCATGGCCGAAAAGCTCACTTTCCAACAGATTTTCATTCAGAGCGGCGCAGTTGACTTTAATGAAGGGCTTGTCTTTTCTGGGGCTGTCTTCATGAATGGCGCGGGCCACCAGTTCTTTGCCAGTACCACTCTGACCGTGTATGAGTACCGGTGCGTCGGTCTGAGCCACATTCTCGATGAGTTCAAAAAGGCGCTGCATCGGCGGCGATTCGCCCAGCAGCCCGTGGTGTTGGTCCTCCAGCCGACAGCTTTTGC
>JAAUXU010053172.1_pt1 | contig 14212 bp, 13 predicted proteins | sample 7278151 | NCBI WGS metagenome assembly JAAUXU01 (sample SAMN14350113, study PRJNA611818) | marine sediment metagenome | isolation source: surface marine sediment (1.8m) | place: French Polynesia: Moorea | collected 2018-08 | reverse complement strand
GTCAATCCTCATCGCAATGCCACCACGCAAGGAGCTCTCCACAGACCTCAAAGATGCCATCGTCCACCACTTTGAGAAGGGGAACAGCTACACCAAGGTCTCCACTACATTTGGGGTCCCACGCTCCACTGTCCAGGGAGTGATCACTCACTGGAAGGCACTCAGGATGAACATAAATGTTCCCCAGAAGGGTCACCCATGAAAGTTGCAAGGCCAAGCAGCCTCAAAGGTTGGAGTCCTGGCAAAGATCAACCTCACTGTAATGCAGGAGGCCATCAGGGAAGACTGGGCAGCAGTGGGTGTCTGTGTGTTGAAGTCCACAGTGACAAGAGCACTGGACAGTATTGGGGTGGCTGCGCATCACCCATGAAAGGTGCCGCTCAAGTCCAGAAGGCACCTGGTGGTGCGCCCCAAGTTCCCTCGGGTGCATGTCAGTGACTCTCGTGCCCAGTGGGACAAAGTGCTGTGGTCTGACGAGATGAAAATTGAACTTTTCGGCCACAATACCAAAAAGACAATCTGGCGAAAAAAGGGGGAGGCATTCAAGCTGCGGAACACCATCCCCACAGTGAAGCATGGTGGTGGCAGCATCATGCTGTGGGGCTGCTTCTCAAGCTCAGGCACTGGCCGCCTTGTCCGCATCAACAGCAAGATGAATGGCATGATGTAGAAGGAGATATTGGCCAAAAATCTCCGCACCTCAGCACGTGAGCTACATTTGGGGCAATGTTTGGTGTTCCAGCATGACAACGACCCCAAGCACACAGCAAAGAGGGTGAAGGCATGGCTCAGGACGAACCATATCAACGTCCTGGAGTGGCCCAGCCAATCCCCAGACCTCAACCCTTTTTGAAAACCTCTGGGCCTTGCTGAAAAGCTGGGTTCATGAATGTAGGCCTCAAAACCTTACAGAACTTGAGGCCTATTGCAAGGAGGAGTGGGCTGCCATCTCCCCAGAAGTGTGTGAGCGATATGTGGCCACCTATCAGAAGAGACTCATGGAAGTCATCAAAAACAAGGGTCATGCCATAGATTATTAATTTTATGTTTTAACAAAAATTTTTTTTAGCCATTTTAAATACAAATGTATGCCTTTCTAGAGCTTCTGTGTCATTTTCAAGTCACTCAGACCACATTTGCTTTTGCTGTATGCTGACTTTTGACCCAGGAGAATGTTGGGGGGAAAACTTGGGGGTCTGGGGGCTTGCCCCCAGCAGGGGGGCAAAGCCCCCCCTTTAACAAAAAAAGGATCACATTTTAGTATTAAAAAATCCCCTAAAAATCAACTTTTCCATCTTCTCATGTGCTGTACGCTCACTTCTGGCCCCCACTGTATGTAATAAGTACCGCACTCAAACATGAGCACACACTTCCCCCCAAATGGTCCATTTTTTTGGGGTGGCGGTACAGCTTTCCCTGTCCACTGTACAGAGATGTTTATTACACAAAAATGTCATATTTTCAAAAATGAAGAAGTTCTCTGGGGTCCTCCTTTAAATATCACTAATATTTAAAAAGTTTTATGATAGTGAAATATATAATTAATATATTATAATAATATAATAATATATAATAACATATTAATATACAATAATATAACAATATGTTATAATAAATATATATAATTAACATTATATTTATTGGGGTCTCAGGTCTGTGCAAATTTCTTTTATGCCAAAGTTGTAGTCCTTTAGATGCTGAACACAGATATGTATGTGGCTTAGTGAAATGACTATTATTAAGTGAGGTATTAACACTTGAATATTGAAGGTCATTGGCTCACTTTAAACCATCAATGATGTGCATGCAGCCATGGCAAGAAGACAAAACCCTCCTAATATCCATGCTCTGTCCAAATCTGGGGCCATACTTGGCCCAAACACATTCTGTTAGGAGAATATTTTGAGTAAAGGTGATAAACTAACTTAAAATCAGCACCTGGGCACCTTCAGAGGTGGAAACAAGGCAAAGTTGTGTCATTTCCACTGGTGAATGCAAGTCTGAGTGCACATTTGACTCACCACTATTTATAAGGATATAAATTGTTGTTAGAGGTTATAAGCTCACCTAAAATCAGGTTCTTGACACCTTGAGAAGATGCGCATCAAAAGCTCTTACGTTCAATATGACCCAAGGTTCTTAATGCAGAGATTATGGCACCGAAGATTCTACTGTATGTACGTGCAGTAGACCATATGTGTTGCTTTTTACCCAGAGAAGTGTAAAAAATCAATTTGACTTCAACTCTAGCCTAACTCACTTAAACTGCCATCGCTTCTTCAAGTCATTGCACCGGTGCAGGATAAGGAACACTTTTACAATGTAGGGAAGTCTTTTATTGCAGCCTCACATTTACTTACAATCTGAATAAGAAAAAGCTGTTCTACAGGATAGGGCAGCTAAATTTCCCCATTGCAAAACATCATCAAGAATGTCTTGTGGAGCACAGGGGATATGATTTTATTGGCCACAGTTTAGACAAAAAATATTGCAAATATTGTTGTGACCTCACTTTACTCAATGTGACCTCCATTGGCCTTGATCACAGCCTCTGGGCGACCTCAAAACTCCTTGCAGCTCTTGATGACATAGCTTGGGTCCATCTCATCCCAGACCTTGATGATGAAGGCCTTGAGCTCCTCTTTGTTGCATTGGGATGTTGCCTGGGCCTTCCCCTGCATGACACTCCAGATGGAGTAGTCAAGGGGATTGAGATTGGGGCTCCGGGGAGGTCACATTGACTTTGGCCAGAAATTTAGATTTTTTCCAGCCAAGTCTTTCAGCATGTGCGCATGGTGCACATGCTGAAATGACGATTGACTTTCCTTTCTCCGTCTCCATGATGATGATGTTTACATGAGATGGCAAATTTGGTATCAAATGAAAGCTGATGCTCTAAGGATTCTGAATCTGCTCACAAAACCTGCCACACTTGCATAAAAATGGGGGAAATTCGTCATTTAGTGATGGGGAAATTTAGCTGCCCCAGCCTGTACCTGCATCAACAGAGACTCCGCCGTGTTCTGCATTCATCGACTCATCTTCCAAGACAGCTCAGTTCTTTGGAGGAGACATCAAGGTTATTGCAGCTTCTCGTGACTATTTTTTCCAAGTGGCGCTTTTGTATTCAAGAAGGCAGACCGAGACGCCAATGCCGACGTCCCTGCAGAGAAAATGCATCCCTCTCTCCTTTGTGGAAATGCTGCTCCCCTTTTTTTGCCTGCAATCCATGCACGAAAATAAGACGTCCAAACAAACTCGCAGAGTGCGGATGTTCTCGCAGCTGTGTAGTCTGTGTGGCCACGTAGTGGAAGATGCGTCAAGCCTTGTACGGCGGTGCCACTTGGATCACACCGAGTTGGCCAACATTTAAGCTGGGTCCGAGGACATTTAAGCTGGGTCCGAGGACATTTAAGCTGGGTCATCTCATTTCATAAAGCAGCAGCAAATTTTAACACATCATTTCACATGAACAGACACGTTGATTTGTCACAGTGTCACTTTTATCACGAAGTCAACGTGCTTCATGTGTCCCTCCCCCCTCCACAGTACTGTACTCATGCTCTATTGCCAGAGTCATGTCTGCACAAGACATGCTGGTCAGTGGTTTCGTGGGTAATTTTTCGAACACCTCAGGTCGTTTGAACGTTTGCTTACACCTGACGAAAAATCTTCTTGTTCTCTGCTGTGCACAGCAACGCTTACTTATGCCAAAGCATAAGAGGATGATCAACACCTGGGCTGTGCGCAACTGCATTACAGGGTGGGACAGAAGTCAATTGACCAAACTAAACCATTGCCTAGCTCAGCTCGGATGGTACCTACGTAGCTATGACAGGTATTGCTTGACAGAGGAGACTCTTTCGAACGATACCCATAAAGGCTGCGTAATATTGAAATTGAAGTAAAGTTTGACTTTTATCCTAACCGCACGCAAACTTTGGCCTTCCACTGTGTGTACCAGTCTGAAACCTCCTTTTGTCTAAGTTGGAACTTCCTGTAGGACTTCTGTCTGTGCATACGTGAATCACGGAAAAACGGCAGGCCTCTGTTTGCTTGTTCGAGAAGTCAACACAAGCTAGTGACTAAAAGTTTTTTTTTTCCAAGACGTCGCTGCGAGATCGTCCAAAATATGTAGGAAACCTACTTAACCAATGTGCCCACGTGGGGTGTCCTGGACGCACGCGTAACTGACACTATTGGCCGTACTACATGTGACGGCGGAGGCGGAGGCGGAGGCGGCGGCGGCCATTGCAACGCATTCGTTTGCTCCTTCCCTTTTGGGATTAGTTAACACTGTCTTATCAAAAAGAGGAGACCGGCAGCAGTTGGCAAGAAGATAGGTAGACAGAGGCATTCATTTCAGGCTTCTTCTGATGAATAACGAAATCCCTGCAATGTCACTCCCGGGAGTTTAAATCACACGGTACGAAAGCTGTGAGACCGAGGGCAGTCAACATGGAGTTGGAGACGATGTTCATTTCCGATGAGCTAAATTGCCCGCCTAATGGCGTGCCCCCGACGATTCAGGAGTTTAACTTGGGTCTGGGCGACTACGCGATCGCTCTCTACGTCCTGTGCGGCACAGTCATCGTTATTCTGGCACTGCTGGTGAGTGAAATGTTGAGCATATATAACAGTCAACGTTAGAGACATTATACGTACGTTCCTCTGACTTTAGTACGGCCTGCTGGTGGGCCACATACTGCACGCGGTACCAAAGCGTCGGCAGGTTGCTACTTTATGGGTGACCTCGGTCTATCTCGTTGTGGCTGTGCTCACCACATTCGGCGTCGTGCTGCCAAAGTGCGCCAACTTCATCTGGCTCTTCTACAAGGTCTATGTCGGCATGGCCATGGGAAGGTTCGTCGAACTCACCATGGCCTGGTACGGGGGAGAGACAGAGATGCTGCTCTCCATTGGAGAGGAGAACAAGGCAAGAGAATTTCTCCTAAAGTGTTGAATGTGGCCTTGTCAACCGGTACTCAGTACAGGTGAGCTTCCGGGTACGTCCCTGCTGTTGCTGCCTGTGTCTCCCGCAGTCGACGTCGCTGACCAAGACCAAGATTCGAGTCATGAAGGCATGCGTCTTTCAAATGCCCTACACTCAGGTAACTCCTTGACAAACAGTGCGTGTCAGCTGTGGTGTCCGCTGTGAGATCCACTGTGTCATGAAATGGTATTAAGTGGAACTAAGCATTTGAATGGACCCAGAGGACTTAGTCAGGTGGGTCCTCATGGATTTGATCCTCAAAATGTTACATGACTGTGCTGTTATGAGCACTTGCCACATAATTGGGGAAAATGGAGCAGAGAGCATATTTAAATACTTGGTCAGCAGTGGAAATCTCGGGGTGCTGGAACCAAATTTGCTTTTATCAGATGAAGGTGCCACTTTCACCCACCCATTCATAGCGGTAAGTTCAGATTTTGGGCAGATAAGTTGTGCAGTATTTAATCACGTAGCAGACGCCAATTCTGATACACACTGACTATACTTACATCGTATTGGGGGTGGGGGTGTCAAAATACTTTGCACTTTAAAGATACCGTCATAATCAATGATACTCAGGTCGCCATGAGCCCCGACAAGATCCAAAGGCCAACAGAAGCTTTTGAACAGTGCAAGATCGATAGAAGGTAAAAATAGAAGTTAAAGCACACAGTCAACTAAACAGTAACTGTTTTTTTTGTGTAAGGCTCCGTACGTTGCTTAAAGTGAATGTCTACTACTGACAGTTGCTACAGTTCAAAGCAATGTCACAGTATTCCAGAAATGTGAGAAACTGCGCAAACTATCGGTCTTTGACAAATGCCTGAAGTAATTTGAGAATTTCAGCCGTATCGTATGTACAGAAGGTGCTTGCAAAATAGTACAAAGTATTTCGGCCCATCCTTTACACACCACAAACATATGTACGCTTGAGCGTTAGGATGATCTGATTTAAACACAAATCCAAATGAAGTAAACGGGGTCCTAATTTATGAGATTGAATCATGATAACTATTTATTGCAGCACTGTAAAGTACGGCTTTATTTTCTGAGTTTCGATCCATACTGTCCAAGGGCAGAGTGGGGGCCCGAGGACTCGTCAAATGATGAAGATCAGCATGAGGAAAATTAAGCCCACATACAGAGGTGCAATTTGTAATTTGACACCAAATTTTTTCTTTCAACAATAAGCCAGCTGTAGCGGCAGGGAGTGGCACAGAGCAACTCTGTGCAGAAGAGTGCACAAAACTGTGAAGTATTGTGTATTTTGCCCCCGAAACCAAGAGAGATAGTATATTTCCCAGGTCCAGCAAAAATAAAGTGAATTTCCTGGCTTTGGAATGCATAATGTGATTTTGTAGAATGGGTTCATACTAAGTAAGACATGACAGTAAAGAAATAAAGGTAGCATCAAAATTGAAGTGTGGCATTAAAAATTTCACTTCATAAAGTCCAGTTTTGACTAAAGTTGAAGCAATGATGTTTTAGTCATTTGTTGCAAATGTCATCTTTGGTAAACAAAATATCAAATTGAGACTCTTTGGACGAGCACCCACAGCTCCAGATGCTGTGGGCTACCTCTAGCAGTTTCCACAGTGAATAAAGTATTTGACTGCTGATCCATTATACATCAACCCCCCAAATAGCTACCTTTGTGCAGGTGAAGTCTCCAAAAATGCCAAAAATCACCCTAATGTACACATTGGAAGAATTATGTGCTGATTGTGTTCTCTCCTACCGTCTAGGGTTGCACACTGTTTCTTATGGCTGTGCTCGAATTAGGCGGCTACCTCGAGTACGGCAACATGAGTCCAATGAAGCCGTACTTGTACTTGTCCGGGTCCCTTCTCGTCAGCTTCTTTGCAGGCATCTGGGGACTGTTTGTGTTCATGGATATTACGAAGAGATTCAGTCAGCTGAGCGAGTATGAGTACAGAAAGAAGTCAGTCTTGCTCAAGCTGATGGTCGTATTTGTGAACGTGCAGGTACTGACATGTGTTCTATTTCTAAAACATGATAGCATAGATTACTGTACTATTTGAAGCATAATTTCCAACCGAGACGCACGAAGTTTCAACTTATTCCATGACTTATTCCATCGTTTTAGGGTATCATCGTGGACATCCTGGCCAACTATGGCGCCTTCGCCTGCATCCCACCCTTTATCAGCGCAAGCACCGTGGGCGACATCATCAAGAGTCTGCTGTGCATCACGGAGTCTCTGGTATTAGGGTGCTTTTGCTACAAGCTCTACATCGACGACAACTCAGGAGGGTGAAAATCTTTGTAACTCAGCTCACTAATCAGCAGTATTGACGAGGAAGAGACAAAGCAACAATCGCTCTTGGTGCCAGGGTTCAATCCTCGATTAGTGGTGCTTACACAGCACACATTAAGGATTCAAGTGACATTTTCCGGAGCTGTTAATTCCATTCGTGCATCGCACACGCAGCAACAGCAACTACAAATGGCTTTGTTCTTCTCCTTCCCTGCTTTTGGCAACACAGCTGCAGCTACGTACATAAAGCTCCATCTATCCAGCAACATCAGGAAATGATCGATTTTTCCCCCTACAACACCACATTGAGTATGTACAGTATGCAGCAATCATCATACGCAGTTCGGTTTGTTGGACGACTTTCTCTTTTCTTTGTCCGCCGACATCTCTGGAGACCTCTAATATTTTTGCAATGAGCGTCCACTTCTCTCAGCGCGTGTGTGCAGCGAAAAATAAAGCGTCGCGAAGGAGGCTGATCGCATATGTGTGCTCGTACTGTACAACCTCTCTGTAAGAATAGGCACAAGGTTGCTCGAAAAATAGGTCCCTCTCCATAGCAATGAAACTTTAAGCTAATTCTTACAAAGCAGCAAGGAGTGTCGGGTCCTACAGTCCTACACTATGCGAGGAAAAAATCTCCCTCAAGGTGGTACAACTTGCATCTTTAGCACTGAGATGAGATTTTTAGTGCCCTGATTTCTTTGTTCACCCTGTAGCATACGCGAATGTACGAGATGACGCGCGCACTCCTGATGAGTGTGCGATGCGTACGCACGTCTGGCCAGACATAAAAGTGAATGGTTTCCGGAGAGAAAGGGGAAGGAGGGAAGGAGGGGGCGAGCCAGACTTTTAATATAGAGAAAGGAAATGTGAACACGTGTGTCATTGAGGGGATTCCGCCATAAGATGAACGTACAGGACACGTACGTGTGTGTGCATGTGCCAGAGCACAGGTGAATGACACCAGCTGCAGGGGGTATGAAGCACGGGACACACTTTTCTGCCTTCAAGTAACCTACGACGACGACGACTGAGTGCGACAGAATCACAGTTTGGACTACAAAAAAGTCCTGTGAGGTTTTCTTCCTTGAACAGGAAATGTCGGGACTGAGGATGCCACTGACAAGTTTTTTTGGGAATTGAGCTTCAGTCGCTTCAGTCGCTAGGGAGAGAAAGCCCTCTTGGGCGGAACCACCAGGCACAGGACGTCTTCTACCACCTCACCAGTACGGCTTTAAGTAGTCCTGTGTTTGGCTTATGATCTGACGTACCTGACGCGCGTGGCTTAGGTACACTTTTAATTTGTCTGCATGCCACTATTGTTCTTGCTTGGGTCTTTCAGGGGATCCTCCTAGATCAGGACATATGTTGACGCACCACCCTGTAAAGCGTCACGACTGCATGCACTGGTTCATACAGTACATAGGCAAATGTTTGCTTTATTGCTCTCTCTGAGTGAGACACATAAACTGGGTACGAGCTATGGTGGTAGCTCATAAAACCATCGTCACCACTTTTTTCTCCCTTTTCACTATACCCTCAAACGTACGTACTGTACAAGCAATCCCATGTGCTTGGAGGGATGATGATCATGCCATAAAATAACACCCTCTGCTTTCTTTCATATGCTACTGTTACTTCACGTTCGTCGAATCGCGATAAAGCTATTCAGAATAGGGATTTTTATTCAAATGAAAAAAAAGTCATATCTTACCGAGCTCGTGCAAAGCCTGCCCGTCGTTCTTGGCGTGGCTGTCGTTGTCACGGTCACGGCAGACAAGCCGCAACAAAGTCTTCTCTGCTGACGGCGGCTTCTTGGGCCGCCACAGCTTGTGGATCGCTGGCGGCGGATTAGGCGGCGGTGGCATCATTTCTCTGTTGCGCTCCGCCTCCACCTGCCGCTGCAGCAAGGTTCTCAGCCGCAAGTCCGTGACCGGGCGGCTGGTGCCGAAGTAGACGCTCACGTGATCATTGTTGCCGCATTTCGGGACACTGCATGACGCCGCCGCGGGTGACAATGACGACAACGTCGTTGTTGCTGGAAGGCGGCGGGTGGGAGGCAGGAGATGTCTTCGCACCATGCTGCAGACACTGACTGAAACCCAAAGATGTTAGCGCAGGCGAAAAAAAGCCTCCATTTCATCCGCTGTACGTCTTTAGGTCATGGTAGGATGTGCGCGCGCGATTTGGACGAACCTTCGCTTTCACGTAGCCACCCTTGCCCGCGCTCTCGCACGCACCCCCGCTCTTGGTCCACGAGGTCCCTTCCACCCCCAGGGATTCGAATCAGAGTTGCCACAAACAGGTGAAAGCCATCCGACTGCCGCTGAAGACATTTTCGAGCGCACATAACAAGTTGCTAACAGGTGAAAATCGTTGCGCACTTCTTCTTCGCCTTATATCTGCAAAAGGTGCACGACGACTCATGGGACGGAGCATAGGGAGGGAAAAAAAGTCGATAACTGCCTTCACTGTGCATTCCCAGAAGTTGCACAGTAGAATAAGTAAGTATATCGATAATGGCTTCTAGAGTTTGTGTTAATCTTTGTTAACCCTGTTTCTTTCACCCCAATTTCTCTATCTTATACGTAGTCTCCATGTGTTCTCAACCTCCCCTCCGCTCTCGCTTCCCCCTTTTACATTTGCGCCGTCTAGACGTCCAACTTTCCCTCTTCCTGGGGGAACAGGAGGGATTGGTCGGAGGAGGAGAGCCCCTTGGAGCTCAGCCAATAGCGTTCAGGGTCGTCGTACGCACTGTCTGGGTCACGACAATACTACTACTACCAATACTACAAAACTACATACGCGGTACGGTGTATGGAAGGGTGGAACAAGACTTTCATCTATCTACGTAACTCACCCCTCTCTTTCTCAGACACGTACACCCTGTGGATTCTTCTCTCTCCTTCTCCTTCATTGAGGTTCCTATGGGGAAAGTAGGGCTATTGAGAGTAGTAGAGTCCAATGTTGTGGAAAGGATCGAGCTTTGCCACGGTAAAGGTGTTGAAGTTCTTTGTTCAAATGCATCCATCGAGATTTGGGAGGGTTCCGGTCCAAGACGCTATTGAGTCATGACTTTTCTAGAAGGGTACGTCAGAACTGTCCAGCTTCTATTTCATGCAGACGGACCGGTCAGACCGGAATGGATAAGTAAAGGTTGGCGCAAGTTTGACATCACGTAGACGGCTTGGGATGGAGCAGCAAAACTTGGGGGACAAGAAGTAGCGGCTGACTTGAAGATCTTCGAGGCCGGCCGGTTCTGCACCCGCCAGAAGAGGAACCCCGTCAGGTCCTGCATCCCTATGAGCCTAGGAAAGGTGTTGTGCCCATGTGCTACAACTCAGGTCCACCCAACAGGGCACCTGTGGAGCGGAGTCGTAGACGTCTCAAGTCCGTATAGGGCATTCATATCCAAGAAAGAAAGAACCTCGGTTGATCAATATTTCGCGGAAGTGCATTTTAGAGACTGCCACTTGATAGGGAGTGGTCGTCTGCTCTGAAATTCTTGCAATGAGTACTGACGGGGCTCAAGACTTCCTCCAGAAGTCACGGGAGGGAGAGGAGAGCATTGGATGGTCAGCCCTGAAGCATCTGCGTTAGTGGAGTCGATCGCCAGAGACGTCTGCGACCCCAGGCCTGCTTCATGTTGTTCTTGCGCGGGCAGGCCCGTCGTATCGTCCTTTTAGCGGAGCCCGCCATTGCACTGCCGGTGGTGCTACATGCTGCTTCGGACGGCGCACACGCGCACACGAGCAGACGCGCAGACGCGCTCCCAGGAGATTGTCGGGCTCTGCAAGTCACTTGCCAAAGAGTCTGATTTGGAGTCTGGCTAGTTGTCTTTGTGTCTTTCTGACCTTGCTTCCCGGACAAGACTCGCCAAGGCCCCAGAGGACCGACAAAGTGAGACAGGCGACCACTTGGGCCCCGGTCATCGTCACCCTTGGCCCTCATCGTCCACAGAACTCGTAAGTCCAACTCTTCCAACTATCCCTATACGCGGATCCCGCCCGCGCCCGCCTTGACGAACCGGGACTTGTCCAGCGAGATGAAGATTAGTCCCATCGGCTTCGTCCGGGCCTCAAGCTCATTTCGTCGGCTCGCTTATGTCTCCTCTGCCCTCCCGCTCACACTCGCCTCGTCCTTGAGATTTCCTTTCCCTGCCTCTCGGGCAGAACGCATGCATGTGTAGCGACGAGGTGCGCCCCCTATGCGTACGTACTACGCGCAGGTCGCTTCCCATGCTTCACGTCAAGGAGTCGTGGCCAGGAGTGCACAGAGACCAGCTGAGGCAGAGTAACTTCATACCTTTCATCGAAGTCGAAGTTTAAGCACGCGTGCGAGCGCCAGCAACAGCGCACAGGGGGATTACATTCGGGGCCGCGTGCACATCTTGTTGCTACCCTCGCACTTCCTGACTTGATTGAACTAACGGTTTAACTGCAAGAGTGCAGCAGAACCGTCTTCACCGCCGCTGTCATCATCACGACAGCAAGATTCTTTTGTTCTCGGTTCCCTCTCCTATCGTACCCGTGTGCTCTGTCCCCAAGTACAGTCGACATTTGATTTGGTCAACTTGTTTGTGGCTGTTGACAAAAATCGCCTTGAGGCGTCGCACAGGTAAGTACTTAAATTTCGCTTTGAACTTTGGCAGGTAGTGAAGAAGGCATCAACATTGAACAGTATTTCTTAGGGCAAATATCAATTTAGGCCTCCATGTGTGGTTCCTTCAGAGTGAATGGGTAGTCTTTGAAGTCTCTACATGGTTTAGGATAATTCAGGATGAAATCACTCCTGCAGATTGTCTGACACAATACTCGACACGGGTTGAAGTGACCGAGGCTGTGGGGACGTTGCTTAAGACTGTTTTATGTTGACCATTCCGATTAGCATTTCCTTGCAATTTTAAGCCAAGTACACTTGTAGTTTTCAACAAAAGCTCATCTACCATTAGAGTTCGGTTTCAGGACTGGCCTTTTTTCTGTTCCTCCCTCGTATGTTCTTCTTTGTTCTTACAATCGAATTTCGACTGTACGGGGTGAGCCGGTACATTTGTGCACCACCAATGGGTGACGGGAGTCCGGTGTGCAAATGCAGCGGAACACCCTGCACATGAGGAACGACTGCGTTTGCTTTTGTCTCGACATCCGAAACTTACAGCTCGTCAGAACAGCACTGTCAGCTCTAACGAAAAGTTATCTTTTCTTTAACAGAATCTAGTCAGGAGAGGACAACAGTTGTCCAAAGTCAGAAAACGAATATGAGCCTGTCCATCAAGACCGCCAGGGCCACCAAGACCCCACGTCCGCTGTTAACTCATTCTGTGTCTTCTCCTCCAGAGATCTTGGCGGAAGATGGTAAGTCTGTACTTCGTCATGAAGGAAGGACATTCCAACACTGGATCCCTTAACATATTTCTCCATAATTTCCTTGATTGGACGGGAGGCAACCCTGATGCGATTTTCTTAAGTTATCCTCAACCTTAAGTTTCAAAGGATTTTCCTTGTGTTGCATGACTGCATTTTATTATCAAGTCTTATTTGGTACCTTAAACCGAGGAATCCAGCGTTTAGGCACATTCAGTACATCCTAACTAATGCTTCTCCATTGCCAGATGAAAAAGTCATCTGTAAGCTGGAGGGAATCGCGCTGTCTCTCACAGCCACCCAAGCTGCTGCTGCTGCTGCTGCTCCTCCTCCTCCACCAACGCAGAGTCTGGTCGACACCTTGAACAAAGTGCTGAAGATCAGGGGGGCTTCGCTCGACCTCTTTGACAAGGAGCGCATGGACAAAGTGTTTGTGAGTACCTGCGCACCTTTTCTTGTCTCTTCCCCACAACATCGCTGTGTTTGTCCACAGACGTCTCTGAAGCAAGCGTGCAGGGTGGACACGTTGAACGCTGCGTCCAAGCTCAAACTGGTGGAAGTTATGGAGATAAGGGCCATGGGTTGGAAGACCAACGAGAACGTGGAGAACTACTACAGGCACAAATTGGCTCAGCTAGAGGTGAGGTGGTCAAGTAGTCTGAGACAGATTAAACTGTACTTGGACTGTTTTCTTGCTTCTTACAGGGCCGCTGCATTGGTTTGACTTCTTATCGGGCTCCTCAGGCAAGTGCGACCTTGCAGCGGAGTCAGTCTCTCAACGTGAATGCTCCAGAGTTTCTGCCGATCAAACAAAATTCTCCTCCTCTTCCTGCTCAATGTTAGTCTTTAAAATATGAAGTATTCATCAAAGATAGATTTGCTTTTCATTTGTAGCTTCTCATCCTACTGCTAATTCTGAGGGCAAGAGAACTTCTAAGCTAGACGAAGCCCGAAGGTTGGTGGGGCTTCATGAGACCAAACGCAGCAACTTTGTGGGATCCAGAAGAGACCAGGGTGAGCAAACTATTTTCAGAAGTTGGCTATCGTAATCTGCCAATGTTTTGTTCAACGTATCGGCTCAGTGCAGAGAGCACCTAAGCATGTGGCGTCGGATCGGGTAGGGATACCCGCTAGATGGCGTTTCAGTCAAACTAATCATTGTCGTCGTCCTGTAATCCGCTAGATGCCAGCACGACAGCGTTGGGCCACCGGATGTCCTTTTGGCTGGCATTTTAGGCATAGCCCTCGCTCATCTTTCATTTACAAGATGCTGTTTTGCAGGAATTAAAATATGCTCATTAGTTGTCTTTATCGTAGGAAGGTACAACCTTTGGATTCGGTTCCATAGTTCGAATTTTAATGTAGGAGCGAAGGGCGGCGAGTTGAAATATTGGGCCAAGGGAGAGATTCTGCATACTTACCTGGCACAGGGGTTAACCGTGATCACCAAGGCGGTTCCCCCAGGGTGAGGCTCTTCCATTGCACTCCGGTTGGGCTGACCCCTGCGATTACCCCAAATGTGGGTAACTCGGGTGCGTAATTTTTGTTAGTGGGAGATCTGCGTTCGCGCTAATCTCC
>JAAUXU010114366.1_pt1 | contig 14213 bp, 11 predicted proteins | sample 7278151 | NCBI WGS metagenome assembly JAAUXU01 (sample SAMN14350113, study PRJNA611818) | marine sediment metagenome | isolation source: surface marine sediment (1.8m) | place: French Polynesia: Moorea | collected 2018-08 | reverse complement strand
CCCCCCCCCCCCCCCCCCCCCCCCCCCCCCCCCCCCCCCCCCCCCCCCCCCGCCCCCCCCCCCCCCCCCCCCCCCCCCCCCGCCCGGCCCCTCACCCTCCCTCTCCTGGGTACTGGCAGCCCAGACCACCGGAATGGTGGTATATCCATACTCGAAATTGTGTAACCGATGTAGTAGCGGCAGTAGCAGCGGCGGCGGCAGCATCAGCATAGTGCACAGCCATGCGAAGAAAGAGAAGAGCAGACTCGACCAAACTCTGCGGTGCACGCAGTGGTGGATGGATCACGCTGTCATGATCATGGCCAGGACAGACATGTCTTTCCAAGTCCATTCCAGCCACACTCCACCTCCAGCCATTTTGCTTCCTCGCAGTCTCCACCACGACGCACACGTCAAATTAGCACAATTACCCGCTAGTTTTCTTTCTTTTTTTTTGTTTGGCAGAGATGAGAGAGATCAGTGAGGACTGATATAAGCTGAGCAGTACATAGTGAAGAGCTTCTCCCCCCCCCCCCCAACGGTGGAAGAGCTCATGGAGCGAGCGAAAGGGCCTTGTTCAAGAACTCTCTTCCCCTTTTTTCACTTTAGCCTCCTCCTCTCTTATAAGGAAAGAATGGATAGAAGAAGTAGGGGTAGTCGTGTACGTCTACTGGGGGCCTCTCGAGGAGGGAGACGTTAGGCCACCTTCTTCTTTATCGCTGCTGCTCTGGCTGCTTCTGGACCCCGGGCCAATATTCATAGACACAATCTAAAGCACCATCTTCGTCTGCATCAAGTCAACGAATGGGTCTTCCAATCTAAGGCAACATGTTTATCAAGATGCCGTCCAGATGGTGCTGAGAGATGACTTGAGAGCGACTGAAGACAGGGCCTGGCTGGGGACGTGGTGCACGCGGACCTCCCGTCACACATTCTGGACCTGTGGATGACGATTTCACCGGACGGGTGCTGATACCACGGTCTGCGGATCGGGCTAAGGCTGCTAAGTCGGCTCTGGTTAGCCCGGAGGCCAAAGGTCCCGCGAGGAGGTGTCAACGTGGAAGAGTCACTGGGGCATGACGAATTCGATGTTCTCGAGGTCGAACTCGGCGGCCAAGTCGGCCACTTCAGTTGACAACGTTGCTCTTCTGCCTTCTTAAACTGTTGACTCTTCATGAGCGATGATGTCTGCAATGACAAGATCCTAAAGAAGAAAAAAAATAGCAAAGGGAAGCTTAAACAACGTGTTATTGCTCGTTCTTCTCCAGCCGCATCGCAGTTTACGACCGAAGGAGAGCATCTTTGTATTTAGACTGCTCCACAGACAAATCTTTTGTTTGTTTGTCTGGTCTTTGCAGCTACGTACGCAGTGATGTCATTTTTGTGCTTGCTCATATCTCAAACGCGGCCGGAGCCATCACGGACCCGTAAGCGGCCATGAAAGAAAGAGAGTTAGTGGGCTTACTAAAGAGGGGGGGGGGGGGGAGCAGGACCAAAATTTGACCTTGGATGGATGGATAGAGAGGATGATGGTCGAGCAGCTCTGGAGGAAATTTCGACTTCCCCTTTGCCAAAAGAGCCCTATACACAAGTGGATGCCCTGGCTGGGCGCGGCGGCCACCGCGGGACTGCACACGCACGCTCATACATACGCACACGGAGGGGGAAGTGGGGAAACAAAAGGTACAATTGAGACTTGGAGTCTGTCGTCCCTGGGGACCCGCAGGTCCCCACTCGGCTGCGCTGCACCCTGTACAGCATCGTCATTGACAGATTGCTGCTGACATCAAACATCTCGCATAACAGACGCCATCACTTTTTTGGGTAATGCACCAAAGACACTTCACGTCGCAAACACATCTGTTCCACTAAAGGGGGACGGCGAGGTAAAGAGAGGGAAAAAAGAAACCAACGTGTGAGTTTTCAGAGGAGGAAAAAACTTTCAGAGAGAGAAAAGTTTATTCCAGAAATCCGTTGAACATTCTCAAGACATGCTAGCAGTCGGTGGTCTCGGGCCTAACATTGCAGAAAGAGAAGGCCAGAAAGTTGCAAAAATGTCCAGTCGCATTCAAAGTACCTTGTTATTTTTCATCATGAAAGTTACCCTCCCAACGCACGCATCGCCAGTGTAGTAGAGCTGTACAAGCCTGAAGAAGATGCGTCTGGACTTGGACTGGTCGCACTATGGAGTGGCGACCAGTCCAACTCAATTGCTCACTGCACAGACTTGCTTCCTCGTCCAGTGCAGCGCCTGTACATGGCCACGGCCCTGCCCACCTCCTCCTTGACGGCTGCGCGCACCTCGCTGTCCGCCACGCAGTACAGATAGAAATTGACCGAGTAGTTGATGCACGACAGCAGGTCGGAGATGCTCTCGGCCACAGTTTGCTCGTTGGCGTTGCCCCACTCCTCCGGAAAGACCGTCCACACGAAGTAAGTGATGTTGCCCGGCAGTGTCAGCAGGATGTGGCAGGCCGTGACCGTGAGCAGCAGCGCCGTCATCCGCGCCTCCTTGCTCGACAGCTTCGTCAGCAGGAAGAACGCGGTGCGCTTGCCGGCGTTCTTCTTCTGCCATCGAGCCTCGCGTTGGCGTTCGAGGTTGGCGAGTCTGACAAGAGAAATAAAACTAAGGGGACAAAAAAAAAAGCTTAGTTTTGTCTCTTCTTCGTACATGTTCGACCTGTCATAACTAAGTGACCACCACTAAGTGACCAAGTTGTTTGTATCGTACTCACTGAAACGATGGGAAGAGAAGTGAACCGCTCATTTTGCAGGCGCAGGTATAAAAAAAAGACGAAGAAGAAAGAATCTTTCCCCCCCCCCTTCCAAGACATTGGTAAGCTTGTACGAAAAAACCCTCTTCTCCTCCACTGGTAGTAAAACAGGGAAAGCAGTGGTGAAGGGTTATTGCTCTTCCGATGAAGAACAGACAAGAAGTGAGAAAGCAGAGGACATAAAATACAGATAAAAGACCAAAGCGCTCTTGGATCAAAGACGGCGTATAAAGGGGGGGGGGGGATAGTGTGAAAAGTGATTGTATAAATTTACTCGTCCGTTCAGTCCATCCAAACAACGGCTGTGGTGTACGTTAGCTTTCCACTTACCTTGCCCTGAGCCTCCCGAGAGCCGACGCCGTGACCTCGTCGGTGCTGCCGTCAGCCCTCCTGGAGCCGATGACAAGGGGGGGCCTCATGAACAAGTTGGATATAGTAGCCACTGTCCTGGCGGAGAATGAGTTATTGACGCCGTCGTTCTCGCCATTGCTGCCGCCGCTGCCCCCGCCGCCCCCGCCGCCGTTAATATTGTCAGATATAGTGGCCTTGAGCGCTCTCTGTCTGCGCCACACCGTCCGGAGCATGGCCAACATGGCCACATTGAGCACCAGCACGATGGTGTAGGGTGCGAGCGTGAGCCCCAACTGGTACGCTACGCTGTAGGCGAACCAAGCTGAGGATAGGGAGAAGGCTGTGATCGCGGGCACGTAGCAGTCTTGGCTGCCTGTGATAGATCGACAGTTAAACGAGGTCGTCCGACGGACTCATGTCGTTCAGACAGGCGGCAACAGTCGAAAGACTCACGCGGATCATCCGAGCAGGGCTCGATGGTGAACTGGAAACAGTACGGGGTGTTGAGAGCCAGCCCGACGGCCAGGGCCGCCACCATCTGACAACGCACCCGCCAAAGCCGTCGCCGGAAGACGACGCCGCCGCCAATGGCGTGGCTGTCACCCACCCTAGTAGTTGCTCGATTGTCTTGACCGTTGAGCTGGTCGACCCGGCGCATCACGCGGTAGCGGTCGACGGTGACGAAGGTGACGACAAGGTCGGAGGCCCGAGAGAAGGACTGCCAGATGGGCGACAACGCGCGCCACACGTACGTTGCCAGACCTCGGGTGGCTGCAGCCCGATAATCTGCCACTAGGAAGTAATGCTGGGACACCAGGTACGAAGCCTGGTAATCAATGAAAGGTGATGAACGACAGCCAAGTCGACCTGCGGCGCATTACCTGTAAGCAATAGATGAGGTAGCACGTGTCTATGACCGCGAGGCCTCGCATGTACGCGTACATGAAGCCCGAGTTGAACCTCTTTTGCCTGAGGACGAAGATGACAGCCAAGTTGCCGACGATGCCGATGGCAGAGATTGACGAGATCAAGTACTTGTACACCTGATATTGAGCACACGAGACATAATGCGTCAAGATTAGCCGTTAAGTACTGTCGGTATCTGTGTGCACCAGATCGACGAGGCCGCCGTGGTCGACGTCTTCCAGGCTTGTCGTGTAGTTGCCCGTGGGGTCCGGGGTGGGGTAGGGTGGCCGCGGATTGTACGGGAAGTAGCGGAAGGACGACGACATCGTTTCCGTGCGCACATGTGTGTGTGTGTGTGTGTACGTGGGTCCGTTAGGTTAGCCTCACGCGTGATCGCGTGTGTCCCTGTGGACACAGTCTTGCGAGATTGTCTACTGATGGCATAGAACCCATTACGTATCTCCTCATAGGACACTCGGAAAGAAGTCAAGTGACGCACGTACCGTATGTACGCGTGCGTATGCTCAGGATAGCAATGTTTGTCGACAACATTAAGTCAGACTGGAGAGCGTTTTCTCTTCTCATCCTACTACAGCTTGCACAAAGTAAGTCAGGGTCTCTTTAATAACCTTCCTCTCCTGCTTTTCAAAGATAGTCATGGGCCGTCAGTGTCGCAAGGCTCCTTTGGGAGACAGGATCAACCTTGACGACGTCACTATGAGCGTGATAACAGGAGAATCACTTCTACATACATCATACAGTGTATTATACACTATTGGAGAGGCAAAGTGGACGCAGCAGATGGAATTGGAATAGCATTAGACAGCGAGCAAAATCATAAAAAAAGCCAGTTAGCTGCTTTACATGATCACTGAACTGGAGAAAAAAAGAACAAGAGATGACTCCGTTGTCCTTGTTAACAACGTTCTGGTTGATCAGCCTTTCTCAGGCATTCACAGGGATGAGAAGACTCGAGCAGGGCCATGAAGGTCTTGCCGGCCATGTTGCTGCAGTTGGGGACAGTGTTGCGCTCCGGCTCCATGACGTGGGCTTAGTGAAATGGGGATGGTTAAATTTAGGCACCTTTGAGTTTGGCTTAGCTCAGACCTCACGGACAAGAGTGGGTCAATTGTCCATGGAAACCAGAGCTGCCGAGTGACGCTGATCTAGGAAGACACTGCTCAGCTTGTAAAATGATTGCAAAATCCCGAGACTATTGGAGAGCTCCTTCGGACCACTCGTGTCCGTCATGACTCCGTATGTCAGAGGTCTCTGGCTTAGATTAGATTAGGGTGGGTGCCACCATCCTTTTTTGCGCTAAATGGGTGTCTGGAAGGCACGATGGAGGCATGTTCGGTGCTGAGAAAGTAATTAACTCTCACTACCCTTTTTGTCGTAATAAATGCCTTTGGGAGACGTCATTAAGGCATATTCGAGGTTAGGGGTTTTTTTTCACTTGACATGGCTAGTGAGAGCAAGACCAACCTGGGCAACGCCGCACAGCGGCAGATGGTGAGAAGACATTATAAGTTTTCTGGAGCTTGACGGTCAAGAGATCTAAGTTAGCATGGAACAGATCATCACATACGATGTCTGTGACAAATACGAAATCAAGCATGCATACATGCCCGAGGAAAAAATTCTGTATTCACCGGACACTTAACTCTAAAACTATGGGGCCTTTTGTCAGTGGTCCCGTCGATGAAACACACATTTTCAGTTCATACATCTATTGCTAGACTGTTCTTTAGAAAATCTCTCTAGGGTATTGACCACGATGCAAATGCACGTGACTCATCCGGGTCAAGGAGGATCTCCTCGAACAGGAGCCTTTGCAACGTTTGCTAGAATCCTCCGAGTCCCTCTGAGTGACAATGCACGTTCACATGTCCATGCTTAGTTCCTTGATCGTCATCATGGTGATGATGAACATGGTCCTGTCCCTACTTCAGGACGTGTGTCAGACAGTTTGGCTGTGCAGCAAGCTGCCCTTCTCGAGCTTTGTGTGTGACAGGCCCGGGTGTCTTGATAAACCAAGCCAGGGAGAGCCAGAGGTACACAGGTACGGGTCGGACACACTCGACGCTAGCGCGCGCAGACAGAAGGACTCCGTGTCCCTGCTGCCTGTGCCTATGGGTGAGGCTTCACGGTCCCGAAACTAGGAATCTCCGGGGTTGGAATGCTGCTGTTGCTGCTACACTTACACAAGATATACGTATGACGTCGTCATACACTCATGTATGACGACGCTCTGACTGAGAGTCAAGCAACAGGTAGGAGGCGTCTGTCATCTCAGTCTAGGCGAACGCAATTGGTATCGTCAGTGCGCCAATCTGTGCCGAAGTCAACCACGCTTAAGTAGACCTGTCTATGTTTTACTCTTTCTTCTACGTATGAGTTTTATCCCCTACAGTAGAACAGCAGTTTCAACTGTAGAGCAATGTGCTACTAGGTGAAGGCGTTTTGTGGGTGCCAAAACCTTTCTGACGGATCCAAGACCATAGAAATCATTCAGTTCTTGCTCGGTGTGGGCTATGCAGCACTGTGCATCTATAACGAAAACATTCACGGTGGGCATAGATTGGCCTTCAACAGCTCCACAAGCAACTGCCATGCATAACAGCAAGTTCAGTTCAGAGCTGTTCACGTCCTAAACTGGGACTGGACCTGTCCCAGTATCGAATCTTATTCACATCCTATTTAGGCCTCGTTGGAGGAGTCATTCTGGCCTTGGTGGGCGCGACCCTTTGCGTTATGAGCTGCTCCTATTGATCTACCTGTGGCTGCAGTCCTGCTTTCCCATCCTCATCTTATTCATCTTCTAGTTGGTGGTAACCTTATCAGCGCTGGCCGGCCTCGGGTCAACCAACACCCACTACGAGCCCGAGGGATACCCGACCTCAACTTTGGTGTCCGTGCTGGCGACGACTGGAGCAGCAAGTAAGAAGCCTATGTGTTGTAGCACGACTGTGTGGTATCCCAAGTCAATCGATTTGTCTTTATGTGCTGTATACGGCCCATGGTGTGCTGGGCTTTCCCAGCAATATGTGCAGCTTCTCTCACCATTGGGCGCAAAAGTACTCTCGGGTTGGTCAATTGGTCCACTTCACTTCTAGGTAAAACTTCAACCAGATCTGGTAGGGCAATAAGGAATTATACGAGAAAGTGTATTCAATAGATCTTTTAGTTATAATGTACCAGCGCTTTCGCGCTACCCACTTTGTTGGGTAGAAGGAATAAAAAAAGGCCGTCTGTCTGTCTGGGTCTCTGACAAAAATCGGCCGCCAGGATCAGCCGCGAAGATGACGAAACGGCTGAGCCCGCAAACACTGGAAATCGGCCGCGAAAATCAGCCGCGAAAGTCAGCTGCAACCAGTCTCGTGCTGCAAGAAATGAGTCAAAATCAGCCGCAAATGATGAAAATCAGCCGCGGACGGGCAGACAGACACACGTACATACGGGCCTTCCTTTTATATATAGGAGAGAGATGTCAAAAATTCATTTCTTAAACATGCCACCCATGGCAGCAATGAACTTCTCTAGGCGGCTACTAAAGCTCTTGACTGCACATCCGAGTATGGATTATTTTCTTGAAGTACCTTCATGTCCGCGCACTTTTTTCCTTGGTTGCTTTATTTCAACGTCAAGGATCCCAAGTGAAAGCTTGACTTGTATCAGCAAACGTCACTGTTCAGTCAAAAATTCGAACTTTTTAAGGAAAAAGTGGGAGAAAAAGGATTGAAAAAGTGGAGTGGATCAATTGACGAACCCGGTACGTGGCACTGCGATATATTTTTAGATACTTCGATATTCAGTATCGGTGTTATGCATCGCACAGTCTTAGTAGTGAGGTGCAGCTCAACGCAGAGATAGGTGCAAATATCCTGCCGCATGAGCAGCTAGCGTCACCAAAGTGCATCGACTGTACCTAGCTAGAGCTTGCTACGAGAGCCGAACAAACGTAAAAAAAGTGCATCATCAAGATGTGAAAAGTCGAAGCCTACGGAAGTCATTGCATAACATCTACAATGAAGCATTATTTAAATGAAGCATCATATGAAACCTATTTTCTATTCAGCATGATCTGTTCGATCTACTTGTTCGGACAGTGCTTTCTTTGAACTGCCCTTTGTAGCATCAAGTGCAAGTGTTATTCATACTACAGACTGGCCATGGCAGTGACAAGCTCATGATGCTGATCCTGATGCCCAAGGTCACGTGGTTGTTCTTCATTCCAGTGCTGGACGCCTATGGGCTGTTGGTTGTCTTCTCGTTGACAAGTGAGCTTCGCAATCCTAGTGGCAATGGAGGACCGAACATCCCCGAGTCAGTGCCGAAGATAAGAAAAATGATGAAAAGTTGATCTCTGCTAAGCCAAGGTGTGCATAGCGCACTTGGAAGACTTTTATATTTTCCAGGCGTCTCACTACAAAGGAAATCTCATCGACAAGCACCATTAGCAGCGCTAATGTGAGTGCACGTGTGAGTGTCTGTCTGCACCAGGGAGAAGTGAGAAAGCACTGTACGCTATGCATTGAGAGCATTGCTCAGCTTCAAGTGTGCCTTTTAATGCTTTTGTAAGAAAATATAGCATATTATGAATGCTGCTGGTACACACATGTGATGCCTCCTCCCATGTATGCACGGTGTGTTTTCCGTCGTATGATGTGGAGCGAAAATTGTCCAGAGGCTCTTGTTCAACCTCTCTTTCTCCTGCCCGTACAAGCCCCCCCCCCCCCCCGCCGGCCTGCCAGAAGTCATCGGCTAAAAAAGTGAAGAGCACCTTAAGGGCGCGTTTCTCCCCGCAGACTTCACCTGGCGCGTGCGCTCTGGCAACGTCTCTCGCACGCACAGAGAGCGGCAGGCAGCGGGCGGCTGCCAGGCAAAAAGTGTGCCAGTGTGAGCGCGCCCTAACGTCGTGCATGCCCCTTGTTGCTAACTACGAGAAGAAAGGGAAGCAACATGCGTAATCGTGCATGTGTTTCCTCTTACGTCTTGAAGAGAGGTCCGTAAAATGTGACAGAGCTGCCACATTATCGTATTTGCTCTCCCCCCCAAAAAAGTCTTTCCTGCATTCCGATTAGCCTCTGATGTCTCTGTGCGCACAGGCGTTAGAGAGTGGGATTAGACGACTAAGGAATTCCTCGGGCTAGAATGCCAGAACTTTCCTTCCATCAGGCACAGTTGGAAAGAAGATAAAGGGGAAAAAAGCGGCTCTTTTTCCATGAGGATTTTCGAGATGGGCTACATTATTGCTTACGTGGGAAAGGGTTAAGTGTTCACCCCCTGGCGTTAAGTTTGATCTGCGAAAGAGCGTCTCAAAACGTGCTTTTCCTCTTCTCAATGCCGAACTCTTGTCAGCCCCAGGCTGAGGCAAGAGAGTGAGACAATCACGGAGAGAGAAGACCGAGGAATAAGACTGGGATTATAAAGATTTTTATACTTTGCAGTATTTGTTCGTCATGGGTACATCACACCTCACACGCCAGTTTCACGACTCCGACTTGCTGCCCACGCTCTGGATGCCTTTGAAGTGCTGCTCCAGGCCAACGTGAACACACTCTTTGTCTGACGGCCAAGGGAAGGAAGGCGAAAAGAGATTCTCTACCTTATTCTAAACAGTGGCCTGACTCACCTGACATAACGTTATATCCTAACCTCAAGCCGAACTAACCTAAGCTACTTCATCCTAATCTGGTGTCCATGATGCAAAAAGTAGCGCATACGTGGATGTGGGCTTCACTCTACGTAGCCACCACACTCCCCTCTACGTATGCACTATACTCCACTCTACGGATCCACTATACTCCACTCTCGGCTCAGACTGTAGGACGAGTGGCAGCAGCGGTCTTCTAAAACGCTATATAACCCACGCTTCTTTTTCTTTATTCCGCTGGGGCTGCACGGAGAGAGAAGAGAACACATGCGCACACGCGCGCGCGCGCACGCACACGCACGCACGCACACGCACGCACGCACACGCAGCCAGACTTCAGATCAGCCATGCATCTCACTGATTCCTGGAACTACTGAGGAACCCTTCGTGCACATGGTCACGTACAGGAGGTAGACAGACGAGACCGCCTGCGGGCACCGGCTCGGGTCAGCACGACGCTGTCACGGTGTCCCTGTGGAGATATGAGAAAACACTTGTGCAACAGTCACTTGTGCACCTTGCTCACTCACTGAGACTCTCAAGGAAGAGTCGCCAGAAAGATGTTGAACTGATTGACCCACGGCCTCTGTGGCCAACCTCTGTTGCACAGCAGCCTACCGATCCATAGCACATCTTGGTCTGAGCTATCACACCGATGTCAGGCACAAAGGCTGATCTGAGGAAAACTGCCAACGGAGGCAAGAAAACCCTTTCTGCCAAATATGACGTAGTTTACGTGTGGATGCGAGGAAGTTGAGAATTAATATGGGTGACGCTGCAAAGTGCAGTCGGTGTAATGGGTACGTCCAAAAATGTCACGCACGACTTTTTGGGTCGGTGTTGTGCCAGAGATTACAGGGGCATTCGAATCAGCGGGATTCTCGGATAAATGAGACTTTTCTCTGCGAACGGAACTCATACTCGGAGTGTAAGGAAAACAGTCTTAGACGGGACAAAGTTTGGGAAACATTCAGTTTTCCAAATGAGAAGGCCTTCTTTTTTTTGGGGGGGGGGAAAGGGCTCTTTTGGCTGAAAACGCTGCGCCTCTCCGTATATGTAGCTGGGTGCTTTTTCGCAACACAATCAAGACAAACTGCTCAATTTTGTCGCTACAGCAGTGGCTGCGTGCACTAGGTTCGAATAACTATTGTCTGGCCGAGACATTATCGAGTATAGAACGAATTTGCTGAGTTGATTGAAACGATGTTGACGAAATATGGTCACACTGAGTCGCCCTGTAATGATGGTGCAATCTGTGCTCCATTGTTAACAGAAAAAAAAAGACTGGAATCTCTTGCTTTTCAGTGGCAAAGAACAAGCAAAAGAGCGTTTAGTCAACTGTCCACTGCAAAGGAGCAAACAAGGACGATCAATCTTTTGAATAAACTTGGTATGTTAACTTATGTTTAAAACAAAAAAAGAGTTCTTCTCAAAGCATACAGTGGTCTCCGCTTAATCACTTTTTTGCGCGGAAAACGATCTCGTTCAACCGAATACCCTTGAGGAGCTATGTAGGCATTAGTCGAGACTTTGTGCCGCCAAAACAATTACCTTTGTCCGAATCCTCAATAAGCGGACAGCACTGTCCATCATCTATTCCTCAGGGTCCCAATTTAGCAACTTGGGAAAAACGGTTATCCGAGCTCCACTGTACTTTGTCGGCAAGAGGCTTAGTAGTAACTTCTACATACGCAGTTCCCCCTTCATGTAGTAGAGTTCCTTATGGCAACACTGTCTTCCTCTTCTACATGCGCCCTACTTTGAAGATTCATGTGTTTGTCTGCTCTCCTCAACTGAGCTAGAGGTGAGTCGAGCCAACTTTTTCCGGGTCTGGCTTTGAGTCAAGCCCGGCTCGTACTGACTCATACATTTTCGCCCCACACTGATGAGGACACCGAGCAGAAGCTGTGAGACGTTACTGCGAGAAGTAGCCCAAGGGCGAGTGCGTGTTCCCGGTGGAGGCCGACCTGGTCAGAAGCGGTGTGTTGACCTTCCAGCTCACTCTATCCCTCCACCAAGGTGTGCGTCCACTCGCTCCTCCACTCACGACTCGCGCTCTTTTCTTCGCCTTCTATATTTACTACTTTCCAGATGCATGTGCCTGAGCTCGCCGCCTGCTGCGTGGGTAGCGACTGAGTGCTCCAAGTTCAAAGTGACCCCCGTATAAGTGACGGTAAGCAGAGTGAAACAATCATCAACATTTACCAGACTGCACAGTCCATCCCGTTGGTGGCGTCGTTGTGCAACTGGAGCAGGTCCGTCCAGGAGGAACTTTGGGATTTGCTCCCCATCCAGTCCAAGGCATGGGCGTGGCTTTTCTGGCGTGAAAGACTGTGCGGGACAGCTTGTGCAGCGTGAGAGAGGCAGAGAGAGAGAGAAAGAACAACTTGTGGCCGCTCAAAATAACGAATGTCGAGGAGTCGCTTAAGACTCACGATTGTCCAGCGATGAATGAAAGAAATCCTTTGGAGAAAAGTCTCGTACGATATCAGACAGCGAACAGTAATGAATGATGACATCATGTGGGGGAGTTGCACTAAGTGGAGGCCAAGCAAAAGAAACAAAAAGTGATTCTTTGCAACCACTTTTGGGCAACTATTCATTGTCTTGTTGTTAGTGGTCTTGTCACTATTCTTCTTAGTCTCTGGACTTGACCGACAAGATGTGTCGCGTGGCCAACTGCTGCTTCTGCCTTGATCTCGAGCGTGGGTCGCTCATCATCGGGATCATCGACATCGTCCTTGGTATCCTCCAGCTGGTCACTCAGGCCGCCAAGATCGCCTATGTGGGCCTGGCGGGCGCAGTGGTCGAGCTGGTGGCAGGCATACTGCTTGTAGTGGGTAAGGACTGTACATCCTTTTGGTGCATACGTGAGCTAATATACTTGTGGAGGTAAACGTTTTCAACTTGTTCTCATTGTCACTCCCCAGGCATCAAGGTCCGCAAGCCCGTGTTCGTGCTGATCTTCCTGATCGCCATCCTCGTCTTGATCATTCTCAATATCATTGCCCTGATCAGAGCCGTCATCTACATCGTGGGACAGAGCGACGACGTCGTTGGTGGTCTAGTAGGACTCGTCGTCTTCGCTCTCAATCTGGGTAGGCGTACTTTTTACATGCTTACAGCTGTACAGTGATTCGATCGGAATCTTTGCAAAAAAAAAAAAAAAAAACACTTTTGCAGCGCTCCAGATCTACTTCGAGATCGTCGTCTACTCCTACTATCAAGAAGCAAAGGGTTCCGCGAGCTCCAGCATGGGCATGAGGAACGTCTGAGCCCGATGACAAGACTAACAAGAGACTAATCACAACAGAGCCAGTCATGCTGCTACTAAAAATAGGAAAGTGCCAGCTTTCTTATGTGGTCACGGCAAGATGTCTTTGTACCACACTAAACGTACCTTTATGTCAGTAAATAACCAAGAACGACCGCGCCCCAAGAGGTGCCTCAAGGAAACGTCCTCGTCTACCCTCCCACCACAACGTGCATAAGGACATTCGTTGACAAGATTGAAAAAAGCCAAATCCGCCGTCCAGAGCGATACCTGCTGCAACAACAGCCACTTTATACACGTGTGCACACACACATTCATATAGGATGTACGACACATTTACGTCATAGCCTAGGTGAGCCGACCCAGGATTCATTGAAATTCCCAGTGCTTTTGGTAATTCCTAGAACATTTCTAAGAGCTAGGAAGTGAGTAAAAGAGTAGAACCTTATACTTGAAGAACCTACAGGGGAAGAGTATGTTCATGCTTTACACCTAAAGGCTTCGTGCTCCAAAATGGTGATCACTAAGACGGGGTTTCACTGTCCTTTGTACCTCGTTGGCCACTTGCGCTCCACATCAGCAAGGCCAGGCCCGACAAGTTCAGGGTTAGGACGAGCTAGGTCAGGCTGGACACCTCTACTTGGACTGCGCACTTGCGACCAAACTGGCAGCGTCATAATCAATGCCAGCCACCAATTTACCAAATTTATTAGGAATTTCGCTACATTCCCGATCAGGCTCATTTACGCTGACAAAGTACGAACATAAAATTATTTAAAATAACATCCATGACTTTGATCTACACATGAGGACAAAACTTTTTGGTGTCATTTAACAGAAGAATAAATTTTAAGACTGTTCGAAGCCCTGTAAATCGCGAGTCGGCAGCAGGGAAGATTCGTTTGTTGGACACTCGGTCTCCACAACGTAGAGAAGACCCGGATACGAATAAGATCGTTGATAGATAAAGATAATTCAGATAGCAAGCAAAAAAAAAAGAAAGAGTTTTCAGCTGGGTCATGACTTATAAGCATCCCAGATACTGTAACTATTAGGCTAGGTCGAAAAGGGGTCAACTTTGGACATTCACTGATGGCGTCTGGGGTTTGTTTCAGGGGGTCAACAGATGAAGATGTAGTCAAATACTTTGGAGAAAAAAAATTGTGTTTACCTCTGCCCAACTTGATTTGAAATTTATGTACTAAGCTACTGTAGTAAATATGCTGTGAAAGTAGATTTCAGCTCTGGTGGCTGTCAGAAGCTGCCAAAGTGG
>JAAUXU010087758.1_pt1 | contig 14220 bp, 19 predicted proteins | sample 7278151 | NCBI WGS metagenome assembly JAAUXU01 (sample SAMN14350113, study PRJNA611818) | marine sediment metagenome | isolation source: surface marine sediment (1.8m) | place: French Polynesia: Moorea | collected 2018-08 | reverse complement strand
GATGATGACAAGAGATCCCGATGCTCTACTGCTCTCAGTTCAGGCATGTAGAACGCCCTGCATCCGCATAGACGCTCACTGGTACAATCTAAGGAATCGTCAAAGTTCTCCTTGAAGAACTTTGACCACGGAGGAAATCTCCAATATCTCCTTGCACCTGCCGTGCCAAGGCTTTGAAGAACGTTATTTTTTCACCTAGGTTTACAAGACACTAAGTGATGCAGTCGTGTTTGACTGGTACATTTCTCTGAGCGACAAGGATCGGATGTCGAGCTGCGACGTGGCCTACATGGAGGACAAGAACACCAACGAGACGTCCAGGGAGGTCTTACTGCTCTCACCATTCTTGCCGAGGCAACGCACCTTCATGCTCTCCTCACTGGGGGCCTCGCGCTCGTACCGCTTCCACATGATGTGCGCAGACCGTTCCGGCAGGAGCTACGTCACGAAGCCCATCAATTTCACCACAGGTGAGAGTCACTCTGAGCGATGCTTTGGGCAGCTTGCAGCTCTCATTAAGCAGAGTGCCCCATAGGACCTGGTTACGCTGGCGAATTTTTAAGTTTTCACGTCCTACCCCCCCCCCCCCAAATCGCCACCAGACGAAAGCACGCGCGAGACTACAAAGGTTACTTCGTGAAAATCCGCTAGCGTAAACGTACCCATAGGCTGTCCTCATGCGCCTATTATTCACGTGGCAATCTCGGAATGGACCCCAGTACCTGCTTGGATAACTCACGTCTCGGGGTCCTGAAGAGAGAGCTCCTGCAGTAGCATGGACGCTGGGATGTCGTGGTTTACGTATACAAGGAGGGCCTTTATGTACTCGAAGTACCGTTCGTACAGCAATGAGATCCTCTGCTCCAACCCAAGGAGCCCGGCTGTTTCTCCCGTTTGACCCTCCGGGTTGCAGGCTCTTCCCCCCTCTTGTTTAAGGGAAGTTAAAAAGAATGGAACCCTGGGAATCAACCTCCGTCTCCAACCCAACTCTCTTAGGACGTTTGCTAAATAAGTTTATTTTGCCCCCTTTGATGATAAGAGAGGTGGGGTTTGACGCCCTCTATGAAAAACATTACAGTTCCTGCCCTCGTCTAATGTTGGCAAATGTATCTCCTCATTGCTAACAGGCCTGTTGTGTGTCTGCCATTAGGCAAAAAAGCACATCACAGCTGTTTGACCAGAATGTGCTCTATTACACAACATTACCGCACACATCGTACGAAAGCCCAACGGTAGGTTTGCCTTCCATCCTAAAAGGATCAATCACGACGTAGAGAGCGAAAAGAAGAAAGGAGAAGCTTCTCCTGAGAGCACACGGAGAAAAGTCATTTCACGGCAGGTGATTCAATGTAAATATGCTAGAGACTTTAATAAGGAATCTACTCACTATGAAGAGGAAGAGGAGATGGAGAAAGAGAAGAGATCATCTCATTCTCGTACCGTACTCCATCAGGCCTACGTTATGGGCTGGAAGCTATGGGTGTCTTTACACTGGTGGGTTTTGAGTGCTCACAATGAAACCTGACATTCGCATGCTACACTTCCTCCACAGTTTCAGCCAGACTCGACGTGGATATGGGCTACTACAGTATTACGATTTCAAGGTAAAATTTAAGCCAGGCCTGGAGGAATATTACAAGAAGAATGAAACTTGCACAATTTTACAATTGCTAAAGTTTCACCAGTTGCATTTCACTCAGAGTCTCAGATCTGCGCAAACAGAAGCTGTGCAGGCATCGCACAAATCCCAGTGCCGCTGTAATGCCGCATATTCGAACGTCGGCGTAAGGGAAGCCTTTTTTGAGCCACCAGACAGCATTTGGCTTTCTGTGCACAGGAGATGTGTGATTTGGTCATCGAACTCAGTCAGCGAAGACGCATCCTAAGAAAGACCGATATTATTGCCTACGTCGGGTGCCGACACCTAAACTTGCACAGAAGGATTTCTGCTCGTTTGAAAACCACAAATAGGGATCGGGTCATACTTACTAATTGTGTGGAGTTCCACCAACCACCCTGAAATGGATGAAAATGGATCTGCTTCAAGCACTCGACAAAACTGTTATCCAGGCTCATCAGTCTCGTCGTTGCTTTGATTACTTTAAGTAGTTGAACGCTACTCTGACATCGGATTTCCAAATTGCCCGGCTCAGGGCAGTCAAAGTACCATTTTTGCCTCTCATGTAGTGACCTCTAGCCCAAACCTTAAGTTTCGGCATGTGGCATGAATAAAATGAATAGATAAAAGTCGTATACAAACAGACAAATCAGAAAAAATGCAATGTTCCGGCTCACTAAAGGCCATTGACGGGTATTCGTTTGTTTCCAACCAGCAGAGCGGGTGCGATGTGCTAGTCTGTACATATAGGGCTAGAACTAAACACGAAAACTTAGGAACTTTGTTGAGTGCATCTTAGCTTTGTCACCTAATCCCAATTGGTGAAGATTTAGTCAATTTACCAACAGTCTAAAGTCAAATTACTATCAAGTTTTTCACACTGTTTAAGGCACACCCATGGAGGTTAATTTTATCTGTGAGTGCTCCCCCTGCCCCGCCCCCTGCTGCCAACCTATCCTCCCTTTTAAACGGCGGGATTTTTTCAAAAGATATAATTCTTCTTCTTGGTGCTGTTGATCGCTTTGGAAATGCTTCATAACGTGAAGAGTTTGAAAAATGTCTCCGTTGGCTCCTCTCTCCAGGGCCTTCTGGCAGTCCTTCCAGCCGCGATTTCCTGCTCGGCGGCCGCTCAGACTGGGCGGCCGGCGGCGGCGACGCGGCGGCCTTGCCAGCACTCATATCATCATCGTCGTCTTCTGTGGCCAGCAATAGCCCAAAGAGCACATTCCCAATCTTCCACACCCGCGGAGGAGGAAAGGAGGATGTCCCAGGACACCGGTTGAGGGTCAAGGACAAGAAGGTTTCGCCTCACCTCGTATTAGGTGAGTAAGTTGCTTTCGCATTCGTAGATCATTGAATGAGATTTTTTAAATGATTGAGTCATTGCTTTAGACATCTTAGGCTCATTCTGCTGTTAAATACTGGATATTTTATATTACCGGCACTATGTCTGCCATCTCAAGAACTCGAAGAAGAAGCACAAGAAAAATGGGCAAAAGATCCATGATCGAAAGGACAGAAATGGCTAAGTTTTTCGCGGAGCCTGCAGAAAAGAGACGGAAAGATAACCTCAGGTAACCCAACTCACTCACCCTAACCTAACCTATCATCGCCAAGCTCAACCTACACGCAGTTAACCTCAAAGCCAGCTAACTTGGCCCTAAAGGCCAGACATCTGGGATAGCAGCAGAGCCACTACCTTTAAAGGATATGACAGTCGTACAGCTGTATCTACAGTAGTATAACTGTCGTACGACACTCGCGCAGAGAGACGTTGAAGGTTTCCGAGCTAACAGAAACGATTCTCCCTGATGATGAGAACAGCCTGTGATGGGAAATAAGAAATGGTGAATGCAAAATAGCGACCAACTCGCGCGGGGGAATTCACCCGGTGTTAATATCAATTATTGCACGTCCCCTGTGTCTATATCAGTTAACCGCACAGTCTTAATCGGTTCCTTACTAAGCATCCGCCTCTGCCAATGCTTCTTGCCAGACACTCTTAGGTGTAGTGTGGGTACTTACACGTCTGGAACTGCCCCTGGTACGGGGTGATCCAGAGATCTCTTTGGCTGTATCTGAGCTGTCCTTGTAGGGATTATCCATCACTTGTGCTTTTGCAGCGTTTGACCGGCATATGAGGAAAACTTATTGTGAGCCCACCTCAGGTATCATTTTCGTACAACGCAGCTATTGTTTTCATTGCTGTCCCCCTCGTTGCTAGCTGGTTCTGCGCATCATGCTGTCATTGGTCGACATGCGTACGTATGTGTAATAGTTAGGAGTTATCAGTACAGTTCCCCCACCCCTTGCCTGGAAAGCCAGCCCATGTGAATGACCATCCGTTGATGAACACGTTCAGCCAAGAAAGAATGTGCAGGTTTTTCTGGGTCGCCCTGTCCTTACTGCGCCAACAGATGTAGGTACGTACGTACAAGTGTTTACCACACACGGGAGACGTTGACGTTGGGAAGCCAGCAACTCAACTCTGATGCGCCATTACATATGAATGTGAAAGTAACACGAGCGCCTTTGCCAGATCCTGCCTTGGTGGCAGTCGTAATAAAAGAGACCAAGGCCGCAGAGGCCGTCGACACTGGATTAATAATGCAAGCGTAGTGCGCGAGTGAAAAAGTCAAAAAGTCGTTACAGCTCCCGTTTTCTGGTGACATCTCTGTCATCGTGTCACTCCCGGCGGCCACTCTCATGTCCCTTCGGACCTGTCCTTTGTCCCACTGGACATCTTTATGACTCACGTTGTCCACAGGGCAGACACTTCCCCAGATGCAAAGAGGCATCCATGGAGATTACTAGTGAGACGCTGCCAAGACAAGAGAGGTAATTGGACAAGCGCGGCTGGCCAGTGGCTGGGTGGGCCAAGGGGACGACAAATTGGGAGGTTGAAGGCCGCGCCCAGAGAGAAAAAGTCCTTGACCAGACCATACACGTTTGTAGTACTGTACTACAATATATATTCTCTTGGGAGAAGGACTTGATGAGGCCCCACAAACAAAGAGCGCAGACAAATTGGCAACATTTCCAGACGCAATTGAATGCTTTTATCTCCCTCAGGACCTTAGAGCTTTCATTTAAACAAAACATAGGAAAGTGGTACATTTGTCTTACCCTTTCAGCTCAGGAGAAAGCTGATTTCAGTGGTAATCAATTCTGCACCTTCCTTACCCAGAGAAGCTCTCTGCAGCTACTTTGATAGTACACTTACCGTCAATCATGAGAGTCAAACGCTCTGCCTTCTTTGAACTGACATTTGACAGACAGAATGAGATCCCTCATTGATCCTCGCATCTCCATTGGTGCGACCCGAGGAAAAGGCCCCTGGTCAGTGAAGTCGTCCAGTTTGCACAATCTGTCCTGACTTTTTTTCTGCTCTTATTGTCACGCCTCAATGCTGGCCGGCCACAGCAACCACGTCAAGGGCGTCCGCGTCAAGGTCGGCCCCCTGCAAATCGCCCTCTGACACGTGTGCTCGGATATCCAACCCACCAACGTCTCAGCCTGCGGGAAGGAGAAAGAAATCCTCCTCTAACCCTTGCAGTTTTGTTGTGACACGCCCTCAGTCCCTCCTCGCGTCTCCTGATCACCTCCTCCTGCTGGATTCTCTCCTTGTTGACTTTTCCTTGCCTCAAGTCTAATCTCCTTTTGTCTATGTTCCCATCGGACCTTTTTACGGCTCACACAGTAGTCTCACAGTAAATCACCTTATCCGAGAGAACCTCTCTTGATAGAAAAAGTTGTTCTCCTTGAATGGCTTCTGCTGCTCGCACTCTTCTTCTTCTGTGTTTTGTCCCTGGGGCGTGCAATCATTGGCAGCAGCTAAAGCTGCACCAGGAAGGAGCAGCCCTGAAAAGAAATCCGTGAAAAAGAGAGAGAATCCAGCAGTCATGAAAGGAGCTGGAGGCATTGGAGATTCCTTTCGCGTCGTCGCCAAATGAAGGAAAAGAAATGCAAAGTGTGTGCACCGGAAGGGAACATCTGGGCCTCCAATAAAAAAGGGGTTTGATCGATGCAGGGCGGTCTTTTTCTCTTGCTGGAAGCCAAGAGATGGCATGAAGGCAGGTTTGAGTCTGAAAGAGAAACACTTCTTATGATCACCTTCACGATATTTGTCTTGTGGCACCTATTCTCGCCTCATACGTCCGATGTTCGGCCCTACTGTGGTGCATGTTGGCATTTTGGAAGAGAAAGATGTCTGGAAGAGCTCTGGAAAGTCCCATGAGAGGACCTGTTAAAGTTGGACACGTGAGACACACTTTTCAAAGGCGTTTTGCATATTGGCTCAGTCAATAATGGGCCGAGCGGACTACACGAATTTGACCTTGGGAGCCTTGATGATGATAAACGTGGGCCTGGCGGCAAAAAGTTGAATATTTTTCGTTCCGATGCTTCTCATAAAGATTCCATCGAGCTGCTGCAACCTTCGAACAGGATCCGGGGACAGACTGACCCGTATGGGCAAAGTGAATCGCACCCTGCACAGAGATACGTGCAAGAATCCACCAGTGCAATGCAAGCAGTGCCAAAGCCCCGAAGTTTTTATTCATTCAATCCTGAAGGCCCCAGTCACTAATAGTCCTATGTTCTACCGTACATTGCTATCTACAGTGTGTCTCAAATGTTGACATGTTCAAATTTTTCTTCAGTTTTAGAGCGAGCTCAAGAGGCGCAAGTGTTGCCAGAGTGAAGATAGTTAAAATGAAGTACTTCCTTCAGGGGCTGCATGCAGACGTTCTCTAACGACATTAGCAATAGAGGCGAACTCATGCATGCTCCGTACCACAAACAGTAGTGCGATTGAGCGTGTTCCATTGTACCAATTTTAGGTAAATCCTTATTCTTAGGCTTATCTAGACAGAATAGGAGATGATAAAGAAACCATAATGCTAAGCACAGGCAAAAACTTTCGGGACAGACTGTACTCCAGCTCGGCCTCAGCGCTGCGTTGCTGTCGGTCCAACGATGCGGGAAAAAAGGGCGTGCTGAGTGCCCGAGCTGTCGTAACCCGGATGTTATCATACCTCATAGTGTCCTGTACGTCCGTGTGCACTCATCAGCAATGTTTGGAGATTGTGACGTCATAGAGAGCTTTGAAAAAAAGCCATGGCAGGTCCGCAGTTCGTTAGAGAAATGAATAAGGTCGTCGACCGTAGGGTCGTTTATCGATACTAAATATATTGCGGCAGCAGCAAATGACCTTTCTGGCACATCACCAATGAAAACACAGCTCAAAAAGTCCTGCTGGAACAAGGAACGAATCTTGACTATTTAGCATGAAGGTGATGAAGGTCAGTCCAGCCTTTGGACATGCTCGCTTACACACTCTTCATGTAGCCTTCACTCTGACTGGGATCTCGGAATGTTTTTCCTGAAAAGGTCACTTGTAGTGAAGTCAACCATGTCAGACTATGCTCTCCTTCCGTCCAGGCCCCCTAAGCTGGCAGATTTTTTCACGCAAGCGAGACTGAAATCGTCCAAATGTTCAATGTGCGTCACAAATTGGAGTCGCTGAAGATGCCTCATGCTTTGTTCTAGACAACAGCTTTTGTGGTTTGAACATAAGAAGTCCTGGTTGAAGATACCGACAACAATTTTTGAGTCTACAAGCTTTGCCCTTTTGCCTACTGTGAGTGAGAAGCAGCACCTTCTCCTGGGCAGAATCTCCAGGCCCGGGAGTCTCAGCTGCTGACACATTTTCGGGACTTGCAACATACTCTTCGCATTGACCTGGTTAAGGTCTTTGAGAGGAGCCTCATCTATCATCCACTTTTTTTTTTACATGTATGACACTGAAGCTGACGCACCCGTTAGTACTGCCCAACCTGTCAGGGTTGCCAAGCAGAAGTCCTCTGCCGACAAAGTGTGAATGTGAGCAGTCATTTCGGCCCCCTATGATTGATAAGAACGATGGAATTCATTCGAGATGCGATCCACGCGCGCTCTCCGCATCAACTCACTCGGGGGCTGGATAAAAGTTGACTTTCACAAAAGGCATCCGCGGAAACAAAGAGCGAGAAGCGAGTTTGTTTTGGAGCCCTCGAATCAACTTTGGTGCACCGAAACAAGGAACGCCGGGAGGAGAAACTTCTCAAAGGAATAGTAAAAAATTGGCATTGCACAAAAGGTTTCGGACGGATCTGAGGAAGAAGAAAAAGCTCTGAATAACAACGAACTTCCTTGTGTGCTCGTGTGTACTTTATTGACAACTTGGTATTTTTCAGGGATCTCTTGCGCGGTCGTTGGCTTCATCATTGCCTCCATCACAGTTGCTCTGGCAGCCAGGAGATACCGACAGTACCGACACAGTCCTTCGAGGCTATGGGAATTGCAGTGAGTCCACTGGTGTGAGAGCACCTGCACGTAGCTGTTGTACCTGTTCATTATTGGCTCACCTGTCCTGTGTCGTGATTTCTCTTTCTGTTGAAAATCAAATCAGCCCGAAATGCATGGCCTCATTTTCGTGTAGGTTTTAGGCCTGCAGACCTATTGGACATTCTAGAGCGGGCCTCCGTGGAGGCCATTCGATTGTGCAAGGCCATCCCTGCCTGGCCGAGCATGACTGAGCTCTACAATGGTACAGCAGCCACGGTTACACGTAGCTAATGATACCGAGCCAGCATCATCCAGGTACATAAAAAAACAATGAGCAAAAAGCCTTTCTCTGTTACGCTGAAGACAGCCAAGCCTTCCCTCATTAGTCGTAAACTGGAAGTGAACGGTCACTTCCTTATGTCCGAGACAATGAGGCAGCTCAGGGTTTGGGGGCACAAAAATGGGAAAAGCAAAATAGCAGGGGAAGGCAAGCCTCAAGCAAAAAAATCTGCCATGCTAAGGAGGACGACACTTTTGCTCCAATGAAAAATGAATCTTTTTTTTAGGGGAAGAAAAGGGCCCAGCTTAACTTTTCTGGGAAAGATTGCGTTCTTCTTCTTCGACAAAAAAAGGAGGAAGAAGGATGAATGGCTTTGGAAATTCAGAAAGTGGCTGTGTGTGCATAGTTTTATACTGAGTGAATCAAGAAAAGTCCAATTGTCCCCCTTGCTGCTTTCTCCTCACACTGGTCTCACCCTCCTCTCTCTGGTCGGTCCCCTTGGGCCTGTGCCGGTTCACGCCCCCGTCGGCCTATCCCACTCTAGCTTTTTTCCTCTCTTCATCGGACATTTTTTTCCGCCTCACACTGTACGCACTGGGAGTCTTTTATTCAGTGCTTCTGTACTACTTTCCCGTTGCAATAAAGGCTTGTGGGGGGTCTTTCTCTCTCTCCCCTCTGAAGGGTAAGACCATAATAATTATCCGTGACAGAGTGCTCGTTTTGCGGGAACAATAAGCTGAGCCAGCAGGTGGTCTCGACGACGCCGCCCATTTTTGGACTGCAGCGGCAGCGCCGGCGGGCGGCAACTGCTCAATCAGACAAACATCTAAAAGGGTTACTACGAGGAGGGGGGGGGGAAATGATCGAGATCTTCTCCGTCGCATCCGTTGCCGAACTGTGTTTACTATTTGGCCAAGACTCGACCAGTGGAGCTTTTCTTCTTCAAGTCGTGGTTGTGAAGGTTCGACAGAGTTGCCAGTTGTCAAGTAGCGATTATGTGAGCAGCCTCGGTCGATTTCTCACTCTCTTCAGTCCTGTCTCAAAGATTCGACTTCACTTTTCCCATCCAAAGAGCTGCGTCAGTGATCTTTTTTTTTTGTCGTTGTTATATTACTACAGCAATCTGATGCCAACAAGTTTGGCGCGTCACGAGGAGAAGCCTTGTGTTGCCAAAAATGGGGTATTCAGCTTAGGCGAAAAAAGGGCCTCATCGTCAGTGTCCAAAAAATTAGGCCTTAAAAAGGGCCTTTATCAAAACAGGGCTGATCGGTAAGCTCATTTGTTAAAGGCGGTTTTTCACACTCAAAGTTTTAACGCCAGGATGAGTTAGGTGATCAACAGCTTCATCCTCAAGTTAACCGCATTCATGACTTCTCTGTATCACTTCATTGGCACGGCTGCAGTGCCGATGCCCGTTGCTCTCAACCATGCGAGTAAAGGCCTCATAACGCTACTAAGCAAGACTCCAACCCTTGCTCTCAAAACCGTGTGCAGAAATGCGAAAATCAACACGTCTGGAACGCCCCGCAGGTTGGAACAGAATTACATAGTGCGCCACATTTTGGATGCGACTTCGAGGTGAATTCCCCTGGGCGTGTCAGTGCAGAACTGGCCCCTGTGTGAACGCTCCTCTTTTCCTCGTGCAGCGCAATGAGCGCGTTAGCAGCTATCACAGCACTCTGCGAGGTCCGTCAAAGTACACGCGGCTTCTCCACCATGTTGTTCTCGGACACGTGCGTGCGAGCGTCTTGCGGAGGAGATCGCAGAACTTGCCAACTCCCAAAGGCTGATAAAAGGGAAGAAGAAAAGTGATAAATGGGAAATATTCACCGCGACAAAAAAGCGGCCTCTCCCTGCATACCAAAAAAGTGGGTAGAATCTATCCTAAGAGAAGCCCCAGGAAAACTACTTTCGTCTCTGCGGTTTGCGTCATTCATTTCTCATTCCCTTACCAGGTTATACTTACTACAAGTGCACTTAAGTATGCGCTACACGAGCCGACGTACGCAACAGCATTGACGGCTGACACACGTATGGGCGCGCAATGCAGTGCAGACGGTACAAGAAAAAAAAAGTGTCTACCTGAAGCAATATTGACTTTAAGGAGATTTCCTCGAAGCTCTCTACAGGGCGTCCCTGGTCCAGTGTGGACCCTTCAGAACTATCAGTGAAACACAAACCAGTCAGGGCTGATCCATGTGGCCTTTTTTTCTCTCTCACGGTAAAGACACAGAGACGGTCTTCATTTCTACCCTCAGCGCAGTGAATGGAGTTCAATTCTCAAACAAAAGGAGGGTAACTTTGTGTCGTTGAGTATGCTTCATTCCTCGCTTTTGTTCCTTCCTTCTTTCAAAGATACACACCCCACTCAAAAAAGGCTTTTTTCTCATCACTTCCCGCCAAAAAAAGTCTTTTTGCAAGGCTCAGCTGAACTCACTGTTTCGCACTCTCTCATCGCTACTGCTAAGCTCGAGGAATGAGAAATTGCTGGAATGAGAAGCCTTCAACCGAACCTCGTATTGGAAAACCCTTTTTTATTCCCCCTGCCCATTCCTCGTCAGTGACACATGCCCAATTTATCTCTGCTGAATTGCCCCCGACATCTCTTTTGTAGCCTTTTAAATCTCATTTCCGTGTGTCATTCTTTGTGAGGGGAATTTTTGTCCCCTTTTTGGATATTTCCCCTTCTTTTAAGCAGCAAAAAGGCGAAGTCGGGGTCACTTCAAAGAGAGGGGAGCAAAACTGCAGTGTGGCCAATTTTTCAAGGGTTCTGATGCCAGAAGGGGGGAAAAAGTGCGGGGCGAAAAATATGACTGCGCGAATCCGGTTGGGTTTTTTTTTTTCGGATCCAGATGTTTTTGAACTTTGCTGTTTTCTTTTTTGTTTTGTTTTTTCCGCCTCAACTCTTGCCGTGTCTTCGTTTGCGTGAGGTGCAACCTGACACAGGTCGATCAACGATCGAGGTTATTGTCGCTAGGACAAGGTTGAAGAATGATGATTGGCAAAACATTTGAGGGGAGACACAACTTTATGAGTGCGGAGTAAAAAGGCCTTTTTTTCATTTAAAGGTGCTTGTATGGACCTTACAATTTCAGGTGTGGCAACAGGCAAATTTGGCACATGGTCACTCAGTCTACCCTGTAAAGCACTTATTGAGGCCATTCAAGGCCCTGAATGACTACGGTTGTGACAAAATTGAGTCTTGTTCAGAAAACTATCGGTTCTTCGGCACCTTGGACGGACGTTTTATAGTATTATTGCAACTTTAACATGTCAGTTAGGTTACATTTTTAGGAAAGATTTGGAAATCTACATAAGTTATTAGGGCTTACTGATAAATTGCAGCCTGTAGAAAAAAGGCTAGGAAGAGGATTTGAAAGTGAGTCTTTTCAATTTTCATATTTTTGGGCATTTGGGGTTCAAAGTGTGACTCAATTTTTCATGCACGTGAGGCAAAGATGTCTATCATTGTCAGCAAGAACGCGGACGCAGATTCGGAGAAACATAGGTCAGAAACTTTAGGACGTAGGAAATGGAGAGAAGTTCCTAAGTATTCACACAGAAATGGTCTTTCTAACATTTCAAAGGATTGGAAAAGAACATCTTGCCAAGTTCATGGCGCATCATTGCCATCACAACTATTCTTGTGGAAGAATAAAAGTGGTTTCATTGTCATCCTTTTCTGGTCACTTTCTTCACCAAAACTTTCCATGCTCAAATTCCCCCCGCTCCCTTATGATTGGTGATGTCCTGAGGCCGCCTGTCAAGCCACAGGCCTGTCAACAATGGCTCTTCTTGTTTAGTTGCAAAAACCCTTTACTTTACGTGTGGATGGCTGGAAGGGAGAGGTGAGAGAAGCCTTTTTGCCCATTACCTTTTGTTTCCAACTCTTCGCTGGATGTTTCCACAGCACCCAGGTAGGATCCACTGCATCTGTACTTTTCTCTTAGTCCCCACTTTCTTACACACGTACACACACGCACGCACGCACGCACGCACGCAAGCAAGCAAGCAAGCAAGGACAGCCATGCACACTTTTTCGAAAAACACACAAGCCAACCTCTTGAAAAAGTCCCTCTCCCACATGGTAGGAAGCTGGATTACCATGAGATCCACAGAGAAAAACACTCTCGAGGGGATTTCTGTAAGAGGATTTGACACTTGCTTTTACACCTTAGCATAGAATTACTAACTTTGCAAGAATCCCTAAAAATAATCCCTTTTTCCTCTGAGCATCTCGTATTCTTGATACGTTACACTTTGAACAAAGCGCTACCTTGGTATACGCATAACGTGAGTCACACAAATGTAGAATAGGAGAGGTTTGTAGGGCAGAGTGCATTTTTTACTCAAACCGTTCCTACATCTGTCGGGGCTTTCTTTGACTACCTTACGGTAAATAGACCATTTTTGCTCACAGCCCGAGACTTTGTACGATAGCTCATCAATCTCACTGTACAGTGAGTCCATCAAAAAGCACTCATGTAGTCTCCTTTTGTTCTCTAGGACCGTCCAGGAGCTGGAGCTGATGCCCAGCTTCATTGATGTTCCCCCACGCTATTCAGAAGATGACGTCATGCGGCAGCTGAGGGTTTTTCCCATGTACCCAGCCCAAAATTCGTACAACAACAACAACAACATCAACAATAACGACGAGGAAGAGGGGAGTGTCGGCGGAGGAAGGTGTCCCTGCAAATCCGCCTCCCCCGTGCGCGATAACAACGACAACGATATCATCCGCTAAGACTGCGCGGGCAGGGTGAACTCGAGGTCCACCTGTAGCAGAGCGCACCGTTGTAAAGATGGGTGCAGACGAGGGGACCCCGGAAGGAGGTCATCCATCATGCTTTTTAGAGGAGCAATACTCATACACGTTTATACATTCCAAGTCCGCTTTTGCCTTGGGATATTTGCCTATGTAAGAACCGTCATTGCTCTACTCCCTCCGTTATTTGTCAATGCTCTTTTCCTTTGCAGCAAGTGTCACGGGGCATATTTATACGAATATTTTCTTTGTCAAGACGAATGGATGGCAGGCATGTAGGGGTGCCATTATGAGAGCGAGCAGACCGCGAAATGGAGTCATGTCCATCCTCGTAAATGTTGGCAACGTCACTCTGTAGTTAATAAGGTACAAAAAAGAAAAAAAAGCTAGTACGCATGTATGTATGTTTGCGTGTGCCGCCCAAAAATCCTGCAATGGAATTTCTTACTACAAAAAAAGGCAGTATGCATATGTGTAATGAGAATAAATATGCTGTAGGAGTAAACGAACGGTTCTGTCCACGCTTCGCATTCCCACAAGAAATTCTCTGAGATTCGATCATGCACACACAAACAGGGTGTGTCAGAATTAGTGTGACTCATGTGGAAAGGCAGTGATAAACGAGGATCTCCTCAAACTCTTCAACAAAATCAGTAGAAATGGTAGGAGGCAATCCAGTGATCCTTGTGGTCAGCAGGGTAGATTTAATCTATCAAGAGATTCACTATAAGCAAGAGAGACATTTTAGAGGGCTCGGGGAGTGAGTTTGTGTCAGAAATCGACTGTTACTACTTTAAGTGACTGAAACTCGAATCAGTTTTGGACTCACTGCAGCATTTACAACCTGTGTTATAGCCTTTTCAGCGTGTTGTGCGATGCAATAACCAAATTACACTGCTGCATAAACTGCATTGTGCTCTCCGTGAGCAGTCACTTTATGAGGAGGGGAGGTGTCCATGAGTTCCCTTTAGAGTGAGGCTTTTGTGCAAGGACTTTGACATTGTCAAGAGAAAAGTCAGAACATTTTTGGAGACATGGTGTCTCCTTATGCCAGAGAGAATTCATGAGCCCTAGCCAATACCATACTACCTAAGCCATGCCCAGCCCAGGTCAATGGGTCAGGTCACAGACTTAGTAGTTACACCCAGACCTCCAGCCTGGCAGCGCCCCCTATTGGATCCCTGATAGGCAGCTTGGAGCAGAATGACAGCTTAAGTAGTGATGTTGGGG
>JAAUXU010152739.1_pt1 | contig 14232 bp, 17 predicted proteins | sample 7278151 | NCBI WGS metagenome assembly JAAUXU01 (sample SAMN14350113, study PRJNA611818) | marine sediment metagenome | isolation source: surface marine sediment (1.8m) | place: French Polynesia: Moorea | collected 2018-08 | reverse complement strand
CCTCAGAAGTAGCGAGAGGACGAGGTTGTCCCCGATGCGTTTTGTTGACATGTCAAAGTGTTACGCGGTCGCGCTTCTTTTGTCCCCTTACAGAACCTCTCAACCCAGACACTGGGTTTTAGCATGCATGTGCATGGTGCCAGAGGACCCGGGGGATTCAACCATGTGGAAATGATTGGCCTGGAGTCTGGGATTGTCCCATGAAAATTTCAGGCCATTTCATCCACGTTTTCCCCATCAAAAAGCCACTTTTCAGTCCTGTTTGGCATGCCCCCCCCTCCAGGTGGCCTCCTTTTGAGCATTCTAGCACCAAATTGGGCAGCCTTGACATTGACCCAGTGTACTCAACATTGTGTCCCAGCATCACATCTACGTGTTCCACATCAAAATTTCACCTCAACATGCTTCAGAACAGTGTTTCAGGTCTCGTCATGCTTGATGCATTTACTTACGGCAAGGACTGTACTTCAGAGCTTTGCAGATCAGGTCGTCGTCCTCAGCTATAGCTGCAGTAGCAAAGGTAAAGTCCAGAGTGCTGGCCTCAGAAGTAGCGAGAGGACGAGGTTGTCCCCGATGCGTTTTGTTGACATGTCAAAGTGTTACGCGGTCGCGCTTCTTTTGTCCCCTTACAGAACCTCTCAACCTTTGCTCTGTTCGATCGGGTTTTGCATGCTTGCACATGGCGCCGGATGACCCCAGGAGTGAATTCCCCCGGAAATGATAGACAGGCCTGGGGCCAGGATTGTTTCATGAAAATGAAAATTCATGAAAATGACAAAAAAAAAATTCCAATCTCTTTGGAGCACCAAAATGGTCAGCCCTGACATTAAACCTCGTTACTCAACATTGTGCCCAAGTAACAAATCTATGTGTTCCACATCAAAAATCCACCTCAACAAGATTCAGTACAGCGCATGAGATGAAGTCATGCCCCCAGAAAGTCTTTACACCAGTGAGGGTGTACATAACTTTGATCCCACATTGTAGATTTTTTTACTTAATTACAGCATTTCACACAGAACTATATAAAGTTTAACTTTTTTTTCCTTTTTTTCTGGAATGGGGTCAAGTTATACAGGTGCATCAAAAAGGTAGGAGTTGAGATTCCATATCAAAGTGAATGTCAAGACACACAAAGAGGATAATTACAGGTGATCCTTGATTTTTGAAGAGAGTCAGTAAGCAGGATGGTGTAAGTTAGTGCTGGGGGTGATTCGAATCATGACTCGAATCACTTGTTCAGTCTTTTTTGCACTAAGTTAGTGCAAGAGTCAAGGTCACGGTTCACCCAAAGACTTCACCCAGAAGCCATAGGTTTGAATGGTCATTTCTATCTCTTCTCTATACAAAAAAGCTGTACAGTCGACACCTGATTTAACAATACCCAATCTAAGGATAAATATCATTTTAATGATGATTTTGATGATGACCAGTTTTCACTCCATAAAAATACCCAATTTAATGATACTGGATCATTGCCAGAACTCAATTTAGTGATATTTCTGTCATGTCGCAAGATCACTTTGTGTTGATGTGTACATCACAGGACCACACTAGTGCTCAGCAATCAGCACAACAAAACTGTCCGAGTTTTCTGGCATACCTTCCAGTCTGAATGACCAGATCGAGTAAAAGTTTTTCTACAAGCTTTAGCCAAGGTCTATGCATTCTGCCAACAGCAGGAATTTAAGGAATCTTTCCATGAGAGCATAAAGACAATTGAAAATAGCTGCATCGTAGAAACATCTGATTCCCTGCATCACCAACTTCTTTTAATAAAGCCTACTTTGCTGTTTGATTTGTTGGAGCAGTAATAGCCTCCTGAGAACCTGTATGAACTTCTTTTTACTAGCTGTTGTGTCAAACGATACATATCTAGGATTTCCACAAAGGCAGTTCTGGAAAGCTGGAAGTGTCCTCTGAATGAAACAAGTGATTGTTTTTAATGGTCATTTTTTTTACTCCTGATTGGGACTCTGTCACGCAGAGCTCTGTCAATGTTAGGCTCCGTCTAAGCACTGTAATAGCGCAGAGTTCAGAGCTGTGGTCAGCGAGGTTTTTTTTTCAAAGCACTGACAGGCTCCTAAGGAGAAAGAAAGACACTCCTACCAAAGTTGGCTCCTCTGACACCTGTTTATTGATTCCCAAGGGGCTCATGACGACAGAAAACAAACTCTCCAGGCCAGATCAGACGGTACTTTATACTTGGAGTCCGCCAACCTCTCTTATGGTCACGTCGTTGCGTAGTTCGGTAATACGTGCTGTTGTACTTCATTGTGGGAACATTTCATCAGATAATCGGAGGACGAGGCCAGTCGAGAAGAGACACAGGAAAAGCGTAGAGACTTTCACGGGAGATATGAACAAGGATTAGAGGACTGAGGAGGCCTTCTGTGCAGGGATGATTTCATCTGGTGAAACACATCTGAAGTAAGTGAATGTAGAGCCCTATGAAGACATCGTGGAGGCTGAAGGAGACCTCGCTGATGCCATGAACTTTCTCGAGCAGCTAATCGTTTAAAAAGTAAGAGCATTAGACGCTGACTTTTTCCACCAACGCACAACGCCCTGAGCCAGTCGAACAAATCGAGAGGATCACACTGACTGTGCCCGAAGGGGCCCCGTTCGTTTAAAAAAATATTATTGTGTTTGACCCTCTGGTTCTTGCTCTGGACAAAGTTGGAACGAACATTTAAGTATTTTGCTAAATAGCATCCCCCCTGTAGAGCATAGACGATGTTTTGTCCACAATGCAATGCATATGTGTCTACGCCGTGACCGTGCGAGCCAAAAAAGTGTTCAATGCCCCTTTTCTTCTGATACTTCTTCTCTAGGTCACTCTTTCCGACCTCCCTCGAGTCCGCGGCCACTTCCACCGACTGGGCCTCCAGCCTCTATTTCGTTTCGTTCCCACGAGCATTTTTTGCTCCTCACGCGGTACACTCGTGCATACGATATCTCTTCATACGTTAAGCTATTTGACCTCTTCTTCAACACTTGAAACGGCTCAACGTCTGTAAATCCTCGGTCGTGGTGGTGAAAAACGAGCGAAAAGGTGCTTAGTTAGTCAAATGAAAGAATCGCCAACCTTCAGCAAGACATAATCACGAACCTTGGTCCTCCTACAAAGGCCCGGGGGCCCGTCGGGCACAGTCAGTGTGATTCCCTCGATTTGTTCGACTGGCTCAGGTCGTTGTGGGGTGGTGGAAAACGTCAGCGTCTCATGTTCTTATCCAGGCTTCACACATTTTCGTTGAAGAGTAACGTTTTACCGCATTTATCTCATGGTCAAGCAAGAAATGTATTTCTCATTACTTCCCAGTTGCATTCAGTTTTTTCAAAAGTCCATTTCTGCTTGACTATCAGCATAATTTATCATAAATTACGCCCTGTCAGCAAAAAAGCCCTCCTCCCACTTGCCCCTTTGGTGGGTACACTTGTAATTGTCGGCCCAGCCTCTCATAAGCGACCCCCACCCCACGCCATTTGAATCGTTGTTAGCTTTTCCTGCGTGGAAAAGGCTGGGCACTGTTTAAAATTAATCAATATAGCGATATGCAATATGTCAAGACCTAACTGATTGCAACATCATGCAAGCATCAAAATCGCAGCACAAATGAGTATAGCTGCTGATCTGTTCAAAAATTGTGACGCACTTTGCCTGCTTGAATATAAGTCCAATATTCTCCCCATCATCTAATAAAAGCTCCATCCCTTTCAGAAAGCTTTATGTTCTAATAAAGGCCAATGAACATGTATTGCGCCTGTTGCGCTGATGAAAAAAAATCATCTCTCCATGGGAGAAAAGTCCGTCATATCTACGGGTCTCAAGTAATGAATGACTGTTGATTAAATTTGTAATTACAGTTAGAGTTAATTGCTATTGTGACGTTTCATCGAAAGTAATTTTCATTACAGCAATCATTCCCAATTTCGTAGCGAGTTTCACCACGTCATGAGTTGTAACGTTAATTCATATCTCGACAGCCTTGATTCTAATGTAAACTTAGTCAGGAAGACAGAAGTCAATGCGTTCCTGCTGTGACAGGTGGGGGTAAACTAGACAACACCTTGATTACATATTGGAAAGTTCTTGAAAGTCTTCTCTTTTGGGTTCCACAGTTTTCATGGGGCAGTTCATGACGTGGAAGGAGAAGACACAGTGTGCAACGGCAGAGATATAAATGTAAACTTTATTTAATAGAATTTCATGCCAAGTGGTCGGAAATTTGATTTTTGGGCTGGATACTTTCATGATGGCACGATTATTTCTAGTCTTTCTTGCTGACCAGTTCACCGCCAACGCCATCATCAAGATGTGGCGGGAGATTGACCAGGACAAGGAGCTGTGCGAGCGATTGAAGCTGTCCTTGCCCGAGATACTCCAGGACGTTGACGTTGGTGGAGGACAGGTGAACCAGAAAGACCACAAGTAGTCACGCCATCATTGAAGCTCTCATCATTCGACGTGAAATTCTACGTAATTCAATTCACTTGCACTTTTGGTGTTTCGTCGTTTATGTTTGGTAGCTAAAGAAGAGAGAATCTTCAGTTAACACATCATGTGGTGCAAACGATCCTCCTGGAGGAATAAAATATTTTCATCAGTGGCCTTCTTAGGCCTCTCTGCTCTGTTCCTCTTTCACACCTGGGACAGCATGAAGAAGTTCGCCAGCGAGAGGACCACCATGGCCATGTCCTACAAGGTGAAGTAAGTCTTTTATGTGGGCCTATGCAGGTTGCAATTCATTGTGTTTCTGTCCCATAAATTGGTCAATCTGCACCCGAGTATATTTCAGTTCCAAAAGAATAAGGAGATTAGGATCGGTCGTGCCCCCCACGTGACCTTCTGCCCCGGATTGCGGACCTCCGCGCTCCGCTCGCTCACCCGCAAGACCTTTGCCTCACCAGAGAGAGCTGAAGATTTGCCCACCTATTTCGACATGTATCCCGACGTCAATGGTAAAGCGGATCGTGACCCTTTACTTCTTGCTTTCATATCTGCATACACTTGCGCAGTGACCACTGAGGAGGCTATCATGAACTGGTGGGAGAGGAACTTGACTTTCAGCCAGAACGAGACGTTCCTCCTCCATGAGTCCAGAGGGATGAGTCTGGAGTCGCTGCAGGTAAGTCTTGTCCGTAGACACGCACCTGGACCGCCAAAGTCGCTGTCACCTCACCCAGATGCAATCTTTGTCAACTCCTCTCGGCGTGTGCTACGCGGCCGAGAAGGGCTTGAGTTACACGGGCACCTCCGTCTTTGCCCTCAACATGACGGACAAGATCTCCGTCTCTATGTACGTCTACAAGAAGAGCGGTCACCTCGGCCTGAACGGAAACTACTGGGTAAGTTCCAACCTTTATTCCTCAACAGATGGAGGCAAAGTCAGTTCTCCGGCAGTTGACACCGACGGTCTTCAAAGAGTTGCTCCCCGGCAAGAGCTACGACGTCTCCCTGTCCACGGTACGCACGTAGGCACTTGACTGAACCGCCAGAGATCGCGTAACCATGACTGGAAATGTTGCAGGTGATTTACAAAAACCTCTGGGAGGGACATCTCTGCGGAGAGGATCTGGAACGGGACATGACAGAGTGGAGGTGGGTAAAGGGTTGAACGAGGAAATAAACCTGAAGGGTTGGTAGTTCTTGCTAATGTATCGTCTAGGTACATCGCATGCGTCTCCAAGTGGCTGGAGGAGACGTTTCTCGAAGCCATGATGGCTGAGTGCCCTAGAGGTAACGTTATTTCTCTATAAGGAGTGGCAATGAGTGGAAGAAAATCGGGCTCCAGCCGTAAACGGGCCGGCCCCGGAGGCTGACATTCATAGCTATGAATGAACTAGCTGTGAATGAGCCGGCTGTTGGGACCAAACTGATAAAAAGTATTAGACTCAGACTGCGTTCAGTACGTACCAGCTATATAGAGACACTTTACTTTGAAGGCATCCCACAATTCACAGATTGTTTCAGAAACTCGCAGCTCTGTTACGTCGACACTTCTCGAACCATTCTATCGGTATGTTCAGATGATCTCCGAGTTTGCCCACTTTTCTCCACTTATGGCAATGTCACGTTGCCAAAACTTTGCTTTTGCCAAGTTTCACTAGACTGACCTCCGTTTTTATGAGCTGCATCTCTGAGGGAGGTGGTGACATGGTGACATCACCCGTTTAGTCAAGTTTATTACAATGAATGTGGCAGCTGCGGTGCAGACTTTGCTTGAGTGCGTTTGCTGCAGGATCTTCGGACCAACAACATGAACGCCGCAGGCGATCCGCACTCCCTTCGAGTTTGAGTGTCCCTGAATAGAGTTCTAGAGGAAAAAGCAGAGCAAAGTAACATATTTCTTAAGGAAACTGGTCAAATCTCTCTGTGGTGGGGCTCTTAAAAACACAATATTCCTCGACTTTGTGAAGTTCCCGCCTCTTACCAACAACATACCTTAAATGTCGGCTCGATGTGCTGTAAAACTATGGCAATTTCAGCCACCACCAGAACATTTGGGCTCGAGTCCGCCGAGTCGGCTCGATGCCATTCCCAAATGCATCGTTAGATTTACTTGACGTCTCCCATGTTGGCTAATAAATAGAGTGAGGACTTTTATGCAACTTTTGGGACACTTTAAATTCTTATTAAGTGAAAATATGAGGTGAAATATATGACCCTTAATGCAAAATTTAGCTTTCTGTACAACTTCTAATTGTTTTTCTTCATTCTCTGCAAAATAAAAATGCGAGCTTTTTTTCATTGGACGCATAAAAACAGGAGCACACAAGGATTTTATACAAATTTTCCGCGACAATCGTTTCTCGTTGATCTGAGAGGATCTCTTTTGAAGACTGAAAAGGTCTTTTCTTCACTCTGAGGAGTCGCGCTATAGTGGACAAGCAACATAAGTAGAACATAAAGGGTGTGACAGCAAAAATGTCACTGGGTCTGTCAATCTCTGGCCACACCTTGGTGATGGAGTCTCTTAAACTCGGCCCGAGAGTCAAATTGTTCAAGGAAGAAAATGACTCGAACAATTTGACTCTCGGACCGAGTTTAGGAGACTCCATCACCAAGGTGTGGCCAGAGTTTGAGAGACTCAGTCACATTTTTGCAGTTACACCCTTTATGCTAGTAAAGAATATAAGACACAGCCCTCCAGGTCAGTCAAGAAATGGTCAGACGTGATATAAATCCAAAAAAGTTCGTAGCGCCAAACCATGGCCAACAAAAGTTGGCTGACAAAACTGCCAAATAGCAACCCTGGCGCCTGCTTCGTTCAGAGTTGTTTATCCATGTCAACGATGTCAAGACGTCTCAGAGTTTCCATGCAGTTGAGTAAAAATGGACAGATGTGTCAATTTCGTCACTAAAAACGCATCCCCCCCTTAACAACAGCCAACATACGCGACCAAATATGTTTATGTGAAGACATGAGCATCTGCGCCCCACTGGTAAACATATGTATACAAGACAATACCGTACAATACCACATCAGCTCCAGTAATCGACACTTATACTGCTATCAGCTTGCCGTATCCCGCCATCGGATGTGTTGACGCATGAGTCCGAGTACCTCCGAAGCTTGCCTCTATGCACCAGTCGCGTCGAGTATGAGTGCGTCAGAGGGGTCTACGTCGACACCTACGAGAGACAGGACGACGTCTACGCCACCGGTTGCAAGAAACCATGCGTGAAAAAAGAACTGAATGCCCATTTTAAGCTGAACCCATACCTGAGGGACGACGTCACGCTGGTCTACGCCTTTTACGAGGTGACTTTAAGCCTTGGTCAATTATACAGGATGTAAAGAAAGGCCCATGACTTTTGCACTCTCCGTATCTGAGCGAAAGTTTGTTCTCTCTCTAGAGCACTAACCCCGTCGTCTACGAGGAGTACCGCTTGTTTGACTTAAACGCCATCGTCGCTGCAGTCGGCGGATCCCTTGGACTGTTCCTGGGGTTCTCCTGCTGGCACTTCGTGCTCTCGGGGCTGATGCACGTGAACAAGATCTGTGACGCAAAGAAGGGAGCTGCTACGACAGACGCAATTCTTCCGCCGTCATCGCAGTCCCACACTGTCTAATGGCGTATTGCGTAGTCGAGCCCACGAGCCAGTGGCTCGAAAGACAAGCCAACGTTAGAAGTTTCCTTGTGTAAGGACGCCAGCGGGAGAACTGTTCACTTAAGCTAGATGTGACTTAATGCGCGTAAATTGGGGCATTATCTATTAAGTGCGGCCTACATTTAAGGGTTCAAGAGTATGAATTTGTGAGACAACAAGGTTAGAATTCGAAGGTTCGAAATGTACATTTGTGTGTGCAATGGCCAAATCTGCATGTGTTCGTGGGGAAAGTCAATTGGCTTTTGTGGCAAGAGGGACAAAACGAAAGTTTGTGTAGTACAAAGTAAGAAGAATTTTTCCAAAAGAGGAAAAACTATTTATGCGCGATGGATGTGAGACTACAGCTACACTGAAATTCGAGAATATCGTAGAAAAATCTTTCATCATTCCAGAGCCTGGTCCAAATGGTTACTAAGAACTGTACGAAAATCGCGATTGCAGTCAATAAATTTGGCCCCACTGTCCTTTAGGGAGTGCTGAGTCAACTTCATCTGCTTTATTAAAGCTGATCCAATCAAAAGGAGTCCCAGGAAGTCACCCTCGTTGTTGCTGTTGCTGCTGCCCTTCCTTCTGCTCTTGTTGCAGCTGCTCTTTTTGGTCTTGCTGCTGTTGCTGCCGGCATTGTGCCTTTGATCGTTTGTCCACGGTACGATGCGTTAAAGGGGTAAACTTTGACCTTGTCTTGATCAAAACCAGGTGAACCAGGTGGAAAATGATGGCATAGTTCAGTGACGCAGGATCTGTACGGGCAGATTCGCAGATTTCCAGCTCAAAATGTTTGAACTTTCTTGGTTGACGAGATTGACTCTAATGTTTGTTGATGTTTGACCACTCTGGGTGTAATTGAGAGAGCTATAATGAAGCCATACGGATCTTTTATTCGCTGGCACATCTGTACATAGGGAGTGTCAAAATTAGTGTCGCTCAGAATGTTTCATATTTCGCTGGAAAAATAATCATATTTCAGGTTTTGTTACTTGAACATGTCATGTCTGATGATACCAACAATCTTTCTTGATATTTTTAGCTCCAGAGAGAGAGAGAGAGAGAAAGAGCATCTTGCCAGACTCTGGAATCCCCTCTGCCAGCTCACCAACACAGTATGCATTGAAGAGTGCGACTTTTGGCTAAAGTCTCCCACACCTTTGGTATCAATGTATTTTTGCAGATTTCACTGCATTGTGGCACTGCTGTGAACTCGGTTAAAGTCTTAGGAGATCCTAGTCGAATTTTTCCATGAGTAAGACTCATTCTGACGTACCCTGTGAAGGGTAGTTGTGGAAGCAAGTTGTGGAGCATACGGCAAGAGTCAGAATGTACCATTTCTTCTGTGTAAGGCTCTGTGTACCTTGGGGGAAGTGATGTCCAGTATGAAATGCATTTGTTCTACTGGAGAAATTGTTGATATGTAAACGCTTATGATGATACGTGTCAGCCAGACAGTTTTAAGCTGCTATTCAGAAGATGTAACTTCAAACAAGATTTAACTCATTGGTGCATTTACGGGATTCTTTATCGTAGCCAGTGAAGTCTTGACGAGGACGTTGACAAGAGGGCGAGAGAACAAGATAAGAGAAGATTGCTGCGCTGTTGGCTATATAAGTAGATGTCAGACTCTCATTCCTCCTCTGTCAGTTCTCTATGCTTGTCCACCATGAGAAATAGCAGCTATGCACATTCGTCGTCGTTGTCATCTTCCTTCTCGTCGTCCTCGTCCGCGGCTGCATCTCTGCTGAAGATGTGGCTCTTGTGGCTCGTGGCGTCGTGGGCGTTTGTCCGGGCGGAGCCGCCCAGGGACTTCTATAGTGACAGAGACGAGATCCTCGCCGCAGAGGAGCTGGAGTTTCTGGGCAGCGACATCGTCCTGAATAACGACGAGTCTCAAGCCAACGACACTTTGATGCGTTTAAAGCACGCTGAGCTCGACTCTGGCTTTGAGCGAGGTATTTATCCCCCGGCAAAGAGCTTTTTCCAGGCCAAGGAGGAAATCGAGGCGTCTCAGGTATGACAAGTCAAGTCCGGACGGCAGCTTCCAGATGTTCATCCCCGGGTCCGTCGTGCAGGTCTTCTCCTTTCTTCGTGGCATGCCGAAAGGGGCGGCCCTACACACTCACGACTTGTCCATCGCGTCCGCGTCCTGGGTGATTGCCGAACTGACCTACAGAGAGAACCTCTACATCTGCGAGGACGCCAATGAAGTGAAATTTGACTGGTTTTCAGAGCCAACCAGTCAAGGCTGCAATTGGGTGGCTGTGAGTCAGAGGAGGGACGAGGTTGGAGCTCAACAGTTCGACGAATACCTGCTCAGTCTCTTGACCATCAACGTGGACGACCCCGCCAATGTCTATCCGGACATAAACTCTGTGTGGGACAGGTGAATAGCTTGCAGTTACTCTTGGTGGCACACAGAAAAGCTCCAATGTTTAACCTAGATTCGATGTTGCTTTGACATTGATGTCCCAGCTTCTCAGCTACGAGCCTGTCTACAGAGCCTACTTCAGACAGGCTCTGGAGGAGTTCAGGCAGGACAACGTCCAACATCTTGAGGTGACACAATGGATGTGCCAGGTCAAGTACACGTGTAAAAAAGGGCACTCCTTAGATTCGCACAGTCCTGATGGATACCGTGTGCAAAGACCTCGGTCCGGACTGCGTCACGCTGACGCAGCTGGAGTTGACCGGATTGTACCAGGAGGAGGCGGACGCGTTCCTCACGGCAAATGCAGACATGTGCGCCGTCAGGCTCATCTACGCCCCCGTGCGCAGCGTCACAGCAGAGACGGTGACGGGGTACCTCGACACAGTCAAGCAGCTCCTCGATAGGTTCCCCAACTTTGTGGCGGGATTCGATCTTGTGGGGCAAGAAGACATCGGCAGGCCTCTCATTGACTTTGTTCCACAACTCCAGGTTGCAGCTGCCGCGAGGCCGGACCTCAGGTTAGCTGGTATAGGACTGTCCCGGGCAATATCCCTATCACCGACTTAATGTGCGACCTCACGCCTGGATCACATGTGGTTCACTGTACGTACGCAGGTATTATTTTCACGCTGGCGAGACCAACTGGCAAGGTCAGTCGACGGACTTGAACGTCATCGACGCCTTGCTATTGGGCACTAAGCGGATCGGCCACGGCTACGCGATCTTCAAGCACCCGGAGGCCATGAGACTGGCCAGAGAACGTGACGTGCCCCTTGAGGTCTGCCCAATCTCAAATCAGGTGACTGATCATAAATGATACATTTTAGAGGTGCCAGAAGGTGAAGCTCACAGGCATGATGAGATCCATTTTACTCTCAGGTCCTTGGTCTGGTGACCGACCTGCGCAACCACCCTGCGTCCGCCCTCATCCAGGAGTCCTTCCCCATGGTCATCTCCAGCGACGACCCGGCGACCTGGCGCGCCTCCGGATTGTCCCATGACTTCTACCAGGCGTTCATGGGCCTGGCCGCCAGGGACATGGACCTGAGGCTGCTGAAGAGACTTGTATTCGATTCAATGAAGTAGGAGAAGCAAGCACTCTACGTACATGTACTTGAGGAACATGATGAGAATTCACCGTGTGACCCTTTCCCTTAGGTATTCCTCATTAGAGGGTGATGACCTCAACCGCTGTCAGAGTCTCCTGCAGATCCAATGGGATCTGTACACTCAGCGTGTGGCGAAAGAATACGGGGACATTGAGATTAGCAACGTTGCAGCATTGGCCAAGGATGAAATTCTCCTGGACGATGTCAGTTACCCATTACCAGAGGTGGTCCTTGTCCAAGACTGAGGACCAGTATAAAGTGTACGCCTTTCTTGAAAAGTTATTTATACAGTGATGAAGGGTATCTGAATGCATGTCGTGGGTCTGAAAGAATCTTTCTCGTGAGCACAGTGTAAAAATCTTTTTGTCTGTCTGTTCCCATCTAACTACCCAATCTTCCCTGCCCATTACGTTCACGCCTATATCGGCAGGCCCATTTTCTCTCTCAATTGTTAGCTTTCCGGATCGCATAGTGGTGCAAGGTCCGTCTGTCTGTCTGTCTGTCTGTCTGTCTGTGCGTGAGAGAGCGAGAGGGAAACAAATAAATCTGTGTCTGGGCGCTTCTGGTCAAGCTCATCCTCATTATCAGATCAACTTTGAGCTATGCATTGCTCCTCGGCCAGTCTGCCGTGACGTGTATGTGCTTGGCTGCGGAGAATAGAACGACGCGCAGTAGAGTCTGACAGAGCTTTCCTTCTCTCTCTCAATCCCTCGATCCTCTCCATGTGTCTAAGTTAGCAGAGTTTTCCTCCTACTTTCACCAGTCCAAGAGTCCAACTCTTTTGTTCTCCAGAGCTTCTGTTTTCCTTCTCTTCTTGGTCACTTCTGCAGGAGGAGGAGAAAATTGTAATAGCGTAAGATTAACTTTGGAACAGCTCGATCAAGACGTGTGATGACGCAATGCGTAGAACGATTCAGACATCCGACACTTTTCTCGTACAGATTATTACAGGGACTCAGATCCACACCCGTTTTCCTTCGCTACGTGGAGGCCTGAGGAAATCCGCAACAATACAGCTGCGAATCTCCATAGACCACCCTGTACATATAAGGGAAGAAATGGTCAGGGCTTTTTATAAGGAAGAAGAAAAAGAATTTGCTGTTTGCTTGGAGAAAGAGGCGAACAGTTGTCATTTATGTACTAGACGAACATCTGGGCAGTCGCAGAAAGGATCCACCAAGATTTACAGGGGCCTTTTTGTTGGAACTCAACGTCAAGGTCGAAAAAGTGAAAACGGTTCATGCTGCACACGTTGCGCGATGACCTTGAAGTGCCACTTCCAACCATGCAAGGTTAACAACGTCATCGAGAAACTTTTTATTCACCTGAAGTTGCACAAAACTTTCCTCAGGGAGACATTGTTTCCCCACAGGACGATGACATTGTCAGCCTGGGTTAGCGGATGTCAAAAACCCAAGCGAAGCATTCAGTTGTGAGCAATGATGCTGGAGGAAAGAAAAAACGTCTTATTGACTCGGATCAAACGATTCTGGGCTCCCTGTCTGATGGAGAAACATTTCTGCTCCCTCTTTGACTGGGCGAGAAAGGTAGAAATTAAGGAGAAAGCATGAATTACCAGCGGTGCAAGCCACCAATCCTGATAAAAGCTAGAGAGAGAAAGAGAGTTCTCTCCCTACACTGGCGAATATCTTTAAAATCCAGGCGCGTCCTAACCCTTTCGTATGCACTCGGCAGAAAAAAATTTCTGGAGAAAGCCCAAGTCCGGATTTCGGGAAATAATTTTGGACTCACTTGGCGTAGCTCAATTCTGAGTAAGCGTCGTACGGACAGAAAGCTGAATATGCTGTCGCATGCGCGCTAAGAATGCAGTGTACAGGGTGTTTGTCACAACTGGCGAATTTTTTATATGCTTCAATGTAATGTCTTAAGACGCCTTATATATTTGTGTGTGTGTGTTAAACACACACACACACACACACGCAAGCGTGGATCTCCTCCATCAGCTGATCGAGACAGTATCGAGAAGCTCGGCTGCTATAACATTGTTGTCACACAAGTGCGTTGTCCACATTCTTACACAACTATGGCTGATCAGACTCATTCTGACGCACCCTGTGCAAACTGCACATCCTGGGTAGTACGTCAGACTGGCTCAGCCCTGGAGGTTGCTCTCTCAAGATTATGGGACCTCCCATTTTAGATTACACAGTCCCTCAGCTACACCCAAGATTACCATGGTGCGCCAAAATGTTTACTGCTAATTGAGTAAGCTTAGGGTTCTGTACACTCGTGTGTACTCTTGTTGGGACAGTACATACATTTTGCGGTGCGCAGTACGACTGCACAAGGCATTCATTCACATTAGGTGCAGTTAGCCGCATATACAGGATGCGGCTGAAATGGCGCCAGCAACATGACTAACTTTGGGTACACCTTGTGAACCTAAGGGGCAGTGCAAATCTGAGTGTGCAAAGTCATAAAGGGAACACCATGAAATGACGAAGGATCTGTTTGATGCGCTCATGGATGTTGGCAGGCACGTCGAATGTTGATGCAGCGGCAAAGAAGCTTTCAGTCAGCTTCCATTTGGGTCGTGTCAGTCCTGCTTGACTGCAGCTCAAAAAAGT
>JAAUXU010099421.1_pt1 | contig 14238 bp, 10 predicted proteins | sample 7278151 | NCBI WGS metagenome assembly JAAUXU01 (sample SAMN14350113, study PRJNA611818) | marine sediment metagenome | isolation source: surface marine sediment (1.8m) | place: French Polynesia: Moorea | collected 2018-08 | reverse complement strand
CTCGAGCTCCGCGGCACGTAACTCTAAGTCCTAGTGTAAGTGTACTTTGCTTGGGTCTTAAGCACTTTGTCCGGGGTCGCTTACGCTAAATCGTTATCGTACGGACAAATGCACAAAAAAGAGAATCAGCGAACCGTGGAGATTCCTTTGTGCGAAGTTTTTAAACTAATTTGCTGAAAAAGGAGTTACTTAAAAGTCTTTCTTTTTAAACAACGCTGCCTGGATTCCAGAGCCAGAATTGGAAGTGTCTCTGGCCCCAAAAGGTGTAATTATAAAAGAAAAATTTGACAGAATTGTGGAGAGGAATGTAGGCCATTCCATTCAGTAGTGAGGAAAATAGCTTCTGTGTTCTGCCACGACGGGAGACCTAATGACATGGGTCCTGGAGAGGTTGGAGTCTTCAAGTTGTGCCCAATGGCAAATGTCAATGTTAAACATTCATTTAGCTCTTTTTAAAATCTTCTCACTGAAACAAGGGCGAAGTTGACGGAGGAAAGGGTCAAGAAGTTATTAAACGAGCAAAATACAAGAGAGTACAGACATGCAAACAGACGCCATAGTCACATGTGTTCAGTGTTTGTAGCAGCCATATGCCGTTTCGAAAAGTCAATTTTTTCTGACTAAAAGTCTTCCATACTTGCAAAAATCCCTCAGTTTTAAAAATTGACTTTTCAGCCCTTTCCTCGTCTACAACACCATCTTCTGCACCATCAAGAACTCCGTTCACTGGACAAGACGCCAACAGAAGCACTGAATTCAATACTGAGTTCATGGCAATAATAATCTCTGTCGATCCCGCTCCTTCTTTCTCTGCAAAGAGTTTAAGCGAGGCATTAAGTGCATCGAAGGCTAAAGGGGTCATTTTCCTCATCCATTTCTGTGGACTCAGAACATTGCCAAGGTCGTCAGTTCCGGTCGGAGGCTGAGACTGGAGGAGACATAGCTTTGGAGTGTGATTCCAGTTCTATTGGAATCACTCATACAATCCTCAAGGATGAGCCTCACCTTTTGGTTGCATGATGGGTCCTCGCCTTCTCTTCAAGCGACCACGAACAGTAACACTTGACGATGACGAGGATCTTTGACAAACTGAACAGCATTTTGAGCAAGCGAAGGCTTCTCGACAGTTTGATCACCGTGGACGACTCATGGGTGTCATATTCAACTCCCACGCCAAAATGACAGCTTGCGCAGTAGCTGTCGAGTGGATCAAATCCTCCTCGGAAGGCGCAAGATAGAAAAAAAAAAAGCTGATCGCCTTCCCGGATTCCGAGGAGGTCAATTGCCACCACCACCTGCATTGCTAGCAATCCCATCAACTCGGACTACGACGTCGTGTTCAGGGGAAGGTTCCTGGACCAACTGGGACGAAAAGGGCCACTTATGTGGCCAAGCAACATCCTCTTCTACCAAGACAATGCGCGGTCACGCACGAACAAGAGGACGGTGGAGTCGTTCAGGTCAAACTTCATCAAAATGTTTCCGCACTTAGTTCCGTGTCACTACACGAAAAAATAATGTAAAAATGCTCGTTTGTTTTTTACTGAAAAATAAGAGTGTTCTCCCTGTCCACGATGATTAAAGGCACTCGTACGCTGCACCCTACATGCACGGCTAAGCACAAGCTTCACTTGGATTGAGCTTCATTTCTTCACAAGTCTTTCGAGCTTCATTTCTTCTGCCCCTTTGGGTGCGAACAAAGACGCACTCCATGCACATGGAGTACGACAGCGTCGCCTATTCAGAGTTTATTCGGATTCTCTAATATCAGAAGAAAAGCGAGGCTTCATAATCTTATCTGCGAGCCAAACAACAATAGACCAAACTGTAGTACTAAGACATTTCACAAAGCCAGCTTACAACCTACTGTATACCTATAATCCGTTATAATCCGTCACTAGTATTTGACAGTTGCAACTATGCTACTGTGCTCCATTGTGATGCTCGTTCACTTAACGCAGAGTTCGTGGCCCGTTGTACATGGACATGGATGGACATGCACAAGCCTCACTATAGGCATTTTAAGCATACATGGCATGAATTTACATACGTACGTAATGTACGTTAAGCTGACTTTTAATGAGGTTTCTCTAAATAATGAGGGTTCTGTAACTTGAGGCTCGAGCTGTGCTCCAGTGCTTATATATCATTAGTACAGATTGCCAGGGACCCCCTTACGTCATTTGCTAACTTGGTGAGCCCGTTGCTGTCTTACGGTTGAAAGACGACAAAGGGGCAGATATAGAGGAGAGATTTCTGCGCCAGGTGCTCACTTTCGAGCAAGACTTGATTGGATGGAAAGAAGCTTACCCGTTGAATTATCGAATTTCTCCCCTCGCTATGTTTAAAATGTCACAAAAAACTCGAGCGGATGATTCATCTCATGCCCACGGAAGCATGAGAACCACTGTACTGCAAGTTGTACGAGTACTACATGTACAATGTTCTGTACCCGTCAGGGGGGAAGCGGTCAATCCAGAATTCCTGACGGTTCTCCAGAAAAGTTGGCAAGAGGAAGTCGACGACGCAGAAACAATAAGACCTCAACCCTGGGGTATTATCAGTTATATTATTTAACATATTAATGGAGATTGCTCGTTGTGACGTTTATATTATTCATGAGCACTTGTCCCCATTCTCATCATCAAATGCTTTGTTTCGTTATTGCATTTGGAGAATAACAAACGTCCTGTCCTGAACACTTGAGCAGGAGGTAATTCAGAATAAGCTACGGTAAATTGGAAATAAGGAAATTACAACAGAAAGGACTCTAAGGAGACCTTTTACGACATTAAATTTTCTTAGGTGAAGCACTTTGGACAAAGTGTGCGGCTCCAGTTTCGCACTGCACTTCAGTCGCCTTCTACCTCCAACCTTGGCCTTTTTGTTAGGACCGACGAGACAAAGACGTTGCTGCAACTCTTGTCGTCTCTTTCCATTAACAGCGCTGATTCTCATCTTTGCCTGCTTCAACAGCTCCAGCGCCTTCTCTAAAGGAAGACAAAGCCTTGTTCACTCTAGATAGGAAGTTGCTTCGTGAAAGCCAGATTGATCCCTCTTCTGACCGGTCTCTATTGATACAGCATCCTCTGACGCCTCTTACGTATGGCCTTGACTTGTGCAAGGTTGTCTACAAGCTCTCCATTCTGGATGCTCTTTTCTCAGCGAAACATACTTATTATGAATGCATGCATCAACCAAAGAAGATAAAAACAGCAGAAGGCTCGGTTGTTTAATGGTGTAGAGATAGTCAGCACTTGACTCAAAGTCGTGTACCCAGTGCGTAGAAGTAGCTTCGAAAGAAATTGTCTCATAGCTCTTCTATTAGGGCACGATATGGAGTAAGATTGATCTAAATGGAAGGGAAATTCCATCGCTATCAAAGTCTATGACTCACAATTAGGTGGAAAAGTGCCTGCTTATGGCAACAAGGAAAAAAAATCAGCACTTGTCATGCTCCACCACCCAAGGAGGAAGTACCGTGCACACGAAAGGTTCCTGTTCTGCTCCATTTTAGGCGCGTTTTTTGCCAAAGTAGTGAGGATGACAACCTGACATTGTTACTCGTCATTTCCAGCCAGTCAACACCCCCAGCACAATCACCTGTTGAAAGTTTTCTTTTGCACCGTTAGCTGCATCCTCTTTCCCTCTTTCTTATGATGACCTTCCAAAGCTACATCATAATTTCTCTTATCTATGCACTCTCAATTATTTCAATGAATAGACACAGTCAAAGCAACCAAGCTGGGGATCAAACGTCCTCCACTGATGAAAATGCTGCATGAGCGTGGGGACATTGAGAAGTCTGGGCCATCTTCATCCTGGTGGAAAGGTGCCACTTGTGGAGGCTGCCCTGGTCAAGTTTTTATTACGCATGTTGAGTCAATAATTGCCCCTCGGTGGCCCCTTGCTCATGCTAACGGCAAAGGAGCTTGCTGTCAAGTTGGGGAAGCCATTCAAGACAAATCCGATGGCTAGATTGACCGCTTCACAAAGCGCAATGCAATCCTCTACAAGAAGACTCATGGGGAAGGAGCAGATGCCGACCTGGAGATCTGTGAGAGGTGGTTGGAAGTAGCTTGCCAGATATCTCCAAGGACTACACCCTTGACACCATCTACAACGTCGGTGAGACAGGGTTTTATTTCGGGGCAATCCCCCAAATCCACCCACGCATGAAAGGGGAGACAAGAGTGCCAGCAGCAAGCAATCAAAGGAGAGGTTTACTCTCCCTCTGCGTGTGTCACTCACTGGTAAATGTGTTTTTTGTTGTCGTACTATTTATGACTGTGAAGGTAATTTTTTATTTTTGGGGAGTGTGAACAGCAGGAGTGCCAAATCATGATGCTGGAAGGGTGCCAAATTGCTTCCTGTCAACTACGAGGTGAATAAATTTGCATGCAAGACCAGTCTGATTTTCAAAGCCATGGAGTGGGATGCTGAGCTGCGACAGCAGAGGAAAAAGGTGTGCCTCACCTGTGATGACGCGGGGACCTGGCCACAACTCATGGAACAATCTAGAGGACGTCATTGAAGAGGTACAAGCTGGAAACAAGAAGGATATGGACTCCAGGGGAAACAAGGACGAGGTCAGGGAGAAGGAGTCTCTCCTAACTAACAAAGAGATGGTGTTTGAAGCAAAGGTCTTGGAAAGAGTTTTTATGCGCCGTGAAGCAAATTCTCATGGAAGGTAGGTTACTTCAGAAAGGCATGATAAATGAGGAGAAGCATTTGAAGTACATGTCCAAAAAAGCATTTAACCTCACGTTTGTTTCACGTGAGCAAGATTAAAAGTCATTTTTTTCGATCACCAAAGTGTCATTATAACAGGAGGTGGTCATCTTATAAACAATTCGGGACCAGAGGACTTTGTCGCTATGTCCGAAGTCACTATAATCAGAGTTCACTGTACTAGAGATACGAAGTAAGTGTTCCCAAAATTGTTTGGAATGGAACTTCAAAGTATTACGAGGAACAAAGAGTGCTTCCAACAATTCACGAAACAAATTATTCGATCAGTTCATCTAATAATTCGCACAATCTATCAACCAAGTCAGAGCAATGTCCTCAACTGTATATTCAGATTGGATGAACAATGTTGAGGTTTCTCTTGTTGCATTTTTAACGTACCTTCGTCGCAATGAGAGCAGCGCTTCTGCTGCAGTAGATAGGATTCTTTGCCACCGGATACATTTTGTATTAGGGAACGTTTCATAAATTTGGCATTTTGGCAAGACTCTCTACAGCGGTAATCATGTTAATGAAAACCTCTACTGCATTTGTGTTACATTGAATTCCGCACGCAATATAACCTAACCTTTCCGTTGTATTCTAGCTGCGGTTTACACTGCATCTGCGGGTTACTATTTTTCCCAGTCCTGATTTTTCTACGGTTTAAATTGGAGACCTCAAGTAGCGGTCGTGCGGTATTTCTTCTGAAGTGTGACCTCCAGAAGATGAGCATTTCAAGGGTTTTGGTCCCCATTCTGGCCCTCGGCTTTGTCATCATGTGGTCAGGCAAGACATTTGTGTCTTGCTCTAGAGGAGACCAATACATGTATTTTGGTCAAGGAATTAGTCAGAGTTCGTTAAGGGATTAAAAAATGTTTGATTGTTGTTCCAGTAAAACGATAATTCGATATAATCGTTCGAGTCACTCATGCGTGCGTGGATGTAGGTCCCTCGTACGTGCTCGTGGCTGCACAGTATGACCTGTGTTGACCGCCATCGGGCACGCGAAACTGCGGACTACCATGAGGCCCTAGAACCTGCTCTGCTACACTGAACAGTACTTCCTGACGTAGGTAACGTTATGTGAGTGTATTAATGATGGGGAAATGACGACGCGAACCCGTGGCTTATTAGCACCTACCCAGCAAACACGACCCTTTACCCATTGTGGGAAAGAGGTTAATAGAAGAGAAAGCGGAAGAGCTCGTGTGCTAATGTGATGAAGAAGTGCCTCACTAAAAGCCCCTGGGAAGTAGAAGTAGAAGCAAAGCATCGGGGTCTCTTTGAGAAAGCCTGGAACTTTTTAATCACACCTGTAGTACGGACGTGCGTGCGGTTGCCATTGTGTGCCATCGTGCGATTTGACACGTTGATGCGACATTACAGAGGTGTCACAAGGCACAGACCTCGAAGATAAGAGCTACTGAAACCTCATGAACAGTCAGATCAGCGGACGCAAGCGCAATTTCACGTATTGTGCGTACATTGCTTCAATGTTGGGATAGACAAACAACAAGTGCGAGGTCCTGCGTACTACAGCGCTGTACTACGAAAACTTCGTAACGTAGTACATACCTTACGTGTGCGTGTACTATCCGGGACCAGTTTGCTACCTACAACAAAACAAACAAAATGGACCAAGACATAAACGACACTACCACGTCTATGTTTGTGAACATATTCTGGTGTGCAACTGCGCCCTCTCGAGCTACGAGGACGAGGTTTGAATGATTGATAATATCAAAACCTTCGCTTAAAATAGAGGGAGCCTCACATGACCGAAGCAGCACCTTGGCACTACTATACAGTGCTCGCACGCACGTTCGTACGTACGCACATGGAAGTGGCTGGCACGCAGTGCCAGGTGTTTTGAATAGGGGCCTTTTTAAGGACACGACCTGTCTGCACGTGTGAGATGCGCTTTGTGACTTTTGAGAGACTCATTCAAAGCTTTCAGTGCTAGTACGCGGGCTAGAATCGCCTCTAATACTTGTTATTCTATCATGGGAGACTTTCAATCAAGGAAGTCGCGTTTTCTTTCTTTTGCGGAAGCCCTAAGCTGGGGATAAGCGCTTTCTCAGCTCCACTTAGGTTTCCATTGGTCATCTCTATAAATAGCAGCCGATACAACTTCTTCCAATGTGAAACAATGGTGGGGAGGAGAGGCAGAAAAAGGATCGATCAATGTAGGGGCTGCAGGTCTTTTTGGCCACGTTGCAGGTATGGAAATTAGTGCGAAATCACTCGCACATGTAGCAGATTGCTATGACGCAAACTACCGTAGAACTCTCGAACAAGCGTGTTGAAAAGAAGCTGAGGAAACTGAAAATGTTGGTTTTTTTTTATGGCGAGATATTCCGCTATTTTCTCTGACGTTAACACTGATACCCTTTTTCGATTTGGGCCATTGAAACTACCTTCGATTAATACCCGATCTGTTCGAGTCGATAAGAGATGAGCTCAGTTGAGATGGCCCAAAAGGGACCAGCTGAAGCCTTAACATACGGTCACCAGTATTTCTCTTTCTGGGCCTCTATGCACTACAGCTTAGCTTACAGGCTCAGGTGGTTCAGAAGTGACTGATGGCATGTTTGCATTCGTTAAAATCTGGCTGGAGGAACCTACGACACATAAGGGTTATCACACAGAGCAACATGTAGGTCATGCCCGGCCCAGCTGTTGGCTGCATGACTCTCAAGGGCGGCCTCAATGAATGCACTCGTGTCTACGTGCAGTACAGAGTACACATGGTTAAGAAGCTCTCCGAACTACTCAATGAGACAATCAGCTCTGACGTCGATGCCAAAAGCAGCGTCCAGTGAGCATGTGGCGCAGCGCCACGTTGGCGTATGCGCCACCCACTTTTGGCAGATACGCCGTACCCAGGGTTATACTGACTCATAGATCTATGGAGACAAAGACTCTTCGATCACCTGGGTATATGCTGAGCGTATGCACAGGACACCGGATTTAAATCCCGGTGGAACCATGTCATTTTTCTTTCCGGGTAGTTAAGGGATTTAGGATTTAGGTTTTCTTGTAGCTCTTTTCTTAAACTTTCTAAAGCCTGGGATTTGTGGACAAGGCACATAGTCGCGCATAGGTTGATACGGTACAAATTTTAAAGTAGGGGGGCGTATCACAATTTTTTGTCCGCATGCTTTAAGTCTTAGAGTAGGTCTTAGTACCGAGAGGAGCGGGCGAATTCAATCATGGCCGGCCGAGCGCACTGGCCCAGATTTGCCGTACTACTGATTCGCTACATCCAAGAAGTTGCACTCATATCCAAAGCAGACGAAAGACGGAGTATGCAACTATACTTCAGCAGTCTTTGATATAACACCGCCTACTCAATCTCCGAGCTAGGTAACGACTAGCGGAAAGTTTCACTCAATTACTTGTGCATACGTACAGGTACGTGGTACCATACCCGACGTGCAGGTCTGCGTCAACACCCAAGTTATGCATGTGCTCGTGCTTGGCGCGGCGCGGCGTTGGCAATTGTTGTTGTTATCAATTCACTTCACTCACCCATCCTGCACTTTCCGTGAACCGGACAGTGAGCTGCATTCTGAGGAGCTGGTCCAACTGATTGGTAGTCTTCCCCGACGGTCTGCTGAGGTGGCAAAAAAAGAGGATTTTTCCTTTTCAGAAAAGCTTATTAACTCCGCCGACGGGATATTGAAGCGGAACTGACATTGTTGGCTAAGAAAACGTTTACGAAAGGTGGATCAAAGTCCAGAGGTGGATGTACTTTGCCTTTAATGTCAAGGAAAAGAGGCAATTTGAAAGCAACCGCAGATGTGTTATGTGTGGCATGGAAGAGTTCAAATGTGCAGTATCTGCTCAAGAAAGAAAGAGAGTAGACAGGTTGCTCAATTGCTAACAAGTCCTCACTTCTTGCAATGACGTTCCATCTGCCTCGCTCAGGACGAGCGAGTACTCGTAGACGGCCGCGGTTGTGGCCGCACTGGCGGCGGCTGCAGCGGCCGAATTGTTGGTTGCCGCGGCTGCTTGCGGCAGGGAGGTGGACCTTGCTCTGGCGGCCGCCAGTCTGAGCGCTTGCAGCGACGACCAGGACAACGTGGAGGCGTTCGACCCTTGCGAGCAGGCAGAGTCGTTGCGTGAGCTGCTAGCGCTTCCCCCGCCGCCAAGAGACCCTCTGGGGCTGCGACTGGGCGGAAGTTCCAGTGATGCAGGCGGCAACATGGTTTGGTGAATGGTTGTGTTGCTGCTGCAGTCACTGAGATCCTCCTCGGGCACTGTAGCCATAGGCTCGTCAGACATCTGAAAATTCTTAAGGGTCCTCTTCACTTCACCTAGTTCCGTTGATCTTGGGTTTTGCTTATGTAGTTCTTTTTTTTCTCCTTCCACGTGCGTACGCTACGTGCACGTTCCGCATGTCCTCTTCTATCTGCATGTGGCTACGAAGACCACGCTGGGGATCAGTAGCTACCAAGTTGATGCCTACCATGCCATAAATATGCAAATCAACACCGCACCACTCACTACGTACTTTACCCAACGCTATGTCAGTGAGTAGTGGTTAGACATAAAGGAGCTTCACTCTTTCACGTTCATTTTTACTGCGCTGTGTATTTGATGAATCGAAGCTTTCTGTCTCAGTTGTCTTTGACACTCCTGAATGAAGAAACTGACTGGATATCGTATCTTCATGAAGATGGCTCGCGCTGTTTACGTCCTTCTGTCCACGCGTCCGTCCGCCCGTCACCTCGTTTATGAACTCGGGTACAGGTGAAATGTGCCGTTTCAGCAGAGCTTATGCTAGACACACATTAGCTTGTTCTTCCCTGTCTCGAGACAAACAGGATGCGTAAGCTCTTGACGATGCTGCTACAGTTAACATCGTCCTACCATTTCATACACATGCTACCGATCGATCCACGGACGTGTATTTTTCAGACTACTCAAAGAGTGGGTGGTGTATAAGTTTGCAGTCTTTGTCAACTTTTGAGGCTCAAAGAATCCCTAGAACCTTATTAGGAAGAAAGTTTTCTTCCATGCAGTTGCTACAGCTTGCTCCAAAAAGGGGGAAAGAAGTGTTTTGTTAGCTAATTCAGCAATGGCAAAATTGAAAGAGCAACGCTGATGTCAACACCGGAACGGGGATATGAAACAATACCTCCAACTTTCAGCTTAAATTAAAGCTAGTGTTCACCGACCTGTTCCGGAAAATGTACCGTATGGCCCATAAAAAGTGATGCGTGTAAAATAAGATATTTTGTGGCGTAACTACTTGAAATTTGGATTTCCTGCCAAGACAAGTTTCTGCCCAATCGTCTCAGCTGGCAAAAAGAGAAAACTAACTAAAATTGAACAATAAACGGAAAAGGACACAAAACCAGAAAAAAGATACTGAATTCATCTCCCACGTTTCTCAACAAAGACAATGATCCTGCTGAAATTGGTGCAGGTGGTCCTTACATGATTCTGTGATGGTATCTGTATTCAGCCATTCGATTCATTTCACTGACTTCAGCAACCACTTCTATAGCATGAAGAATAACATCACCAAGACCAAGGGTGATAGGACAAGGCGCAGGGAGATCGTGGGCCTTGTCAAGGCTGGCCAGACTGACACTGATGCATTTTACATCCACAGCATAGCAAACATGAACTGCTCTCCTTCAGTGCTGATTTCCTCTTGGTATACGCATGTTACTATCATAATTGCATTCCTGTTTATGGTCCATACGGTAGAATCTGCTAGAAAAAACTAATTCATTTTTTTTTGTTATGATCCTGGAGCACGCTGTTGTTACGAGCTTACGTACATTGCATCCTTGAGAAGAACGGCGAGCGTCTTTGCCCGACGATTGCTAAGTGTGCACTCGTGTATGCTGCGCACTTGCTTCCCGCAGCTCTTGCACGCGGCCCAGGTTGGCGGCAGCGGCTGCGGCTGCGACACCTTCGACGATGCGTTGGCTGCGGCCACGACGCTACTGCCATGAAGCAACAGAGAGGGCCATATATTTTTTCCTCTCAAAGATGCCGCCGCCGCTCACTCATACGCCCGCAATAATATTGTGAAAGTTGGAGTTCTCTTGGGGAAGCTGCTACTCCTATCGTTGGCGCCTCCACGGCTGATGTGAACCATGGTTTGTCGTTCAATAAGGGAGATCCAACAGATCTCCTGCCAAACACTCGGGGGCGTTGCAGTGAGTGGATAAACGTCTTTCACGGGACTCTTCAAGCGAAGAATGCAATTTCTCGTGGCAAGGCTGCTTATGTGGGCACAAAGGACTTGTCGCAGTTGGCGACGGCGTGTGGAAAATAGTTGCTTTCAACCCCGCACTGGCTGGAATTGCAATTTGCATAGTCATTACCGCACTGTAATGCCTGGCACGACTAATGGAGCAAGATCTTTCAGGTGTAGCCGGCCGCACCTACGCACAAATCTACGCACAATCTTGAGTACCAAGTATGATCTGAGAAGGAGAAAAAAAAGAGCAGCTAGTCAAAAGTAGCTGGAACTTGGAGAAGGATGGCGACCACTTACGTACCTTTTTTGGCAGAGTCATCATCTCTGCTCGAGAGCACTAGATAAGTGCTTTTTCTCTCCCTTGTGTGGAAAAGGTATACGAACAATAGCTCTTTTTCACTGTGTAGTGTGCTTGTTGGAAAAGAATGGGGCCGAGAGATCATAACAAAAATCTCGCCTCTTCCTCCCTCCCTCAAGCTTTTCTTGCCTCAGTGTGAGCCCGTAGTGCATAATGGTTGTGGAATATCGCTCTCATTGTCCTCACTCTCTAATTCTCCTTTCTTCGTCCGTCACACTGCAGAAGAGGCCGCAAAGAACTCTTCAGACAAAGGAGAAAGTCCTAAGAACGCTCACACCTTCGCTCCTGTATTCGGACCGCTTTGCCTTACACTAACTATCTTTCTCTTTTTTCCACCTCTCTCCCACCTTCTCTTCCTGGGAATATTACTACTGTTCAGCTCCCTCCAAGCGCTCGTATAGTCCAGTACAGTAGTGAACTGTTGTGCTCTATGCAGTGCTGGAGGCGCGCACTAGGGATTCCACGTGAAGGAAGTCCTTGGATGTGTCTAAATTTTGGCAGGTCCCCTCCAAACTTCCTCGTACTATTGATGCGCAGGACTGTCTGCTAAGGCGGTGACCACTTTCTCTTCTTCTCTCACCACGTACCACTGTGAGGCACCTTGTACAGTGCATAACAATTTTTGTGCACCTGACCCTTCACTGAGTCATGCATGTGTGAAGCGTCTTGGTCCGCGCGTGACCTGGCTGGCCCAGGCAGCTTTCTCTTTTGTCGTGGGTTAAAAAGAGGTCTAGTAGCCCTCTGTAGCGATTACCTCACAACCATCGAGCTTATACAGCATCATAATTATCCGAGAAAAAACATGCCTGCTTTTTAATACCCCTGACACGACTGGGGGAAGGCAGAGTTGTAAATTATTAATCAGGCCAAAAAATATAGCCGCTGAGTTGCAACTTTCTCTCATCCGGCCTTCGAATTAGAGGCAGGCATTGGAATTCTCGTAGCTCTTTTGCAACATGAAGCGAGCCTGCACCCCAACAGCAGCCTGCTCCTAGTCTGACTTGGCACGTCCCCGGCTAGCACCCTACCAATATCTGTGTCACTAAGAGCATGCGCAAATACTTGACAGTTGGAGGAGAGTCCTTCACACCCGTACTTGATGAAAACGTTATCATAACATGACTATCGACTAAATCCAGGGCAGGAGACGCGAAAAGGTCTCAATCATGCGAGCTGCATCATCATCATTCCATGACGGACGGCACTTTAATTTTCTTCAATCAAGGAGATGTGATTGAAGAATACTTTGAGATATTTCCGTGAGATGGGTTTCCTTCCGGTCAGGAAAATATGTCTTGATCAACTTACTTTATGACACCCTGATAGCAGCAACATCTCTCGTCTTTCCTCTCCGGCGCTATCTACGTACTGTGCAGTACATCAGTGCAGCATAGTGGATTAGAGTAGCGTGTGTGTGTGTGCGTGTGAGAGAGAGAGAGAGAGAGAAAGACTACACGCACTGTACATACATTGCGTGTAGTGCCTATGTACACAAGGCGGTCGCCTCCTGCAACGTTTTTCTTCTTTTATCATCAACTACCTGTCTTTGCCACTTTAGGCATCCGGATCTCAATTTGTTCCCGTGTAAACCGTATGTACGTGCGTGCCCTGTGCTGTGGTACAAGACAGGAGTGGTACGTGTATGAGGAAGGAACGAACAGAGCCCTCCTTTCTTGCATAAAGACGTGTTAAACGCCACAAAACGTCCGTCATTTCACGGAAATGACTTCGCTCGAGGCACTGGAACTTGCTCGGCCAGCACGTGTTCACGGGCGTTCGCAGCTCATAGCATTGATGAATCCCAAAGTGGAAAGCTTCTTCAATCATTACGAGTACGTCAGTAGTAAACAGTCCTTCACTCACTCGCAAACTCTCAAAGGAAAGGGAGGGAAACAATTTCTCCCTCTTAGCACAGTTTTTCATTTTACCTGAGAGGATGAAATGGCTCGATCAGACTAGGAATGCATCGACTTCCTTTTTCTTCTCACACGTAATTTTTCCAAGAAAGCTGTACAAGGCGGGGGAGAAAGGAAATGACTCTTGAAAAAAATAGAAATTCCATAGGGTTATCTCACACTGCTTGTATTGCGCGGAGAAAAACATTCCCATCCTGTGCATCCACACTGTAATGCTCCATCCGTCATACAAGTGCAGCAACGCATTTGTACAGTAGAGCTTCGATGCTTGAAACGTCACTTTGGAAAAGTGCTGCTTACCAACTTTTCACAAAATGAATAGTGTAAATTTGGTTGGTCTCAACTCTGCAAAGAATTTTTTTCAAAACATCCATTCTTTTCTTTACCTGTAAATGAAAAGGTCTTTGAGCAAAGTCTGCGCTCATGAATCGAGTTACAGGCGTAAAAGTGCATAATAGAAGAGACAGAACGATCACAATCAGATTGTAATCAAGCAGTGTCGGAGAATTAATCTCAACTTTGTCGAGAAATAATTGAGAATTCTTTTCCACTTAAAATTTTCTGACCAAGTCTCCCCTGATGAATCAAACAAGCTGAAGCCACTCCAGCATCAATTTGTAAGAGGAGAAACTTAGAAAAAACAACGAGGTTGGAATTGAGAAAGTCATCACAGTCATGATTGCTCCTCGTCCTCTTCGCGTGATCACCATTATTGATATCGTGACAACTGTAGAAAGCTGCTTCTGCTTCCAGCAAGAACAATATATTTTGCACAGGCTGTTCCTTGATCCCGATGAAGATGACCATGATGATGATCATGACCAACGGCACTTTACACCACTCGAAACACCATGGGCTGCCCGGCTGAATGGGATCAAAAGGCGTACTTCTTCCACATCCTTCAAGGCATTGTAAAATGCAAATGGTTGCTCAGAAAAGGATTTTGGATTCTGCCGCTAGAGGGTGTTGACGACACGAAGGTTTGGGATTTTGGTAGTGGTGGTGGGGTG
>JAAUXU010058318.1_pt1 | contig 14240 bp, 18 predicted proteins | sample 7278151 | NCBI WGS metagenome assembly JAAUXU01 (sample SAMN14350113, study PRJNA611818) | marine sediment metagenome | isolation source: surface marine sediment (1.8m) | place: French Polynesia: Moorea | collected 2018-08 | reverse complement strand
TCTTTTTTTATATAAAAAAGAAAAGAGATAACATAAAAAGTGACGTCTTCTAAAATGTGCTTATATATATATATATATATATATATATATATATATATAGGCTAGGTCGAAAATTGGAATTTCCCATGGGTGCCCAAAAGTTGTCACCCCCTACCATTTGAAGACTTTGTAGTCAATTAAAGTGAAAAAAAGGAGTTTTAGCTATGCCCAAATGCATCTAAAGTTGCATAATATTGTAAAATAAGTTGAAATTTTTTTCCTCAGGACTTGCTGTAAAATATCTTTCTGACCAACTGGAGCACATCAGCATTTTGGTCAGTGATTTTCTCCCAGTTTGGCGGCTTCTGACAGCCACCAGAGCTGAAATCTACTTTCACAGCAAATTTACTACAGCGGCTTACTACATAAACTTCAAATCAAGTTGGGCGTAGGTAAACACATTATTTTTCCAAAGTATTTGACTACATCTTCATCTTTTGAGCCCATGTAACAAACCCCAGACCCTGTCAGTGACTTTCCAAAGTTGACCCCTTTTTGTCCTAGCCTAATATATGTATTAAAATTGTATGTTTTATTTATAGTGGATAAATCTGACACAATGCTTGCCGTAAATAATGTCACCTGGTACAAGTCGTTGTGCTATCTATGCTTTGTGGGATAATTGTAAGGTTGTATTTAAGGCAGGAATGTGTGAAAGTAGTAACGGCGTACATAGCTTTGGAACATATGCTGTTACTTCATAGGCAGTTACTACATACCCCGTCACTACACATACTGTTGCCATTCTTTCTACCCAATGAAGTGGGTAGCGCAAAAGCGCTTGTGGAACATATGAGCACATACAGGGTGGTAAATCCAAATCGATCTCTTGGCACAAATTTAAACTTCCCGTGCCTCTAGCTGGCGCATGTGCAATTTCAGAGCCTCAGTTTATAAACAAAGTTTTGAGTGGAGACTCTCCCTTTCAAAACGAGCCTGAAGTTGGACATCTTGGACATGATGGAGGCAAACCAGAGACTGCAGATCCTGACACTGTTGGATGCAGGACAGACCCCAGTGCAGATAAAGTGCCGGCACAGAAGTGCGCCGACGGGAGAGGGTCAGGGAGATTTTATGCTGTCTCCAGCGCCAAGATCTAAACAAGACCATCCTCTTCAGTGATGAGAAGTTCTTCACCCTGGCATCATACTCAAACTGGCACAATGACCAGATAATATGGTGCCAGGGTGAGCTCAACACTGTGCCAGATGACTTGCGCCATGTCCAGATGTGCCAAAGGGAGTCAGGCACCATGTTTCTCGGCGTCATTGCTAGTGATGGGAAGGTTGGGCCGCCCATCTTGGTCCTGACCAGCATCAAGATCAATGCTGGCGTGTACCAAGACATCTTGCGCCAGCAGCTGCGCCCATGGATCAATCAGAAATATGCGCCAGGCACCTGGGTCTTTCAGCAGGATGGTGCGCCAGCACATACGGCACCCCAGACCCAAGAGATGCTTTGCCAGGAAGGGTGGGACTTCTGGGAAAAAGACAGTTGGCCTCCCTCTTCGCCCGATTGTGCTCTGCTAAATTATGCGATCTGGGACAGGGTGGCGCAGGAGGCTTGCTGTGACCGTGTGCCAGACATCCAGACCCTCAAGACCTGTGTGGAAGCCGCCTGGCATAACCTGGGCACCGACTTTGTCAGGAGGTGCGCCAATGGCTTCATCGCCAGGCTCAGGAGGGTGGTCACGGCCAAGGGTGGCAGAATTGAGTGAGAAATATGCCAAAATGATGGTAAGTGTCTACTCTATAGGTCTTATTTTATAAAAATATAGCAAATATTGGGCCAGTTTGGCGCAAAAGCCAAGTTTCATTTGCGCCAGCACATTATTTTGAGGTGATCAATTTGGATTTACCACCGTGTACATTACATGAGCGCATATTAGAAAAGGTCGAAAAGGGTCAATTTCGGAATTCGTCTGAGTGCACTTGGGTGTCAGTCATCTAAGGTCAAATGAGATGGATACAGCCAAAGACTTTAAAGCAGTCAATTTTAGCCCTGTCTCATAAGGGTTCGAGTTTTACTACATGTGAGAAGAACATGAACAAGTTTTGAAAACTTTCTACGCTCCCGGGCAAATATTAAAACGCTAATTTTTTTCAATTTCATTCGACTTACTTCAATATGGCATTGAGAATTCAACGGAACATGTGAGTGAGATTGTTGACCTAACCTCCCTATGTTCTATGACTGTAAACCTTTAAATACTGTTGGGAAGAGCTCAGGCACTTTTTTCATCTTCATCGAAGTACAGAGTCTTCACATAACAGGCATTAACAAGTTCTCTTTTAAGAAATGTCTATTTCATCCTTAAATTTTGATCTTAAAAAGACTTTCCACTTGGAATCCCAATTTTCGACCTAACCTAACATACTCATAAATGTAAGGGCGTGAGTTCGAGGCAGCCACGTCTCTTGCACATTTGCTGCCCACAGTGCACGCCTATTTAACTACTTAGTGCGCAGGCAGAGTCTCTCTCTGCTCTTAGCCACTGCGGCGTGCGTATTGAGGGTGTTCTTAGGGTGCACTTACCCTTGCGCTTTTCACCACCTGCAGTGAAGACAGGTGGACTTACTTCTGCGTTCGCGAGCTCCTTCAGCGCGATCCATGGGTGGGGCAAGTTGTGGACGGGGGAGAACGAAGGTGCTCTCACACGTCTCAACTGCTGCTATAGCAGCCCGACCTTAAGAAAAGTACACCTGTACGAGAAAAATGACCCCCCCAATGGTTAAGCATTAAAAAGTAGATCGGGGTCCGTCCTTCGCGTTAAACGCTTCCTTAGAGTATGCTTTAATAAGCACTAAGATTGCATAACTATTGGGTTCTGCAAACTTCTGCACCGTATTTTCCAAGGCAGCAGCATAATTATTTTTAGACTGGCTGTGCGCAGAAGATGTTAAAGCTGCTCCTGCGGGAAAGTCTTCACCTTCATAAAAGAGAGAAAAGACCGAGTTTTCAACTTTGTACAGTTTATTACGTCATAACGGAAGCACTTCAAAAATATTCACGTGTCTTTTGGGTCCAAAAAACACACTTATTGTCACAAAATGCGCCGGTGCAAACGCGTCCTTTAGTGTTGCTGAAACTGCGTTTGTGTGACTCCTGTGAGGCTGGGCACTTTCACGCGGTGACATGTTTGCTTGCATACTCTTTGGACACCCTGTGCGCAGCACTGTTCAGCTACGTTGTACTTTCATTCATTCCATAAGTCTGTTAGATGTGGTCGGGTGTCCTAAATTGGAGGTGGCGGTTGCATCCTCACAGAAGGCATCCATCTTGGGAGGGGTCGGGTTGGGGGTGGCGGCGGTGTCAACCAAGAATGTCGCACAGCAGTCGTAGATATATTTACAGGGCGTTGCAGATTAGACAGGGCCTTTTCCTCCTGGTGCAACGCTTCCACCGAAGGAAGTGCCTGACTGTGTCCTTTTGCCATAATAGTTTATGGGCCCATGACGTAGTGGGGCAGCCCACAGACCAGGTCTTTGGGGAGCATTAATTTCCCAGCACCACCCTGTAGGGAGGTGTAGCAAGTGTGCGAGGGAACACAAAACAAGGCCAATGACATTTTGTCTCGCTGCAGAGAGAAGTTTACTTACTGTGCAGTGCTGGTACATGAGCTGCTGCACCTCCAGCATTGGATTGCAGTTGTTCTTGAGCCTCCCCGCGTAGTTCGAGCCCTCCTCCTTCCTCCTCCTCCTCCTCCTCCTCCAACCTGTTGTCAATGCAGCCGTGCTGTTCTCCGAGGTATGTTGAGCATTCGCGTTTATTGCCTCTTTTCTGGGCCACTTATTGGGGTCGAAGAGAGAGGCTCAAAGAGGCGCCCACCAACTCAATGGACGTCCTTTTTCTTCTTCTTCTTCGCCTTCTGCTTCCCCTTCTTCTTCCATTTGCTTCTCCCAAGTGCTGCGTGTGCTTGGTTTCGTCTCTGTCTCCTCATGAATGTGGTGTGAAAGTAAAAGATACTGATGTTGGGCTTCTTTCTCGCTTCAGCTTCGTAGTACGACTTGACACTTTTGCGGGCGCGTTTACACGGACACCATTTCAGCTGACAGACAGCGCCAGAGCTCGCACGCATTCGACGCATGGGACTAAGTGAATTAGCAGTCAAGCCCAATTTAGCTACTACGCATGTTTCCTTCCCCAGCTCCATGCATAATGAACGCCAACTTCCTTTGGTTATGTGTACAGTGTGATCCATAATTAGTGGTTGGGGGAGATGCACAGTGGGGCTCCTGTAAACAGGACTCGGATAAACGGGACGAAAATAGACAGGACCTAGATAGACAGTACTCAGTACTCGGATGAACGGGACGAAGGCAAACAGGACCCACATGAATGAGACTCACATACATGAGACTCGGGTAAAAGGGACTTGGGTAAAAGGGACTTGGGTAAAAGGGACTTGGGTAAAAGGGACTTGGGTAAAAGGGACTCGGGTAAAAGGGACTCGGGTAAAAGGGACTTGGGTAAAAGGGACTTGGGTAAAAGGGAATCGGGTAAAAGGGAATCCCATAAATGGGGCTGGGATAAGCAGGACTGGGGTAAATAAGCCTCAGATAAAATTGACTTGGAGAAAAGGGACTCAACTAAGTGGGATTCCATTCACCAGGACTCCCTCGGAAGAAAGGGATTTTCCTCAGAGAAGCGAGGAGTTTTTCTGTTGTGAATTAAGTAGGTGGTAAGAGAAGAGAACCATTTTAAGTCCATCTTAATGCGAAACATGCCGTGAGGCATCATTATTTGTCCCTCAGTATCCCCATTTAGCAACCACGGATAAAAGGGACGCTAGGGTAAACGGGATATTGGGCCGAGTTCTGCTACAAATGCCTTAGTGTTGGCAAAATCACGCCTTGTCAGGCCAGGCCTGCTGCGCAGCTAGACAGGTACATGCCCACACGCAGTATTACCCGTGACTGACGCCTATGGCAGAGCTTTACTCCAACGTTCGACGACACAGTCCGACCTCGACTCCTGATGGCAACTGTGGGCTACGCGTTGCCAAAGGTGCCAGACTCTTCTCTGTCACTGCGGTTGATTGCGGCTCTGGGCAATTGAAGACGTTGGTGTCGTCCATTTCCACGCACTCGATCACGCCATTCTTTTCACTCTGCACGACCAGAGTTGCCCGAGCGTCGACTTTGACGCCGAAATACCTCAATGGCCTCACTTCGAAGAGTGACGTTGACAAAGCTCCATTGATTTTTTTTCATACAAAGTAAGTAAATGAGGCCATTGTCACACGTCAGCGAGCGCTTTAAGGCGATTCCCGACGGCCTCGCTCACCACGTCAGCTGTCATCGAACAGAAGTCAACTCTTCCAACCCTACCACAACGACACCACTTCTGCCTTCGCACCCCACTAAGATCAGCTGCTGGAACAGGTCCCATTCGACTGTCCAAGCCTGGTGCGTATGTCGTTGCGTCCCGGTACGTGTGGGTCTCGCCCGTGCCGTTGTTTGCGTAGCTCCAGCACGTGCAGTTCACGTGTGGAGAGTTCTTCTGACGTGTGTAATTTTGGTGTATGCGTTTTTGGCACTCATGTCGCTCCCATGTGCACAGTTCTGGTGTGTGGATTTTCTGCATGCATGTAGTTCTTGCGTGGATGTTCCTTCTCGTGTACACAGCTCGTATGCGAAGTTCAGGTTCAGGTTCAGTCCCTGTGTGTGTCGTTCATTGTATGAGTGTAATCCTTGTGTAGGCAGTTCCGAGTGCGTGTGGTTCCCGAGTGCATAGTTCAGGTGAGTGCAGTACCAACGTGTGTAGTTCTTCTAACTAGTGTTATTCTTGTGTATGTAGTGCTGGTGTCTGTAGTTCTTGTTTGCATAGTTCAGGTGTCAGTTCCGAATGAACACGCGTTCCAATCCAACTTCTTCAAGTATCGCATCGCTTATCGTATCGTATAGTATAGTATATTATTATAGTATCGTATTTCATGGCAATTGGAAAATTGCTAGGTAACTGAGGCTTGTCTCGGCACCCCTTCAAGGCATCCTGAAGTCGCGGGACATTCATGAGTCTGAAGTGCCTGTCACGTAGTCTCTGTGTGTACAGTTCTTGTGCAGGGACTTACAAGGCGTGCAGTTCAGTTTGTGCATGTGGTTTCTGTGTGTGAAGCATCTTTGTGCATGAGTTTTCTGTGTGCAAAGTACCTTTGTGCATGTGGTTTCTGTGTGTAAAGTAACTTTGTGCCAGTAGTACCTGTGTGCGCAATTCAGGTGTGTGTAGTTCTTGTACTGGTGTTTCCTGTGTGTGTAGTTCCAGTTTGGGTGTAGCCGCTGTGTGCGCACTTTAGTGGGATGCATTCCCTGAGAGGATTTAGGCCCTGTAGTTCTTGTGTGTTGTTGCGCGCACTGCCTTTGTGCGTAATTTTTGCATCTTGGTCGTGTGTGAAGTTCCTCTAGTTGGTGTATGTGTGTGCATGTCTGTATAAGCGATGCGATAAATTCTATTCTCATCTTAGGACCCGTAATACATAGCTCTGTTGGCGCTGAACATAGATCAAAATCGCGCATGAGTCTCCGTGCAGAGGAAATGGTTATCCAGGGAATTGAGCCTTGTGCAGTTTAATTTGGATAAAAAGTACATACCCAGCGACGCCTACACAAACCCAGTTTCTCACACACATGAAAAGAAGGCGATTAAGGTGCCAAAAAGGGAAAAGAGAAACGAAGCAATTTCTTACAGCAAATGGTGAGTCTACTACACCTTCATTTAATGGCGAACCCTTTTCCCAAGACTTCATCGCTGCAGAAAAACGGTTTCTTCATAACCACAGCAATCTCTGAGAACGTGGATGGCGAGTTTCTTCTCTCTCTGGTGCCAGGGGTTAAGATTATGTAAGCTGATTGACCTTCGCGTATCCACTTCTCTGGGGAGGAAAGATTTGGCCTCCAATAAAGGGTAAAGAGTGTCTTTTCTCATCACCGCTCTATATGTCTGTCATTGCATTCGCCATGTAAAGCCAAACACGGGATGGACCGGGACCAAATTTGGCAGACTTCATCGCCAAGGTACACTTGGGACCCAGGTGGGGGTACTTTTGTGCCCAATATCAAACCTTTCCTAGTTCGTACAGGAGACGACCTCTAACGAAAAAAGTTTATAAAAAAAATAAAAAGTCTTCAGCACCCGTTCAAAATGTGGTGGTTGAGTGTAAATGGGGTGAGATCTGATCTCGGGCGCCATTTCACACCGCAAATTGAGATTTCGTTGTTGTGAAATGTTTTCAGTCTCAACTATTGACCTTGACTGACCTCCAAGGGCATCATATACTGAATGTACTGCGTTAGGTGCATGGACTGCGTTAGGTGCATGGACTGCGTTAGGTGCATGGACCGCGCGATACACATGAGCTCATATTTTAGACTTTAGTTCTGTAATAAATAAACCAATGTCGGGTACCTCAGCAGGTCCATTCTTAAGGAGAGGCAAAAGAGGGGTTATTGGTGAGACTGGGCAATCTTCCCTATTGATTCATTCCTCCTTTATTTTCTTTGCTGCTGGACCTGGGAATTTCTAGGAACAAAGTAAATTAAAAACCTAAAACTCGCCCGCTGAGGCCAAAAGTTTGCTAAGAAGATTGAAAAGAGAAAAGTGCAACTGAAGTTTTAGGGAATTTTGAAAAAAAAAGGCAATGAAGTTGTACAGACAGACGAAGCTGTAGGAAAGAATCTGAAATGCCAAAATTCATTCCAGCAGTGGCTTAATAACTCATCATGATAATGACTCATCATTGCCCAAAGTAGAAACACGTGATTGACCTGCAACTCCGGCAACATCGATTCAAGACAAAGAGTGTGTGTGCATTTTACACCTCTTTCGTCATAATCGTACGAAATAGTTCACAATGGACTGTACAGGGTGAGGCGAAACCTCTTATACACATTTCTTCACTCTTACAACGCAACAAGTGTCAGTGGGATTCCGCCCCACCCTGTCAATATCGAGCACCCTTTTACGCCGTGCTTTGGAGCCATTCTGTACAGTACAGTATGACTTCCAATAAGCCTGTGCAATTTATCGTAACAATATCGAACACCGCGATGTTTGTAGATATCTCAATGGCATCGCAGATGCTGCCAAAAGTCGGCCGGAGTCTTGAAATGTGTTTAGGACCTGCTCAGGTCATCACACCGGACAAAACCTACTCTTGTGGCACAGGCTAAATGCATTGATCCTGCTTGACCACGATGTCAGCAAGCTGAACTGACGTCTTTGATGACAATTTCATGCTCCTTATTATGTACGCAGTCGGTCTCTCTCCAGGTGAGGTCACCCAAGGTGAGGTGTCCATAAAAGTGGACACCTCACCTTGGATGCTTGTGGTTTGCCTTATATTAAAGATCAGCTGACGTGACATAAATCCAAGTGTTTGGCAAGATCTAAATCGAACGGATTCTTCTGTTACACCGCACACTCCTACTCCGGCTGTTGCTTCATGACAACATTACATGAATCTCTGTACGTTCTTTGAAGCATCCAAGCAGGAAGAATCAAGAGAAGAAAGTCTTTTTAGTCAAACGACGTCCCTGCTGCTCGAGCGGCCTTTTCTTGAAAAGACAGCCCTTTCTAACTCTTCTCAACCCCCCCCCCCCCGAAAAGGAGGCAGCACAAAAAATGGCAAAATTCGTGCATTTGGCATAAAAAAGCCAGGGTTGAGTGCGAATAAAGAGCCAGAGGGCGATTGTTCGACAGCTTTTGTGTGTGTCAAGTGTCAGCGGTGTCATGGCAAAAGTTGCGAAACGTCAACTGTCTGTTTGAAACGTCGAGTAACTGCCGAGCTTCTTCTTCTTCTTCTTCTTCGCAATTTCTGCTACTCTTCTCTCTGGCTCGAATTCTGCTCCCTCCCCCTAGACGACGACGACGACGTCACTTTCACGCCCTCCACCACCAACCTCGTGCCATCAATTCATCATCATCGACTTTCTTTTTTTCACTCCCTCCCTGGGTCGTGTGAATCAACCGTGGGCCTTAATTAAACGTCCTCTGCTGCATGCTTAAGCCTTTGTTAGTCCTCTGTTCCCGTACTTTAATCAGCCACCACCAACCCACCCAACCCCCAATGCTTTGCTAACCCAAAAAATAATGAGGCTGAACAAAAAAAACCTGCTGGAGAGACTGAACCAACACCTCTTTTAAGGTACATTCGATTCTCGATTTAACGGTTGGGTTTCGGCTACATGAAGGTTGCACCCAGGGTCACGTGTCAACGGCGCTGAAGTATCAGCAAGACCAGCCTTTGCCTGACAGCCGCTACCTGTGATTTCTTTCAAGAACAATCTTTAGATCTTTCCAGACAACTTCCATGTACTTCACATCAGCTGATCTTTAACATTAGGCAAACCACAAACACTTAAAGTGAGCTGTCCACATTTATGCAGGCATTTTTGGACCCAAATCTGCAGATGACGCATTTTGCATCTTGAACAGCGATGGCTGCAGAGCAGCAAGTTGGAATCTCAAAAGTGTCAGCCACTCAGGGTTAGCAAGCGACTCTTCCTTCGTATTACATTCATTTACGAACAGGAGCAAATGACTATCATACTTCAGACCCTGAATTGGCGCGTTAATATGAATCCAACAAATGATCTGTTAACCAGACATGTTTAGCATTCTGGCATCAGCTGCCTCGACACGAGGTGAGAGACAAGGTCCTGTGACTCTGACAATAAGATTCTGAAGGATGCGTTTTCCTGCAAATAAAGAGCCATTGTGACCACGAGAGTTTGTCCATGTTGAGCCAGAGTGAAAACGTCATATCAAGATTCAGCTGGGTGGAAAACTTATTGATTTCTCATGCACAAATTTTGATTGGTCAGCCGCAGGAAAAAAAACCAAGTCATTTTGTGATTCCTTACAGGTATCACCAATGCTGAGGACGTTGCTCTGCATGGAGTCATACCTGTTGGTGTACCATAAAGTTTGTAGTTTCTACTGGAGGTCCACGTAAAATGTGCACTGAGACCAGGAATCGGAGGAGATATCTAACCAAAAGGTTGAAGGTTTTCACTTTCAACGAGCAACACTTAGAATCATCCTCAAAATCTTGTAATGTCTAGCAAGTGTCCCACAGCAGAACCGGGTCTAAGCTCACGTCACCTGGCCTAAAGCTCACTTTACTGGGCCTAAAGCTCACTTTACTGGGCCTAAAGCTCACTTCACCAGGCCTAAATCTCACTTCACCATTTCTACGCTCACTCCTCCATTTCCAGGGCTCGCATCAAAAGTCTCTCTATATTTGCTACCATTTAATTTTATGCTCAATCATCCACCTTGATGCGCACTTGGGTGCTAAATAGGTGGGCTGCAAAAGTTGCACAGAAGATTATTCATTTTGGACCGCAACAAATATTTTCCCGAATAAATCATCTTTTTTCCCTCGCCCTCCTCATTCTTGCTATCTTTGGACGGATTTTTTTCTTAGTCAATTCAACTTTCTTTCCTCGCTAATGGAAAAGAGGAAAGAGACTTTTACTCCAAAGAAGGGGAGGAGAGAGAGAAGAGAAGTTTTATGAAGTCTTAATGGGCAAGGGGATATTGGGCATTGGCGATAGGAGCCATCGAGCAAAACTTACTCCCCATTTTTTCCTTTAGTCAATTTTGCATCCTGGAGGGAAAAAAAGTTTATTTGGATATTGCTCGTTGCCCTTCTTGAGGGAGAGACAAGCAAAACCCTGCCCAGATTTTGTTCAACAAGTGTAACAAAACTTCATGACTCGAGGACGTTTTTAAGTCAAGTCCCTGCAGAGAACTAGAAGAAGGTTTTGTCTTTTCTGTTTCTTTTGTGCCTCTGCGGTAGAGATTAAATGACCGTAAGCCCCCTTCCCCCCTACCCCCAACCATTGGAGAGTAATTGTTCTTGTGTGAGAGAAGAAGCCTCAAAAAAGGCTCCAGGGACAAAATTAAAAGTCGCTCTATCTCTTCTACCATGGGGGAGAGAAGAGGAACAAAATTAAAAACATGCAGTACGTGAAACTGGAGAGCTTAACCAGGTGGGCTAGGGTGGGGGTCAGGCCTGACCTGGTGGGGGCCAACAACGATTTCAGGGAAAGTACACCATGTTTCCTGCGCCGTTGTCATTCTTCACTTTCACGCAGCAAAACCTCCTTGCATGCGCCAGCTGATTGCATGCACCAGCTGCTGGATGAGCTGATGCTCAGACCAAAGAGGCTGCAAAGTGACAGAGGGATCAGTCATCACTAGTGATAAGAAATTAATGCAAATAGCAGGAGCTGAAAATGCAAATAAAAATGCATTAAATATGGCCAAAAATGTAAATAAAAATACAAATTAAATATACAATTTTCAGATCTGTTTACACGTTAATTTCAGCTGAGTGCAGCAATCACTTTGCAGCAAGGCACTGTTCCACTGCAAAAGCATTTGGTCCTTCAGATGCTCTTCAGTCAGCTTGTTTCTCTTGCTGCCCAGGATGTCCTTGAAAACATTAAAAGCCCTCTCGCAGTCCACATACATCATGGGAGTACATCTGAAGCTAACCAGGACATTAGGATCCTCCTGAATGTCCTGCACACTTTCTCCTGACAGCACTGCACCAATCTGAGCCATTTTCTCAAAGCCTGGGTTCCTGTTGATGTCCTCCATTTTCTGGGCAAACTTTGTGATGGTGAGGCTGTTCCTGATATTCTCCACTATCTTCAGAGCCTCTCACAGGGGCAGCCTTTCCTCAAGCTGAGAAATGCTCTACCTCAGAACCTTGAAATTTGCCTTGATCGTCGTCAGGCAAGTTCTGGATTACGTTCTTCACAGTCTTATAGTGGTCGCTGTGGTAGAAGGCTGTATCAAGCCAAATTCCCTAGCAATGTCAGGACTGACTGAGGGGCCAAGGGAACTTGGCAAGAAGCAGTAAATTCAGGTCGCCTCCTCGCACACTTGAGAAAGACTTTTTTGATCTCCCCCAATCAGCTAGTCAACCTTGGGAGACCACGAGCATCTCACCATCTCCGCTACTCGATTTAACCCGTGGGCAACACACAGGCAGTGGATGATGTTGGGGTAGAGCTCCTTGAGGCCTTTGCTTGCCTTCACACAGCAGGATGCTCCGTCAGTCAGAAACAGTCGGACCATCTCATAGTTCAGATCAACTCCAAAGACCTTGAACAGAGCCGAGTTGATGCACTCCTCCACTGTTAGGTTATTTGTAGTGCCCAAGTTGGCCATGTCAATCAAGTAGGGTCTTTCCAGGAAGTCGCCGTCCAAGGGCCCAGCCAGCACAATGCACATGGGCCTGCCCAGACTGTCTGTGGTGTCATCCATGGACAAGAACAGTGACTTGCCAACCAGTTTCTCTTCTATCTTGTACAGCATGTACTTGCCTTCCTTCTCCAGGGTCATGGTCAAGGTTTTGGTGCAAGGCGTTGTTTTCTTGGTATTCATTTCCAAGAAGGCCCTGAACTCCTGCTGTTTAATCTTGTACAGACGAATATCGGCAGAGACGAGAGCTTTCACCAGATCTGAGTTGAAGATAGAGTCACTGCCGTTGGAGCTGGACCCAGGGTTGAGGGAGAGGATCATCTGGGTTGCCTTCTCACCCTCATAATAGAGCTTCACGTTGTTCTTGTGCCTGTAGCTGCGAACATGCTGCTCAAGGACAGACTTCCTGTTCACTTTTGCGCTGAAAGTGCCGAGTTTGCTCATTAAGTTCTTGTTTTGGGGCACACAGCTCCAGATCTTGGGGCCGCCCAGCTCCTTGATGAGTGTGGTTGCCTCAACCACCCTAGGCATGGCCCAAGAATGTGAAGAAGGAGGAACACAATATGAAGACAATGCACTCGTGGCCAAGGTTTCTGCTGCTTAATTTTCCGATCACTAGCTATCACCCATAAGAGGAGAAAGAAATAAAGTAGTGTGACCATTTAATTGTACACATATCTCAACTCTTTACCATGCACAAGGAATTATATTGCAGCCTGTTCATAGCGCACTTTCCGTTTTGGGCCATAAATTCTCACTGGATTGAGCTACAGAGGTGTTTCAACCCTCTATGGAACGTTGAGAATCAAAGGTGGAACCGAAGCGATATGCACTTTTGCTCTTGAACAGCTACTTATTTTCGCATCGTGGATGCAAAGTTATTTCCTTCGTCAGAGTTTACTACTTCGAAATCTAGAAGTATTGTGAACAAATGAGTAGTCAAAAAGCAAAGGTTCATATCACTCTAGTGTCAGTGCCGATTCTTGGTGTTCCAATTTCCCCGAATCTTCCGCATCCGACGATCTCACAGATGTTCGTCGTTCATAGTTGTGCATCAATGACGCATTGCTCCTCTTAGCCTCCTTGTCCGTCACGTTGGTGTCAAAGTGCGAAGTTGTTGACTTTTGACTGCTCCTTACGAATAGCCCAATATAATTAACAGGGAAGCTAAATTGTTCACAATAAACAAGGCTCTCCGTGCAATGAAAGCAAAAGTGAGCAGAACAACTGCCTTGTGCCATGTGTGAGCAAGGCAATCCTCGTCATTGCCAAGTCTCTAGAGTTACTGATTACCTCCAGAGTCCTCGTAAATCTGTTGCTGATCTTGCTACAGCTGTTGACCCCTTTCACGTGCTTAAGTGATGGGTTCAGTGAAAAAAACGTGATCTGACTCATGTAAATAGTGCTTGGATAAATGGTACATGGAAGAATGAGCCAAACCGTGCTTCAAATTTTTGGGGGGCTCACATTTCTTCTCAATCCGAGGTGGCATCAGCATCATCTTTTGGTGTGACAGATCCGACCACACCACGCACCAATCATTCTTCTGTTCTTTTTCAAGAACAAAAGAAGGTTCACTCTCCAAAAATCTCAATACTAACTGTAGAGAAAAATGCTTTTCATGCTCAACTAGAACACGACATGCTATAGAACGGCTTACAGAGCTTACCATTTTTACTACCAACTTAAATCAGGATTGCAGAGTAAAGTGAATTTTGTTTGCTTTTTGGCTGTATCAAGCCAAGTTCCTTGACACTTGACTCAACTATTGTTCGACGCCATATTGACAAGCAAAGAGGTTCTGCTTTCAAGTCACCCTTGTTCGTTGTTAGCAATGGGATAGGGAATTAGAAATCATGAGAGTCCTAATCCGAATCCTGGTCATCAGAGTCCCGGTCATCAGAGTCCCGGTCATCAGAGTCCCGGTCATCAGAGTCCCGGTCATCAGAGTCCCGGTCATCAGAGTCCCGGTCATCAGAGTCCCG
>JAAUXU010110836.1_pt1 | contig 14250 bp, 12 predicted proteins | sample 7278151 | NCBI WGS metagenome assembly JAAUXU01 (sample SAMN14350113, study PRJNA611818) | marine sediment metagenome | isolation source: surface marine sediment (1.8m) | place: French Polynesia: Moorea | collected 2018-08 | reverse complement strand
GTACCCGGACAGGCAGTGTGCCCTCGACAACGAGGTTGATCGAGGGCAGTGTGTGGGAAGTCGTCGGGATTGATGTCTCTCTCCCGAATAATTAGACTATGAAGATTAGGGATAGGCCCATAACCTGTCGACGCCTGAGCCAGGCCTCTAGGCCCAGCTCCTCTCCGTGCGTGCGCCCGCGAGCTGGCAGCACATATGCACGCGTTTACTATATCGGGTGGCGAAACCAGAGATCTCTTCTTCTCAGCCTGTCAATTAAGGCTGGAGGCTCCATTCATTCATGCAAATAATGAAGTGAAATTATATGGTCTCGTTTCTTTTTGGTAGCAAGAAAACGGGGTCGGATCATGTTTATGTATGCCTGTGATGCCACCATGATCATCATTTCGTAATTTGTCAAAGTTCGATTTGTATGTAACTCTCGCTCTCTCCGGACAAGAATGTTCATTTTGACCAACCGACGATGGTGGAGCTTGGATTCCTCTCCACTTAAAATTCGATCAAGGCCAAGTGTGATTCGTCAAAAAATCAAAAGACACAGATTCCGATGTCGGTTGATTGGATCGTGCTGTGGATGCTCGATTATTATCTGCCTATTCGTGGGTCGACGTCGTCGTCGTCGTCGTCGTCGTGCACCTCTTCTTCAACCTGCTCTCCACCGTCACCAAGGCGCTGGCGGGCAGGGTCTTCTTCGTCTGACTCAACTCTCAAAATCAGAGAGGAAGAACCAAAAGCAAAAAAAAAAAGTATCAGCGGCATCAAAATTGCGGTGAAAACTCAGTGATTTTCTTTTCCTCTCTCCAAGCATCGTGACCGCTGTGATTTTGGCGCCTCCAGAGCGCACGCACGCGGATGCCACCAACCACGCGCCCACCGCCTTCTCCTTGATCAGCAGCCTCCTGGAGAAGGTCTTTTTGCTTCCCCTGATTCGCCGAAGCCAGCCAAAAGTATGTCACCCTTGACTATCCAGACTGTCATTATCTGGACCCCATAGGAAATGATAGGCTCTGCTCGTAGTTATAGTGACAAAGCCCCGACAGCATCAAGACACCTCACGCCAGCCTGGTCTGGCTCTTATTATAGGCGAGCAAATTCCTTCTGAGAAGACGCGGCAAAGTCATACAATTTTATTTTTTTTTTTTTTTAGGCAATCTCGGCAGTTTTTAAGTAATTTTTCGTTAAGTTCACCTCTAGCCCAATCAGTTCTTCTGGCGGCTCGAACGTCTTTGAGGCCAAATGAAAATTATCTGAGTCGTCTCTGTAATGTCTGTCCTTCACTTTTCAATCACGAGAGGACCACAAATTTGAGGGGGAGACAAAAATTTGCTTCCCTTCGTTCTGGACATCATGAGCTGTGTCATGAGATCCCTCAGCTGTAAAGAACAACGTTGGACTAAGGATTGTACAGTTTGCACACGTGAGGGAGGAGCCTCTCCTCTGTTCTCTGCTGTGTCCGACTCAATCTAAAGGATGTTGTGGAGAAAAATATTAAAGTTATGCCACTCAGACTATTTCTTTTCACTGTCATGAGAGATTTTAATTGGTGAATCTAACAATTATTCAAAAAACGACCTCCTGGCATTGCCCACATTCTGAGCATTCGCTATGTTTACGCACACGCTTAAAAATTAACCACTTTTGGCTAATCTTACTCGCGTGTCTTTTTTTGATGGCGCACTCGGTGGCATTGGAGCTGCCGCAAGCAGGGCTGCTGCTGTAGGTCATGCTCGTCCAAGCCGAAGAACTTCAGAAAGGTGACTTTGTGGGGTCTTTCAGCAGCTCCTTCATCATGCTCTGAGACTCAGACACAACTCTATTCAGTCATGGTAAATTGTATAAAGAACAGTGAAATTCAAAATCACTTAGAACCGTGTAATGATGTCAAATGAATCAAGAGGACAAGTGAAGAAGTAGCTTTCATGGAAAACATACTGGGGGTGAAGTCAAATTGTACACTCTTACCAGGAATCGGTACAGGAGTGAGACCCAAAGGAACAAAATAGACGTTTTTTCACTATCATTAGCAACACTTAAAATCATCCAAAGCCTCCTCAAACCCGTGCAATGTGAACCAAAAAGTCACGCCACCGTGAACAGTTTGACGATGAGTCTCCAGACAATGCTGATACAGTTTATTATTCTGTTCTCTCACATTATGACAAACACTTGTTTGTCTCCAAAGCTTTTTTGCAAAGTTTAGCATATGTACTAGGCACAGCGATGAGCAGACTCCAAGAAATCTATTTTAGGCCCATTGGCACTGGTCACGTCAGTGTGGAAACAAATGCAATGTGTACCAAAAATACCACTGCAGTGTACAGTCTGATATGAGCCTCTTCCTCCTCCCAACTGTATGGAAACCCTTGACCTCAACTGCAGGTACGTGTGTACCCAGCCCTATGTCACTCACGCACACAGATAGGCATGCACTTAGAGCTCTTGGATGCAGATAAATGGCAGTATGGTCCGTCGACCTCAATCTATCTTCTCCTCTCATTTTCAGTCACATCTATGCATTGATTCGAAAAAGCCTAATCATATAACGGGAGGGGGGGGAAGAAACTCGGCCCCGCTACGCATGGTGGGTATAACACACACGCACACCAGACAGTGTGACTCATACAAAACCCAAATCATAATAGCTGGAACAGACTTTGAAGGCGTCCTTTTTTCTGACTCATCAGACAGTGACTGTGCCCAGCGGCAATATCGTCTGTGGCGAAGGCACCAAAGATAGACACAAAGTCATGCTTGGCTGCAGGGGAGGATGAAACGCTCCTTCCAGAAGGAGCCCCTCTTACCTTGTCCCCCCCCCCCGAGGAGTGGGAGCCCCATTTTCACGGCAACCCGTTCATAATGGCAGTCGCTGTAATGCATGGTGGCATCACCATAATCATCATGCATAGATTCTTCTCCTCCATTCATTTCACCAATAAGATCCATCTTGCGCTGATTACCATCTTCTCTTTTTTCCTACGAGACTTTTTTTATCATGCTCATTACGACAAAAAAAGCTGTGGCGAGGAAAAGTCTGAGTACATAAAGGTGGAGAGAATCGTGCATAGTGGACGACGAGAAAGATCTGCTTCATTTTCGGCCATTTCGCCTAATTTGACTGCAGAAATCGGTAAACGCTTCCTGGCAAGACGATCTTTTATGCTTCATTTTGAGCCTGCTCAAAATTATGACTTGGAATCCCTTAAGTGCGACCTCTTGGTCGAAGAATGGGTGCTTTCATCCACGCAGTCGAACTTGCATTACCTGACTCTGGTAATTGGGGTCTCTGATACCTGGGCTACTTGGTGGAGATCGAAAGAAATCTGGAGCACACACGTCGAGTCCGCAGTTGCACGCACCAAGTTGGACTCCTTGGTGAGCATGAAGTGCGACGACCACGGCCGCCCCGCCGACCTCGTGTGTCACAGCCCAAGTCTCTGGAAATGTGCTGGGGTAAGCGCGCCCGCAGCAGGGTCTTGACCTGGCTTGTCTGAGCTCCTCTCTCCGCTTTCACTAATGAGCTCTATCGTTCTACCTCCTGCTCTTCTTCAATCGCCCCGGGGTCATGTGATGCGCCAAAGCCAAATGGTGCGTGGAGAGCGAGAACACGCGCGCGCACACGCACAGCTCCACTCTGTACTTTGGGACGGAGAAGCGGTAGCTGATTGTTATTGCTCGACTCTCATCTGGCTGGCGCCTCCGCAATGACACGAGCACGCTGGCGCACAGACCCCTACTTTGTGACGATGGAGAAGTTGTTCGTCTGATGGCGCACATTTTGCATGGCGGAGAAGAAGACCAAGAGTAATTTTACTTTTTTTTTTCTGTAACACGTCAAGTTCTGTTATTATGTTTGGCCCCTGCGGCACGCACGTTGCACAGACGTGTCTAACTGTACACTTGAAAATATCATCAACGATATCCTTTGATTGAAAACACTTTGTACGAGTGGCAACTCCGGACAAGGACGAATTCTTCCCGGACGAGACAAATTACACCGGCCATATATACACATATGTAATGCAGTGGAAGCCGCTTATACGAATTTTATGACATTCTTAGGGCAGGAACGGTTGAAATTGAACACAATACGTTCCAAAGCTGAACTCCTCATGCTTATTTAGCGAACTATGTAGCCATATCTTCTCCATTTAGCAACAAATCTTAGATGCACTCAGCATCTAAGTAATCCTAACGTAATAACAAAGCTGTGTTTTGCGCTTTCAGACCCCTGCACACTTCATACTAGATTAAATAACACACTTCAAACAAAGTGTGGAGTGAAAAAGATCCCATTGCGCACGTGCACTTGAGGTCAACACTTTGTCTACAGTCGGGCCAAAAAAACCCCTAAAGTCTAATGATTACTTCTCTTCAGTGCTAACAAAAGGCGAGCCTTTAAACAGCCTGATATTAAGGCACTGTGGCCTGGCCGACCGCTGGAAGCACATAATTTACCTAACAGGAGGAATAACATGTTAATGTCAAAATGAGGGGGGAACGAGTTTGCGTACAGGGCTGGCCTTGTTCTTCTGCAGGGAGACGTGCAATGGCTGCATTCGCACCAGTTCATGTCTGGGTTATGCTGATAATCTTCAGCTCCCCTTTGCCACCCTTGGACTGGACGGACATGAAGTTCGATGCGTTGTCGGCCGCGTCGGCGCTCGGGGGGGAGGGCATCTTTTCTCTCACACGCACGTGCACATTCATCCGTCCACACAACACCAGTCAATCGTCCGCCCAAAAGAAAACGCCCAACCTCAAGCGATGTTTATCGTGAATTACATCGATTGCTGTAGCAGCCGCCTCCGTCCAGATGTACGGTAAGGTTAGGAGAGAAGTCACATCATGACTGCCCGGAATTGGACCCTGACCAAGACACAACAACACTACCTTGGCTGTATAAGAACACTCTTTTTTCCTTCAGTCACCATCTCTCACCTTGAGAAATGTAGCGAGCCGACTCGAATGGGCCGACAAATTCGAGTCGCCAGATATCCCGAGTTAGCGCGAAACATCTGTTTGAATTGAATTGAGAGGGATACAAGACAATGGATGGGCAGAAGATAGAGCAAGCAGAAGGGGGGGGGGGGGAACAGGTATGCAGTGGCGGTAAAAGCCAATAATTAACAGACTCGGCACCAGCTGCCAGCTGAAGCTGAGATATTGTCAAGACTGTTAACGAGGTACATACACATACTTGCTCAATGCAACCCTTACCTTTCTTCTTCTGCTCCAGGTATGCTGTAATAGTTTTCTTACCCTTGCTGAGCACTCATGTTTGCTTAAACCTGTAATTGGAGATGAAGGGAGTGGTCCTCATTGGTGATGCTGGCCGGGATGGGCAGGCAAATGGTGTCCGCCTTGGTGAAGGAAAGAAGAAGAAAAAAGTGGCCAAACCAATCATTCACCTCTCGGATTACACGTTTACACTCTGTTCAACACTTTCTACCAGAACGTTGAAGGGACTGAGAGTGGGCAGCTTTTTCAGTGAAGTTGCGAAAATCTTGGCAGGAAAATCATGTCCAGGGTGCTGCTTAAAATGCGATCCTTCAAGGAAGGACCGACTTTCTGGAGGGTTCTCGGGGTGCCACCGGTCGTTGTCCGCGTGCACGTGCTGCTACGTCACAGCGCTGAAATGGTCCGGGTCATATCAAAGGGTTGCGTGCTACTGCACCGCATGACAGGTATGAACCATAGCTTTCAAAACCAGACCATTGCATTGCATTGGGTTGGACGGGGATTAACGCAGATTATCCCCATAAGCTGGGCTGGAAGTGTCTTTGTCAGGTGTGGTAACAACTGCACAAAAGTCGACATGTCTCATATCTTTACACAACCTACGGACTCTAAGCCTGGACATGAAGGGCGTGCCATTATCACTGAAGTTCATCTACCACAAGAGGTAAATGTTGTTCATCCTCGGACGGAGGAGTTAACGGTGATTCTTCCAACATCATGAAGACTTTGAAGTCAGGACTTTCTAACTAAGCTTCGTCTTTAACAAAAAGCAGACTCGGCTTGATCACATTTCAAGCACTACTTGCCATTTCAGCCATCTGCCAGAGCATCACTGACCCACGATCTGTCCACAATGTTGGCCACGCAGTTGCTCAAGTCCATGATATCTGCGCGGTCCCGGAGATCGGTCAAGTTGTTTTGGCCACTCCAAATTTTGTGCCTCACCCCTTACCCAGCAATACAGTGACGTGGCCACTTATGATCAAAGCCCTGTCACTCGGGGTGTCTGGTCCGGCAGTCTGGTTCTGGTTCCACTGTGTACCAATTAGTGATAGAAAATGTTTTTTTAGATCGCTCTGCATGATAACCGGGGCTCGGTATTTAATGTGATCAAACTGATGATGAAGAGAGAACAGCCTGAGTGGGGCTGGAACATCTCGTGTCAAGCAGCTTGACTACGATTTTGGATGCATAAAATACCAGCGAGTGAGATTTATACGGTGGGCGCTCCTTAATTGCGTCAATTATATCGGCCGGAAAGATCACGGGTTCGTTAGCTAAGAGCCTTTTGTTCTGGCCAGACAGGTGTGGCAAGAACATTACCCTTTGCTTCCAGTTGGTGTCAGCAACTTGTACAGGCTGCAGTTCTTGAAATTCGCCGACTCCATCCTGGTCTGGCCAGACTCTTTTGTCTAAGGGCGTAGCTCACATCGTCGGCAATTTGCCCTCCTTTCAATTGAAAAATGTTGTTCTCTCACTACCCTTCCACCATCATTTTGCAGCCAATAAGTCTCACAGTGTGAGGTAAAGCCTCAATAGAAAAGTAATGGAGCAAGGAGAAAATATGAGTGGAAAAGGGGGTCGTCCTACTACATGTCAAGTCCAGGCAGAGCATCTTCTTGACCTGGTCCTCGACGGTCCAGAACTCACACTCGGCAGCGGATAATTACACTTGGAGCCTCATGTGGCGGGCTCTTTTTTTCTTTCTGGCTCTCACTGTAGTTGCTCATAGAGGCCCAGCCCTAAAAGCCCCCCGTAGTAGGTTGTTGCAGGATCGATGGGCGAAAAACAATGATGAACTATGACAATGAGCGTTAGAGTGGAGCCCACCCAAAATTCCTGTCCATCCTTTTGTGTATGGGGCAGCTGCAGCTGCGTGCATCACAGCTCCTACTGCTTACAACTTAAGTTAATACGGTGTCAAAGTTAAGATTGAATACTAGTAATAATAAGCAGCTCCTCCAGCAGTGCGTTACTGCCCATTGATAAGGAGTCTGGCTGAGTGGTCAACGTTGGTCTAATCTGCGGTGAAAATCAGAAGTCCCCCACTGATTCATTAGTCAGAGTTCACAGGCTCAGAATTTAAGGGTCTCCAGAAGAGATGTTAACGCGCACCAGAGGCGAGTAGGAGAGGATTGGACAAAGACGCCAATCTTGATCTAAAGTCAGTGTTTCTGGGGGGAAAACGACAAAAAAGTGGCGACGACAGCATTGGAGCTTTGTTTACAGGCCAGCTCACACATCTGCACGGGCTGGAGGCTCCGGACGCCGTCGTCCCCGACGTCGTTGGTCTTTCCCGTGACTTCTTCACCTGTGGAAATGGAGATGTTCGACGAGGCCGAGAAGTCCCTCGTGCAGCATTAGCGCGCGTGGACTACTGGAAGGAGAAGAAGAAAAGAGCTCAACTGACAGGTCACTCTAGATTCCGAGATAAAGGTAGACGGATGAGGCCGCAACAAACGGTGGCGGCATCGCCAGTGGCATCTACGGGGGCATGGAGAGAGAGAGAGAGAAGTAGCACTGGAGAGAAAACATACAGGGTGTTCACAAATGAATCTCTTTTTTGTCCAAGCCCACAGCCCAGCCCGGGGCTGGTGACTCTGAGCCACCCCGTGGTCCTGTTGCTAATGTCCGTTTGTGCTTTACGTTCACAACACACTAACAAGTAGCTGGAGGAGAAGATCGTTAGCGACATTCCCAAAATGCATTGGGTTGAGGAGTTGGTCCTTATCAAGACTTATTGGGACACATTTCTTCTCCTCCGTCAGTGCCTTCGCTGTCCAAATGCTCTCTCTCAGTGTGTTTGTTTGTACCCAGAAGTTGATGCCTGCCCAAAAAACACACCCAAAGTTGGAGCGCGCGAATTTGGCCATCGTCAGCTTTGGCGTCGGTTGGCGGTCAAGTGGTGCTGCCTCATTCTGTCTGGCCGAGTGGCTACAAGTAAATTTACCGGCCGGAGCCCCCCCTTTTTTTCTCACACTGGGATAAATGCACTGGAACTGGGCAGACGCTCATTTTGTTACAGCTTTTTGGGCGCTCTGGTCATTTCCCTTCCTGCACGCACACTCCCATCCATCCTGCTCTCACTCCCAAATGCAAATGTTACGACTGACTCCTGTCTGACTGTAATATCAAGCAGAGATAAAGGCCGACTCAGTGTGAGAACAGAGTAGCCCGGGTCTACAGTGGCGCCCGCTTAAACACTCGGCTGGGTTGGCGCACAGCAGAGCAGAATGATGTTCACAATTCATAAAGATGATTGCCAATCCTCCTGGGAATTGAGTAGCCCTAATAAACACCATCATTCATTTACTTGCTTCGTGGAAATAAATGAGCCTTATAAACGTGTCCTACTGTATGGGGTTGGGGGTACGTATAAAGTGCTACTCAAGTTGCCCCCCCCTTCCCCTGTTTTCACCCATGGTGATGAGCGGCAACACCACCTGTTCTTATCAGGAAAATTAGCTACCGCTTTACACGGATTTCGTGAGGAGATGAGTATTTTGGCGTCTCTGCAATCTCCATACTGCTTTGGTCGCTCGCTTTTCAGATGTTTCTTTTTATATGCAGGCATCCTCCTCAAAAGCTTCAACCCCCGAAAACTGACGCCCATTCAAGTCATGAAGGGGTACAGAGTTTTAAATGAGAGGGGATAATTAAGAGAGAAAGAGGTCATTATCAATCTGACAAATGCACGCGAGAATGATAAGATCGCAACGGTCAGAAAAAAAAGAGTTGCTCCTATGCGATCGTGTGGATTTAATTGGGAAAACTCCATGATTTACATAAGTCTGATGTGTAGCAGCACAAAAAAAGTCAGTGCTACTACACACAAGGGGTCTGGCATCACCTGCCAGTTGTCGGATAAGTTCAATTTTGGCGTCCGCAAAACAACTTCTCCATCATGCAGAGCCGACCCAGATCGTGTTTCTTGAGGGGGTTGACTGTGAGGTACCTGCCCAAGTCATAGAGGAAGGGCGATGCGAATTCCGCTGACGCCTTGCTTCCTGCTCACTTCTTGATCGCTATCGAGCTGCTCTTCACTGAGCTTGGCACAGGGTGCTTGGTCCAGGCTTGGAAAGGGGTTGAAGATCCTCTCTCTCTCTCGAGGCAATGGACGAAACTCCACAAGTTGGAGGGAATAGTTTCCTGGTCCCTCCTTTTCAACATGGATGGACAGCTTGAGTAATAGTAGGCAAAAGAACCAAGAATCTACCAAGTGTGGGTGTGGCGCTCATTGGAAATGCATGAGATTGGAGGGGGGGGGGGGAACGAAACTTCTGGACGATTTTTGCCATGCCTTCTGCACGCCTGCAAAAGCATCCATCCACTGGGAGATCTTGTGCGCCGAACACTACGCATCTGTGTGTGGCTTGAAGGTTATCGCTACTTAGCATCAGTTGACCAACGTTCGCTCGTTCACACTCCATATAACGTGTGTGCCAGCATTTCTTCCTCTTCCTTCTGTACCAAGAGGAATTCCTTCATACATATCAGGTTCTCTACAAAGTTAAGTTCTTTGCTAATAACAAAAAGGATTTTGTTTTTTCATTTCGAAAAAGTCTGACACTTGATTCACCCCAGGCATGCCCTTGGACACAAGCACGGTGGAGGGGGCCCAACTGCACGGAGATCACACACACGCCCTGGATTGACCTTCTTCAGGGTCGCCATCGCCAAGGATTGACCTTCTTCGCCAGCCTTTGCTGAGCTCGGTGGTCTTCATTCATGGTGATGAACATTTTTGGGTCCGATCAATGCTTCTCTAGCCTTGGGTGCTCGCTAGATGTTGCATTTCTCTGAAGACATCTCATCAGACCAAAAAAAGTGTGCCCCAAACTACCGTCATAGTAAATGCTTCCTTTCTTATGCAAGAATAAAAGAGGTGAAAATTCTGGCCTCAAACCTGCTCTTCGCATAAGAGGGTTCCACTGCAGAACATTTCGCACCTGTCCCAAAGGGGTGCCAATAATTTTGCACAGGCAAATTTTTTGACTTATGCCTTAACGGTTTTTTTTTTTAATTTAGATACAGGAGGAGATGCATAACATAAATAGGTGTGTCACGTAGTCACTCATGGAAGGGCACCGGCCTCAAGGTCATATTTTCTGAATTATGAGAAAAAAAATCCCGAATTTTGAGGTTGTGCCAATAATTTCGGCCGTAACTGCGCGTGCAGCATTTGCCTGCACAGTGTTTTCGTCTTGATTTTATGCGTATCTAACACTAACCAAGGCCATCAACTATGATGCCGTTGGACCCGGGGAAGACGAAGGAGTTCAACAAAGGCTCTGAGAAGACGAGGGGGGGGGGGGAGAGAGTAAAGATCCACATCTGTCTTGAAGGATGAAGCCCACTCAATGATTAATCATACACAGGTCACCCACAGCACAGAGGTGATTACTGGACCGCGCGGTTAAAACGTTATGAGCCTGAAAGTGGACGTGACCCTGTTGCTCTGACTGCTGGCATTTACTGCGTGCATGTGAAAATGGCCCGAAAAACGTGACTTTATCCAGGCATATCATAATTGTGGGGATCCCATCTGATAACTTTAAAGTCTGGTGGACTTTTTTGCTGTTCACACTGTTGCGCCTGGAGGTGATCATGATCAGTATGTGCCAGATTGGGAGGAGGAAGAAGCTAAAAAGCCCTCCAGGGATCTCGCTGCTGTGCGTACAAAGGTGCGCAGCACTTAATTTTACATTCACTGCTCATTATTCAATGAGAAATCGATGTTAGATGAAGCTCTTTCATCCTCCTGATATTCCCACGGACAATACTGCATCAGTCCTCTACAATTTGGGGATACAACCCTGGAAAGCTTCCTCACTATATACTATGTTTTATTAACATAAGCATGAAAAGCGTCATTTTGCGTCATTGCCGTACGCATTCGGAGTCACTCTGTAGGTGTGACCATCTCCATCCCAAAGATGCCCCCGAGGTAGAAAAGGCACTTTATTGTGTACGTACCAGCTATGCTCTGCTGAATGAAAAAAAAAAAAGGCCAGCGTTCACATGGTTCATTCCGATACAGCCCAATAAACTGCATTATTTGGGCCATCACAATCTTACGCGGCTGATCTTAGTGGAGGCTGCGGCGGCTTTTCTTTGGCGGCGGCTGCAAGGGCGGCTTCTTTCAGGCGTTTTGGCTGTGAGAGATAAAATCAGCCATTGTCCGAATGAGCCTGGAGAGAAATGGGAGCAACAAGTAGGAAAAGTCGTGCAAATACGCACAAAATATGCAGACGACAAAAAAAAAACCCAACTTTACTCCGTCAGACTGAATCACACACCACGTCTTGATGTAGCATGTTAACGAACCTCGTCTTTAAGTCGGCTCGGCATTTTTGACCCCTTTAAATCTCTCTCTTCGCTTTCCCGTGTGATGTCTTACGGACACGATAGAAGCGTGCAATTTGCAGTAGCCGCCTGCGGCCTGGGTGCGCGCGTCCGTGGCCTCCGCGCACGCGCGCACCCGCCTGGGGAGTACCCGGCCGAGGAGGGGAGCAAGGCCAAAAAGTGGGGGTCAGCACGCATGATCCGAAGAAAAATACGTCTCATAAAGTTTGGCAAGAAAAATTTGAGACAAATCCCTCCCCCCTCCTCCCTCCAGTGCAGTGGAGTCTGCGTGCACAGATCATTGACAGTCATGCGTGCTGCTCCGGGCTCAGGAGCCCGGAGGACGAACCCGAGAGAGACACATTCCTCTCCGGGGGGGTCACAATGTCGATCGACAGAGGCTTGGGTCATAAACAGCTGACCCAGCTTCAAGTACAGGTGCTAATTTTTTTCTTCTTCTGCCAAGCCAATGCGTGTTCCTTGAGCATTCTGGAAGAAATAAACAGAATTCCTGGCACAACACAAAGAAGGTCATTACGGCCAAGATTAATTGATCAATTGAATCGGCCGGAGAACGAGAAAAAAGGAGCAAGAAAGAGAACTAATTTAAAGTCCCCCCCTTGTAGCCATCTGCTACGCTTAAGGTCGTGTTAGCCGGCGGAATCTGCGTAGAACAGACGGAGGCCCCGTGGATTCCATAGCGTGCACGGCCGGCTTAAGCACACTTATTAAAGCGGCTTTGCTCTGTGTCGTGGTTTCTTCTCGGGTGGACAGGAAGTGAGAAATACCTCTTTAAATTGCTTGATAGTGTGACCCCTGAGGTCTCAACTTCTTATGGCGAGGAATGCGCCTCCTCTTTTTGCTGCACCCTGTAATCATTTTAAAGTTTGGGGAACACGCAATAAGACGCGATACCATAGTGAACGCCGACCCCTCCAGATCCACCTTCAAGATCGTATCATTGCCAGGAAGTTATGACTTTTTTTTTTTTCATTTACAATGTAGAGAAATCTGCAGACAAAGAGTTGGCTTCAGAGCTGCTATTGATGTGGGCTTCGTGTCATTGCTCAGGGTGCCCTCATTAAAGCCATATTCAACCATTAGGTCACCCCCCCCCAACAATCATCATTCCTTTTCTCCCCGTGTATAACAGAAGGCCTCTTTGTCTCACATTGTCTGCACTTTTATGAAACCAGCCAGTACAAGTTGGATCGTACTAAACGTGGCATTGGACGCATCTGTTGGTAAGAGCGTTATTTACAATGAGTCCATTATTGTATGAGCGGTCCCTGGTTTACACGAAGAAGAACTGGAGCATGGCATGATGGGGAAAGATGCGACCATTACTGTCTTGAAAGGGCAATTTAAAGATCTCCTAATGTTGCCGTGACTGCTACTACTCTCTTCACTGTTGCCCACCGAGGAGGAGGGGGGGGGGACTTTAAATTGCGGAGGTGCCAGCTTGGGCTACTTTGGCCAGACCCACGGCGAGAACGTGGTCGACAAAAAGACTTCGTGACTGCTCATGCCATATGCAAAATGGCTGGGTGCCAGACCAAGGCAGCAGTCAGGCCAGAACTGCTTTTGGGTGCTTTCAGGCTACAGTGGGTGGCACCAACGTTAAACCAAATTGCCGTGCCATGAAAAACGAGCTCCCATACTTCGCCGGTGTAATTTTACCCCCAATCATTCCCCATTTGGCCCCCGCGGGAAGGAAGGTAGGGAAAAAAAAGGGCACCGTACGCATGGCTCTTGTATTCGCCACAATAATACGAGTGAAACAGTAAAAAATGCGAATTGTACTATGCCTTTTTTTTGTCTCTCTGCAAGAATTTCTGCAAATGGAAAGTGGCGGCGGCCATTGTCCAGAAAATGCAACATAGCGCGAATTGCAGAATTTGCATGCAAATTTCTTCTTCCACAACTTCCAACGGAGCAGAGAAGAACATCGCAGTCAACTCTGGATAGTTGTTGTACCCATGCGAGTAATGAAATGCCGGGCAGGCAAAAATTTGTGGCCCACCAATTAAGCACGCCCCATTAAAGTGTAATGCATGCGAATTTGTCCTCGTGGAGCCATGAAGGCATTTCCACGGGTCTTAATGGTCAAAGTGATCATTACTCAAGAAGACGAGGGACTTTCGTTATGAACAGGGAAGAATGTATTTTTTTTTAATCTCCTCCACTATTACAGTTTGGTGCGTGGATCATGTTCGGCTTGCACAGCAGAGAAAAGGCCGGACAAAAGCCGACTCAAGCATGTGCGTTAGGCATGGGCTTCTTATAACACTGCACCCAACAAAATTCACTTCTTTCAGGACGAGCAGTGCAGTAGTCAAGGACAGAATGGCAAAAAATCTGCCCATGATGCACAGCATCTTGGCACTTTGACACTCGCTTGGCGAGAGTGACGTCGGCCCTCAACCACTGGGTGCCAGTCTGTCTAAACGAGGGACGCGTAGCCAGTATCAAACTTTCTTCGTGCAGTTAGTGCCAACCTCTGCAGTCAGACAGAAAGAGACGCAGACAGTTGGACAGACTTTCAGGGGACACAGACTTACAGAGGGCGCAGACTTACAGAGGATGCAGACTTACAGAGGACACAGACTTATAAAAGATGCAGACTTACAGAGGACACAGACTTATAAAAGATGCAGACTTACAGAG
>JAAUXU010071396.1_pt1 | contig 14260 bp, 13 predicted proteins | sample 7278151 | NCBI WGS metagenome assembly JAAUXU01 (sample SAMN14350113, study PRJNA611818) | marine sediment metagenome | isolation source: surface marine sediment (1.8m) | place: French Polynesia: Moorea | collected 2018-08 | reverse complement strand
GATCAAACTGCATCCCATAGGGGGGTGCCATTTTTGATTTGGCTCAGACACCCAATTAAGGGCCCCCCTAGCGGAGGTGGCGTCCGTCCCGCCGGAGCGATGGGACGCGGAGGGGTTGGAGGTGGAACTGTGGAGGCCGTGTTTTTCAACGGTCCCGAACCCGCATCGTTGCCGACTGCCTCACAGTTGGAGTTGAAGGTGGAACTGCGGAGGCCGTGTTTTTCAACGGTCCCGAGCCCCGCGTCGTTGCCGACTGCTTCACAGTTGGAGTTGGAGGTGGAAATGTGGAGGCCGTGTTTTCCAACGGTCGCGAGATCCACGTCCTGAGGGACTGCCTCCTTGTTGTGACTCACCCTAGTGTTGGAGGGGGAACCACCGGCCGGGTGAGAACCGGGGGGGCCCGAGGGGGGAGGGTGGTGGTGGCCGGGGTGCCCGTCAGCGGACTTCTTGCCGCCCGCGCCGCCGCCGCCGCCGCCCGCCTTCTTGCCAGGCATCGTTAACGCCGTCGCCGAAGGAGGAGGTGGAGGAGGTGAGGGGGGGGATCGCTTACTATCCTTTTGCCCCTGGCCGCAAGGCCACTCTTGGCGGGCGGAGCTTGAGGTCGATCTCACGGGGAGGCCGTCCGGGAGGTCCCTGAGGTCGTCCGGGAGGTCACTGCTGTCGTCACACTGAAGGTCACGTCCCAAAAAGGCCAAAACAAAATTAATTTCCCAGAGCAAAAAGCACAAGGACTTTTGGCTCTGAGATGTCAGCTGATCCCCCGACCCCCTGCGGTGTGATCGTAGTCAGCTATATCTATCGCCAAGGACGGGAGCTCAGGAGGAGGAGGACCTGGGCATGATTGACAGCTGGATCTGGGCTGTCTCAGCGGAGTACTACAATCACCTGGTCTTTTGCAACATGAACGTTGACTTGGCCAGGGTTGAGGACCCATCCTACTACAGGCAAAAAATGCTGAAGCCCCACATGGACTGTGTGGCCGAATGTGGGCTTGAGGTGTCAAATGAGCTAGATATGAGCCCCACCTTCATCTCCCACGGCACCTTTGAGGGCAAGAACGGGACAGTCTGCCAGAAGAACAGTACCCTTGACCATGTCTACTAAAGGGGTTTCCCACCCCCTCATTCACAGTTCTCAAATTTTCCATGACCGACCATAGAACGACAGCCCAACCAGAATTTCTTCTTTTGGAACCTCCCTATTTCAAGAGTTTTTTCCAAATTTCACGAAGCTTTTTTCCCCTGTAAATGACTAAGACAGAGGAAATGCGGGCTCCGTGAAACCTCTGCTTTTGTACACTTTTTACAGGTCCCTCGTAAATCCTCCGTCTTTGGGTCAAAAGTGGAGGATTTACTGAAGACGGGTTCCCGGACCCGGAAAAATGGTGAAAAAGTGCCGTGTCCCGCATTTGAGGACATGCTGAAATTGTTGGAGTCGAGGGGGAGGGATTTAATAGAAACTCATCTTCTGCAATTAAGGAGTTTGACTCCCTGGGTTTGAAAATGACCATTGCTCACCCATGTGTGCCCACACTGTCACTTTCAAGGAAGGGGGGGAGAAGAAATAATACAAAAGTATGAAAAATTGCCGGCCGCCTTTCTCTAGAGGGATTTAGGAGCTTTCCCTGCAGGAGTGCTCGAAAATTCAAAGTTTAATCTCCCCCTTCTCTCTCTCTGGAGATCCAGTTATCTCCCAGGAGCGCGCAAAAATTCAAAGTTGAAACGGGCCGATGTCACAATGTCGAAAGAGACTATATCATCATACACCAGTCATAATGGCCTAATGGCAATGCTTAGGTTAGCCATAATGGCGAAAAAAAATCCGGATCTGCCACAATGACAATATAATAAGAAACTTGGGGAATTGGGGATGGGGAGTAGACGGGGGAAGTGAAGGGGAGTGTCATTTTTTGCAAAAAAAAACTACCATCCCTTCCTTCCTGGAAACTGGTGTGGGTGTCAACATACACTATATGTATAGTGTAAAAGTATGTAAGCTAATTAAGTAATAACTTGTTTGATGTGAGAGGGTTGTTCTGTAAATATTAAAGCCACTGTTTGTCTAAATGTCCAAGTCATTTTTGCAATTATACAATACCACACAGCACAAACGCACAAATTCAGAGAGATCTCTGTAACTGTTTTTTAAAGCCTTTTTCCTGTACCATTTAATTTTCGAAACAAAAACCCTTTTAAACCGTCAGGGCAATTCACATCCTACTCTCCTTCTTTGTTTCTTTTTTCGGCATTGTGACTGACCCGGCTATCGCCATTGTGACTGGTCCAGAAAATTTCGACAGCGTGTCTGTTCACCATTTGTGACAGGTACGATGATTCAACAGTGTGACCCGTCGCCGTTCAATCTCCCCCTTCTCTCTCTGGGAGATAGCCGGATCCAGTTATGTCTCACCCAGGAGCGTTAAAAAATTGAAAGTTCAAACTTCCCCCCGTCTTCTCTAACTCCCCTCCCCCGTCTTCTCTCTCTGGGAGATTATGCGGCGGAGGTTTATTCAAGTATCCCTTTCAAGAAAGTCTATACAAAAATTTTGGGTGAGTTTTGGTGTGTGTGTCTTTGTGATTTGGTTTATTCAGCATTTATGTATGTATCCACAGTCAGATAGTTCACCTCAATGTATTGACAGGGGACGGGGAAGCCCAGTATACAAGACAAGACAAATTCAGATGGTTCAGTTTTTTAACAAGAGAAATTTTCTTTGGTAATAAAATTGCAATAAAACTTTAAAAAATGCACCAATTTTAGGGTTGAGCCTTGAAACCCGAAAAATGCAGGCCCGACCCGAACCTGAATTTGCAGGCCCGACCCGACCCAAGCCCAAAGGTCCGAAACCCGACCCGACCCAAGCCCGAAAAAAAGAGGCCGGTATCCTAACATATTCCGAATCTCTCTTTTGAATAGGGATGAGGCAAATCCGGATTCGATTCAATTCAATTCAATTCAACTGAAAAGTAAGTTGTCATTTGCCAAATAGACTACCGACCCTGGGTAGAAAGTTTTGATTCCCCCAAATAATATTGGTCCCACAATTTGTGCATACATTACCGCATACATTATGCACTGTAGTACAATGACCGTTTGTTCAGTATAGAATTTAAAGGTAGATAGCTGTGCGTTTGTTTTGAGTTTTGACACTTCTTTGACATTGCTAGGGATTTTTGAATTTTAAATCTTAATTTAAACATATTAAAATGTGCGCAAATTGAAGTAGTGAACAAATTGAAACTGAAGAGTTGTACTGGTTTATATCCTCCTGTAAAGTAAGCTATAAGGTGTCTCAAGTCATTGCGAGTTTCTGCTTGATCTTTAGGAGCCTGTTCTGTGTCATCTTCAGTGTCATTGCCATCTGGAAGGAGGAGTGCACCACTAACTTGCTTGGCCTGGCCATGGGAAAGGAGGAGTGCACCACAAATTTGTTTGGCCTGGCCATAGGAAAAGGAGGAGTGAACCACTGACTTGCTCTCCCTGGCCATGGGAAAGGAGAAGCAGTGCACCACCGAATTGCTCTGTCTGGCCATGGGGAAGGAGAAGGAGTGCACCACTGACTTGATGTGCTTGGTCATGGGGAAGGAGGAGTGCAACACTAATTTGCTTGGCCTGGCCATAGGAAAAAAAGGAGTGCACCACTGACTTGCTCTGCCTGGCCATGGGAAAGGGGATCGAGAAGGAGTGCACCACCGACTTGCTCTGCCTTGCCATGGTGAAGGAGAAGGAGTGCACCACTGACTTGCTGTGCTTGACCATGAGGAAGGATAAGGGGTGCACCTCTGGTTTGCTCTGCCTGGCCATGGGAAAGGAGAAGGAGTGCACCACTGACTTGCTCTGCCTGGCCATGGGTAAGGAGAAGGAGTGCACCACTGACTTGCTGTGTTTGACCATGGAAAAGGAGAAGGAGTGCACCACTGACTTGCTCTACCTGGCCATGAGGAATTTTCTTATCTGAAATCTCATAGCAAAGAATGCAAGGGTTTTTTTGGAATGGAAGAATGTCTACTATGTTTTACTTTTAATGTTTGAAATATTGTAATCACCGTAGTAAGTGGTGTTGGTTGTGATGGTGGTATGGATGACAAAACAGAAAGGCCGTTTTTGCTAACCAATATAAATAAAAAATGATTGTGTTTTAGCGGACCATTTTGTGAACAATTTTCTCCGCTTTTGTGGACCTTCTCCAAAGAAAAAACTCCGTTTTGGCGGACCCTTTTTTTCCTGGTTTCCGCACAAAAAAGCTCCTTATTGCAAAGACAAAAAATGAGCAAAAAACCTCCGCAATTTGCAGGTAAATGTGGAGCTTTCATAAAAATATCCTCAGCTTTTTTTGAAAAGTCACTAAATAATATACAGATACAATAGATGCTTTACATTGGATTTACACACTCTGCATTTTTGGCAAACAAACTCAAATTACGGTTCATTGGGAGTGAGCAGATTCAACCTGCTGCATCAGAGCTCAAAACTGAAAAATATGCACCACCTAAACTTCAAGTCCATCAGCACTTCTGCCATCTGCTGCACCATCAACGCTTCTGAACACAGCAGGGTCTTTAATAGGGAGGATGTGGAGGAGATTCATGGCACAATCGTCAGCAAAAAAATGCAGCACTGTACCTAGTCGCCCCCATGCAACAAGAACAAATCAAGGAAAGGAGAAATCTCCTCTACTTGTATGCCGAGACCCGTGCCGCCATCATGGGGAGGGACCACTCAACCGCCTCTGGCAACCATGCCAAGTACCGTCTCTTGAGAAACAGGACCGCCAAGCTGGCAGTGTCAAGTGTGAGCCACCTGCAGGCACAGCAGTTTGACCCCAAGGCAATCTCGCACCTTGCAAACACCACCACTGGCAGGTCTGCTAGAACAGACCTGTCGTCCAAGTTCATCAATGTGTGGGGACCGTCCTCGAGTCCAAACACAGGTGAAAGAAGAGCTCGGAAGCCATGAAGATCGCGTGTGATATTTGCTGATGAAGCTTTCGCCTTCTTTCCTTTTTCCGTCGTAGACGAGAACAAATTGTCAGTCTTCGATTAGACGTGAATCGAAATACATCTTTGTCTGTCATAATCACACGCGTTAGTGCGGGTTATTATACTTGCACCACAAATGAGAGCAACGACAACCACTTCAAAGGGGAGGCACAGCTGACAAGACTCTGTGAACCGGTACTTCAACGAAAAGATCTACAAAATCAGGAAGAGGATTGAGGGAACTCTTCTGGCAACCCCCATGGAGGGGAGGAACATGATCAGCAGCAACAGCAGGAACAGGAGCGCTTCCGGTTAAGGCCCTCCTCTGAAAGGGAGGTGCTGGCGGCAATTACGAGCCTCAACAACATCCAAGCAATAGGTGTGGATGGCATACCTGTTGCTTGAAACAGGGGGTGCCTGTCGTGGCTGGCCCAGTAGCCCACCTTATCAGGAAGTCCTTCCAGTACTCCAGGGTCTCTATGGGGTGCAAGAAAGCCCAGGACGTTCCTATTCATAAGAGGAACAAGCCCCCCCGCAGCACCCTTCCTCCTAATGTCTGGTTGCTATACTCCCTGCCATATTCAAGGTCCTTGAGCGGGTGGTCCTGTGTCAGGTGTCACCACACCTGTCGCCCCTCCTCCCTCAAGAGCAATTCGGCTTCTGGCCACGCAGAAGCACCTCTGTGGCAATTACCTATGCTCATGGGTCCTGGCGACAAACAAGAGCAAGAGGATTGACTGTGGTGGTGATGGGTCACGACCATATGTGTGCACGTGGCTCAGCGATGTGGGGGGGAAAGGGGCCCTTTGCTGTAGAGGGGGTAGGATTTTGGCTTGGTGTGTGGGGAGTAAGTTTTTTGGAGACCCATATGACTTTCATATGGGACTGAAATAAGAAAAGGGGCAAAAAATTGGACAAGCTAACAATTTTAAATCATAGATGTGATAAATTTCATCAAAAAGGTTTTTTTTGCTATTTTGGCCTTCCTTAGAAATTTTTCAGAAATTTCAATGAATTATTATTAAAGTTATCTTAGAAACCATTGATTTTGGCCACTTTGGGGGTTGGGGTCAAAAAAAATTCTTGTTGTAGGGGGGTCCTCAAATCAGGTTTGCTGTAGGGGGGGTAGGATTTTGGGCAGGTGTATGGGGGGTAGGATTTTGCCCTGGTGTGGGGGGTCCCATATGCAACCATAGGTGGGCGCACACGTATGGTCTTGACCTCTCCTCCGCCTTTACACCATTGACATGTGGATGGTTTCCAGCAAGCAGGAGGGGTTTGGAGTACTGATGGACAAAAACAAGTGGTTTTCTGATTACCCAACGACCCACAGTGTGCATATATTGTGTCAAATTTACGTCAATATATATTTAATGCAATATTGACGTAGATTTGCTTTGTGAGCACTCTGTGCGTCTATATCGTGCGTATTATAAGTTTTTGCAAACTTTTGCAAATGTGGCGCATGCATCAACACATACCTCAAAAGTGCGCAAAATAATAGTAGAAAAAAAATTGCATGCACAAAAACAGGGGAAAAAATACGGTGCCTGGATTTGAGTCCAAGATTTACTAATCTCAAGTTCGCTACTCTAACCGCTCAGCTTGCAAATTCAGGTTATGTTTATTCCATATAGGGGGGTATAATTTTGGAAAAACTCAAAAAATCTAAACTTTCCCCAAATGGCCTAGGACAAAGCGGGATCCTTTTGCAGCACCTTTTGCGGCACCTTTTGCACAAAAAAAAAACCTGTTTTTTGGGGGGATTGATTTTTGGATACTTCTCAATTGGCCGAGCGGAGCGAGGCCAGTCAACGGGCTAGCCAGCCAACAGGTTTAAAGGGCCGCGAAGTGGCCCGCACCCAGCTAGTGCACAATAAAAAGGATCAAAAAGAGGGGGTATAGACTAGAAAAGACCATGATTTTTTTGTAATGGATACCCATTTTTCTGTCACAGGGGAGGGGACTTGTTTTTGACCCTCATGGGGGGTGCATACCCCCCCCACTTGCCTATGTGTGATTGCGCCTCGTATAAGATCGCTTTTCAGGGGCCGGGAACCTCAACAATACGAGAAAGCAAGTGCAAAAACTCCAGCAGGTCCAGCTTCCTGGACATTAGGTTTGGGGTCCCACAGGGCTCCTTAATAGGGCCGCTGCTGTTCCTCGAGCTGGTGGCGGACCTGCCCGCCAGGATTGCCGACAGCATCAGCATCGACAACAGAGGCATCAAGGACTCAGGCGTTGAGGTGGGGCTAGCTGCATACACGGATGACGCCCTGTGCTTGGCAATGGGCAAGGGCATGGAGAAGATGCAAGTTGCGGGTCAAGTTTACAGAAGCGCACCACAAATGGTCAGTCAATCTCAAGATAAATAATTATGATTTCAAGAGAAAAACCTATGGAATTCTAGAATAATACAGTGTATTTGGACTACAGTGAAAAAGGGATTTACTTTTAGCAACTTTTCTGGTACGGGGGCATTTTCAGGTTCATCCTACCATTCCTAATCACCATTTCTGGGCTGCATCTGGAGAAAAGGTGCAGCTGTCTGGCCCTGGAGGAGAGAACCTTTTATGCGGAGCCGTTGAGCGACTGCCTGGCTCTGGTGCTGAGGGGGAGGAGGAGGAGGAGGAGGAGGAGGAGGAGGAACAGCGCCATTGTCTGTCTTCTGCTTGGTCGCCTTCGCTGTTGGGACAGAGTGCCTCTTTGCTGGGGATGCCGGTGGAGGAAGGCTGCCCACAAAGAGGGTGAGGACCATGTTGGGCCTGAACACCACAAAAAAGTTAAATGAAGAATAAATGGTCCAAAATAATTTTTGTATCCTTTTTTTTTTCAGAAAAAAACTGTCCTCCAGATGCTCCTGATGGGGATCTTGATGAAGTCATACATGGGGCATATGTAGAAGCGGCACCAGCTATCAGTCCTTACACATTAACAATGTTGATAAATTAGGTTGTAGTTGGCCCTTTTTTTAAGAAATGACATTGAAAGCAGCAAAAATAGTAATTGATGCCTTCGCCCCCCCCCCAAAAAAAAATATTCATAAAATTTCTAGAAAGGATTAAAAAGTTGCGCTCTGGACCGGTTACACTGTAGATGGGGCAGTAAAAAGCAGCTGGGGAGGTGGGAATTAGGAGACAAGAAAAATGGGAAAGGGAAAAGTACAGTAACACTAGGAAGTGGAGAAAGGGTGTAAATATGTTAGAAAAATCAACACTAGCAAAGACACTTGAGGAAGGCAGTAAGTAACAAAAAAATGGAAAAGGTAAGTCTAGAATGGGGATAAACCAATTTGACTGAACAAACTAACCATTGCACTAAAGTGTCACTTCAAGTGTGCCCTCATTGTGTGTGTCACCCAGACTAATTCAGCAGTTAAGACACACTTGAAACTGACACTTGGAAAGCACTTGGCAACGTACGCTCCCAGTGTCTCCCAAGTGTCACACTTGGGAACACTCTTCAATGACGACACTTGACAGTATGGTTGGGTTGGTGCCTGACACTGTCACTGCCCTTAACCAGGCAGCACGGAATAATGTTGTCAGCCTGACATGGGTAAAGGTCATTGAGGTATTTTCAGCAATGAGTGAGCAGATGTGTTGGCAAAACAAGGGGCTTCAGAGTCAGACCCCATTCGAGAAACGGCACAAATTCTGTACTAGAAACTACCACCTAGCATCATCAAGACTCTCCACCGTAAGGGACTTGAGCACAGGTGGGATGAATACTGGCAGTCCCGCTCGGACTGTTGCCAGACTAAGCAGTGGTTCCCTACCATCTGCAACAAGAACATACTTCGTTCAATGATCTGTGGGGGATATAGGCATGTAGAACAAAAAAGAAAAGAAATTTTACAATGATTTCAAGGCCTTGATTGGAAAGTTAGCAAAAATACATTCTGGATTTGTTATTGTGAATTAAAAATGGGGTATGACCCCCCTTCTCTTTTCATAATGGAAATTGAGGGGAGAGGGGGTCACACCCCAGTATGAAATAAGGTGGCAAAACCAGACAGACTCTCAAGTCATATAAATCTCACACAACAATTTCGGAATTGGGTGTGACCCCCTCTCTCAATAGAATTTAACAGAGGGGTCACACCCCAAAAGGAAGTTAGAGAGCAAACCGAGACCACTTGGAATAGTCCTCTAAATCTCACACTACGATTTTGGAATTGGGTGTCACCCCCCTAGAATTAACATAAGGGGTCATACCCCCAAATTAATTCAGAGGGGAACCCAGACTACTTGGACCAGCCGTCTGAGTCTCATGCTATGATTTTAGAATGAGGTGTGACCCCTCCGCTCATTACCATACATGAGCTTTCAAGTCATACATGGTCTTTAAAAAAAGAGAAAAAGAAAGAAAGAAAAAGGGGGGTCTGCTTTCTATTTGTTCCAAACTACCCAACCAGCGTTTCCTTGTAATATAATCTTTGAAATCGCCTTCCGGACTCACTTCCATTAGTTTTGCAGGCCCCATAATAAGATTTTTGCACACTACGGGCCCTAGAAAGCAGCTGGAAGGCTGTCGGCTTGAAAAAGAAGGACCCTTTCCTACTGGACACCATGGAAGGAGTACTGAAAGTGTCATTAATATGGCACATCCTTTCAAACTCACTCCTGTCCACTTTAAAGTGTTGTTATTGCTTCCCAATTATGGAGACACTTTGGCACACACTTATAAATAGTTGGAAGGGGTCCTACGATGGGACACCCTGCTGGAACACCCTGAGCAGGAAATTAAAGTCAAGACAATGCCTCCCAATTGTGGAGACACTTCCAGACCCCCTTCTAATGTGTTGGAAGTCCCAACAATATGGCACATCCTTGTAGGAGACCCTGTTTTCTGCCTGCAAGTACTTACATTACTTTCCAATTGCAAACACACTTCCAAACCCCCCCCCCTTTAAAGAATTGAAAGTGTTAGGAATATGATACATCCCTGCAGGAGAACCTGTTATCTACTTGCAAGTTTAAATATTGCCTTCTCAAGAAGTTACTTCCAGGCACCCTCTAAAAGGGTTGGAAGTGTTGTCAACATGATTCACCTTCTTAATCGACTAATTTTATAGCCTGTCAACCCTATAAAAATCATACAAAAAACCTAGATATTTTTTAAAAAAGCCGTTAAAAGAACTTTTTGCAGACATTTTTGCACATCCACGCAAATTATTTGGCAGATAGGGTACTTAACTTGGATCAATAGCTCTCAAAGTTGCTTATGGGGGTTCATGACGACATAATGCAATTGAAAATTTTTTTTGGAAAAGAGTTGAAAAATCGCCATGAACAATGTCCCTCTAAGACTTGCAAAAACGCCAGCCCATCCCCAGCGCATACCCATACGAGTACGTACCAGCTACACAGCGCCTACACTACTGCCGCTGTCTCCGCCAACACTGCTGATTGAGTTCAGGACAAAGGCAGAGGAGAAGAGGGAGAAAAGAAACAAATAGACTATCAATATGACGCAAAAACAGTTCACAAGATTTTTTGAACATTTTTCTTTACTTTTTTATGCCAGAGTGGAAATCCTGACAGCATTCTACACGCTGGTGGCGGTCCTGACAGCGTTAAACGCGCTGGTGGAAGTCCTGACAGCATTCTACGCGCTGGTGGCGGTCCTGACGGCGTTGTACGCGCTGGTGACGGTCCTGACGCCGTTGTACGCGCTGGTGACGGTCCTGACGGCGTTGTACGCGCTGGTGACGGTCCTGACGCCTTTCTATGGGCTGGTGATGGTCCTGACGCCGTTGTACGCACTGGTGACGGTCCTGACGGCATTGCACGCGCTGGTGACAGTCCTGTCGCTTGTGATGGCAAAACAACCCTGACGTCGTCATACATCCTGGAGATGGGCCTGCCGCTAATTGTGACGGCCCTGACGCTTTCATGCCCTGTAGATGGCCCTGACACCGCTGGTGGCGGCCTCCACGTCCTCAGACATGCTGGTGGCGGCCTCCCTTCTGAGCTCTTTAGGAGTCCGGGTCCCTTTTATGGCCTGGTGCTCCAGCAGGCTAGGCCTAGGCGTTAGGTTAAGTTTGGTTAGATTAGATTATCTTGGGACCCGCATTCCTAAAGAGATCCCTCCTCTCTCTGGTACACACTGGTGGCTGTTCCCACGCCCTCGTACAATAAACGCTGGTGGCGGCTCCCACGCCCTTGTTTAGTCCACGCTGGTGGCGGCCTCCTCGCCTTCGTACTAGAGATGCATTCGTAATTAGTTCGAGTTCAAAAGTTCGAAGTTTTGTACCGTATTTTTGAAGTTTGAAGAAGTTCGAAGTTCGAAAAAAAGTTCGCGAACCGAGTCTGAGCCTACATCTCTTTTTCCGAAAGCAACCTCTCGCGTTTCGGCTGAAATGGCAGATGGGGAAAATCCATGAAAAAGCACCTTCTGTTGATCAGTGACAGTCCCGGGCGACAAGAACATCACTATGTTACTCCCTTACTGGGTCGAGACAATACCCGGTTTGAGTCATCACTATACCAACGGAAAAAAGTCGATGGCGGCGGTAAAAAAGCAAAAATGGTGTAACAAAAAGGACGCCCGGTGAGTAAGGTTGAAAATTGCGGACATTTGCCTGCCTGCAGGAAGCAGATACAAGCCAGGTAAGAGTAATAATCTTCTCTTTGAACTTGCAAATTACCCCGCCCCCTTTTCGTTGTTTCTAGTGTCATTATTTTTTTTATTTTTTTGACAATTTGTCTCAATCACATTTTGTCTTTTTTAGCTTGCTCCACCAGCAATCCATCCCCAATGTGATCCTTCCTCGTCGGGCGGCCAAGGCTCACCATGGACAGCTCCGACGATGACAACTTGGGCCTGCTTGGCACCTCCACCCAAGACGACTTTGACCCAGGGATTATGCACCTGGGTGATACTGAGGAAGGGGTTGATATGGCCACAGAAGGGGTTGATACTGGCACAGAAGTTACTCCAGGCCAGGGAGACAAGGACATGGAGACAGAGAGCACTTCATCGGTTGACATTCAAGAGGGGCCCAGCACATCTAGTGGAACACGAGCCCCTGGGAAATCGATCTTTTTGAAGATGTTTGAGAGGGTGGGAAGCACAGGAGGAAGGTGCCTCATCTGTAGCAAGGTGTACAAGACCAAGAAGGGGAGCACAACAACCCTGATGAGACATGCAAAGCAAGCACATGCTGCTCACCTCGAAGACTACAAGGAAAAGACCAAGAATGCTCAGCCAACACTTCAGGCAGTCTTGGACAGGAGGACAGACAAGTACCCTAGGGACTCAACAAGAAAGCAACTACTCGACGATGCCCTGGTGACCTTCATTGCACAATACCTCCAGCCCTTGTCCGTGGTCAGTGACACAGGGTTTGTCAAGTTCTGTGAGGTCCTCGACAGGAGATATCAAGTACCAGGCAGGGTGCACCCGTGTGATGTCCTTCTCCCCAAGAAGTTCCGGGCAGTTCAACAAAGTCTAAAGGAGAACATCGCTTTGGTAGAGTCAGTCTCCATCACCTGCGACATGTGGACATCTACAAACAATTCCAGCTTCCTCGCCCTGACCTGCCACTGGTGGAACCCCAAGAAGGAGAAACTGGACTCAGCCATCCTGGTCTGCAGCAGGGTTATGGGCCGCCACACTGCCTCCATGATTCAAGAAGAACTGGACAAAGTTCTGGTGAACTTCAACATCAAAAACAAGATCCTCACATTCGTGACTGACAATGGAAGCAACATCAAGAGAGCCATCTTTGACATGGGACACCAGCGCCAGTCCTGTTACGCCCATTCGCTCAACCTCGTGGTCACCGATGCAATTAGGCAAATCCAAGAGGTCCTAGATGTGAAAGAAAAGGTCTCAATGGTTGTCAGGTTGAGAAGACAGTCCACTGTGGCGAAAGAGATACCAGTGTGTTCTTAAGTCAAAACACTACTTTGGACTGTACAAGCTATGTCATCAAGAAATTTTGATACAAAGGTGTCTATTTTATGACTTCTAGGGTAAGTTCAAGTAGTTTTAGAACTGTCCAAAAAGAAAGTCTAAGGGACACACTACCAGTGTTCTCATGAGTCATTTAATAAGCAAAAATAATTTAAAAATAATAAGCCGCAATACAGTTATTTCATATGGGCAAAACAATACCCTGGAGGAACTCCCTAAACAATGCACTACGTCACGCTAGTAGGGATTTTTAGTGTCTTTCTTCCACACCCTTCTACAACACCCTTGGGACGCACTAGACAGCCTGGTTGGGTACATATGGACTCTTTGGAAAGCCCATGTATAAAAATTATCCCCCCAAACAACAACAACCAGGGTCGCTAGTAGATCTGCGGGCCTGCGCCACAGATAAAAAGACTTCTTTTGAGCTTCTTCGGAAGGGCAGAAATGAATTTAGTGAAGTGGTACAGTTAATTACTGGCCAAAACTTCCTACAAAGATACAAGGTGATTGTCCAAGAGGACAGTGACCCTTGGTGCAGAAGCTGTGGAGAGGATGTGGATTCCTCCCACCACGTTGATGGATACGTACCGGTCGAAACAATACGAAGATGATGATGTATTGTTGCAAGAAGAGAAGAAGGAAAGATTGTTGTGTTTTGCTTTCCCCATTTCCCTTTCCCTTTCCTCAGTCTTTCTCTGCCTCTCTTTAAGATAAAATATACTCTTTTATGTCTTAAGTATATCTGAGTTCATTCGAACACAACATGGCGCAGTCGGTACTTTGAAACGCTGCCGCCCTTCACTTTTATGTCAAGGGGGCCACGGCCGCCCAGGGGCAGAGAGAGAGGCTGCGAGGCCGTCGAGAAGCGATTTCTTTTCCGCCGAAAATCCATGTGGGGTGCATGCCAATCAAAGAAGCCAGCCTCCGAGGCCACCCGAGGACGCCAGGCCGTCGGAGCCAAAAAATAGCCGTCCCGAGGCCAAAAAATCGCCGTCCCAAGGCCGAAAAATCGCCGTCCCAAGGCCGAAAAATCGCCGTCCCGAGGCCGGGAATCGTCCCGAGGACGCGCTTTTGGTCCTTCAGAGACGTAGCGCCGCTGCCGAGGCCGCCTCCCTGTGGTCCTGAGGTCCGGCGAGGTCGTCCTGTCATTGTAAACCTGCCACCTCACACAATTTCTGTCGTTATCGCTGATTAGGGAGTCATCCGTTCATATTATCTAAATAGGTTTGCAGTCCACTCCAGGTCCACACCATGCCCGTCAAGACCAAGGCTGAGCTGGAGGCCGAAATGGAGGCCATGAAGCAGAAAATGGAGGCTGAGATGGCAAGGATGCAGGCTGAGAGGGAGGCCACACG